>ERZ779668.33-NODE-33-length-49401-cov-2.40121_pt1 | contig 49401 bp, 28 predicted proteins | sample MGYA00511101_ERZ779668 | MGnify/ENA primary metagenome ERZ779668 (study PRJEB29588, sample SAMEA2155636) | human gut metagenome | biome: human gut; feature: human-associated habitat; material: faeces | place: Denmark | collected 2008/2010 ...
TTAAACAAATTAAAATTAATTAAGCTATGAGTAAAAAGTATTTGATTACAAAAGTAATCGTTGGTGAGGAACAAGGTTTTCTTAAAAATGTAACCAAAGACGGTGGAGAGTGGATTAATGACCATAATGAAGCTCTTACATTTTTGAATCTTAAAGATGCTGAAAATGAGAAAGAACTTCTGTTTAGCAAACTTGGCGCTGAACATAAAGATATTGCTCATATTCGTATTATTGAATTGTAATATAAACTAACTAATTTAATTATGGCTGCGAATATTGAATTTAATTCTAATAGAAATACTTATTCATTCTATTCGTTGAAAGATGTTCCTTGGCATGGTCTTGGAACTGTCGTTGAAGAAGCTAAAACTCCTGACGAAATCATTCGTATTGCTAATATGGATTATGAAGTAGCTTTAGCTCCGATGTTTGCAAGTTTTATTCCTGCTGAAGCTAAACATATAGTAAAAGAAGATAATCACTATGCTTGTCATATGTCCAATGGTGATGTTATCATTATTCCGGAAAAAGGTGCTCGCGTAAGTGATGTATATGCTACATATCGTAAAGATAATTATAAAATTCTTGGTACTGTTGGTAGTAGGTATGAACCTGTTCAAAATACAGAAGCTATGGATTTTATATATCAAGTTTGTAAAAGTCAAATGGTAATTAATCCAAAAGATGTTATCATTCAGACTGCTGGTGTTTTAGGTATTGGTGAACGAATCTTTGTTACTGCTAAACTTCCTACTTATGAGATTGCAAAAGATGAAATGGAAAAATATATCCTTTTCACTACAAGTCATGATGGAAGTGGTAGTATTCAGGCTTGTTTCACTGATATTCGTGTTGTATGTAACAATACGTTAAATGCTGCTTTGAATCATTGTAAGAATATGGTTCGATTTAAGCATACTAAAAATGTTAAAGCTAATTTAGCAATAGGTGCTCAAATGATGCGTGACACTCTTAAATATTCTGAACAAGCTAAGCTGATTCTTGAAGCTGCTGAGAATATTAAGATTAATGATGATGTGATGATTGATTATATCACGGATTTAATTTGTGATGCTAATCAGAAAGAATTTATTGCTAAATGCGGTGGCATTGGTAAGATTCCTTATGAGAATGATGTTATTTCTACTCGTAAGAAGAATCAGTTACATGCTATGGTTAATTATATTGAACGCGGCCCCGGACAAGATAGTCATCGCGGTACAATGCTTTGGCTTTATAACGGTGTTACTTCATATATTAATAACGGAATTGAATATAAAGATAATCTCAATAAATTCGATTCTATTACGCAGGGTAATTCTTTCAAACTCGGTCAGACAGCCTTTAATAAATTAGTTCAACGTTTAAGTGCCTAAATGATTACAGAAGTAGTTATATATTCTGATGGTACTGTAAATAGCTTCGATTCTGATAATTGTCAAATTCCAAGTGCTTCTGGTAGTTGGGAAATTATTCCTTTGCTTGCAAGTTGGGCTTTAGCTCAATATCCAAGTCAATTACCTGAGGAATGTAGAATGACTAATGCTAAATGTTTTATTGGTGTTAGAAAGAAAGGAGGTGACGATAGGATGCCAATTCCTATACGCCATCTCCTTAAAATGGCAAAATATATTGGAGAAGAAGGGTATAATATTCGTACCGCAGATGTAAGTGAAATCCCACAATCTGAAGAATAAGATAGCATGAAAGAAAGTCTTATAGGATTGTATGTCGATAACACGGAAGTTCCAGAGTATAAAAGTGCTGGAGCTTCCGGTTTCGATTTACGAGCCAAATTTAATCCTAATCTTCCAGCTTTTAGTCAAAGAGATGTTGCTGCTGTAATAGGTGGCGATAAATATGTGACAAGCGTTTTGTATGATAGGAATTATGCTAATCTCGAATGGGTTATTGATTTTAATACACTTCATAAATCTATTCGTCATGCAGTAAATCAACCAGTTGAAGGAAAAACTCTTCTGGAATATATGGTCGTAAATGATGTTGGTGCAGTTAATATCATTCTCCCATATAAAACTGTTAAATTTGAAACTAATATTTATACTGAAATACCTGAAGAAGATGAAATGCAAATTCGTCCTCGTAGTGGTATTTCGAGTACTACTTTATTAGATATTAAATTTGGTACTGTAGACAATGACTGGCGTGGTAACAGTGGAATTATAGTACAAAATCCTACACCTTTTAGTTATATTATTATTCCTAATAGTAGACTTGCACAAGGTGTAATTGTTGAAAAGAAACGTGCAGTATTTGATATTAAATCTTCTAAAGATGAATTAAGCAAAACTGAACGTGGTGAAAATGGTTTTGGAAAAAGTGGTCTAATGTAATAAATCGAAATAAGATGTTTAATGAATCAGATATTTTACAAGATGAGCGTTATTATATCGGTGTTAAACTGATTAAAGCTCGTCCAGCTTATAGGATTAATGGTAATGAGATAGTTTATGACTTAAATCGTGCTCGTAATCCTAATGATGTTATTGAAGAAGGTTACGAAGTTATTTATCCTGATAACTATAAATCTTTTTCACCAAAAGATGCATTTGAAAAGGCTTATTATATGATTTTAAGTCCTAACAAAATTCAAGAAGGTGATGTACTTAATTTCATGAAAGAAGGTTATTCTTTGCGTCTTGGTGAAAAGACAACAGTTGTTTGTGATACTACTCTAACTGGATTTGATACTGTCGGTATAGCTGCTTGTGTAGACTCTCAAACCTACGACCATGATATGGGATGTGGTGTAGCTCGTCGTGATATTAAAGAGAAAATCTGGGGACATCTGGGTTTTGTTCTTCAATGGGCTATTAATGGTCTTAAAAGGTAGTTTATGATTAAGCGACTAAATGTAAAGAAAAATGTTAGATTATTAAGTGTACAATGGGATGGTGCTAATATCTCAGAATGTGTTAGTTTTTGTAGATATTGTCATTTTTCCGATGGTTGGATGTTTATTATGTTTAGAGAGAATATAATTCGACTCAATAAAGGAGATTGGATTATTGCTTTAACTGATAAAGAATTTACTGTTATTAATAATGAAACATATCAATATCTTTTTGATAAACCGAAAGATGTTGAAAACGGTGGCGAATAAACGCGACAAGTGGGCGTGCAACCTCCTGCCCCACCGGGTCAGCGAAGCCCGAAGGGCTGAGCTATCTATGTTGCAACTTTAATTGCTACTATAATTGTTGTTATTATTAATAGTGATATTACTAACATAATAAGTGATACAGACAGACCGTCAGAATGCCTATTTTTAGGCGTTCTGACGGTCTTTTTTTTTGTCAGTTAGACAAATGTACCATCGACAAAAGATAATGCCCGTAGCAGGCTGGAAAGCACCACCACGGGCAAATATCCGGTGTTTACTCTATTGAACTATTCGTCCTCGTAGTTATCGCTGTCTTTCGGACTAATCATATCTCTAAAACCAGTAAATGTAATACCAAAAGGATTATACATATTGTAATAAGACATAGTAGCACCGAGATTATTAAACTTATTAATTTGACGAAGAACAGGAACAGCTTGACGTAATGCAACTGCACGTTTATCTTGTCCCTTATAAATACCTCTATCATAAATAAGTTCATCATCATCAACCCAAAGACCTTGAATAGTAAGATTAACAAGTTTATATGCAGATTGTAAAGTTTTCTGACCAGCAAACAAACTATTTGCAGTTTGTTCTATTGTAGCCATCCAACCAAATACTGGCATAGGTTCAATCATTTGTTGATAATAAGTTGTTGCAGCATACATAGCGTGCTGATACAAAATATTATCTTCGTCATCATCATCTTTCTTAAATGCACCAAGTGTCATAGCAGCAAGAGCACTGAAAGCTAAAGCACCCATTAAACGAGCAAATTTCATAGTTGCTATCTGTTCATTTAAAGGAAGAGTATTATAATAAAATCCTACATTAAGTAACCAACTTGATACACCTTTGAAGAAATTACCAATACCTTTCATATAGTCGATAACAGTATTGTTATCATTAAGACTATCTTTGAAGGCTTGACTACCACTTCTAAACATATCAAACATAGGATTAAATACAGGAACTTCATAAGAACCTAATTGTTCATTATAAAATATACGACCGAAACGACGACCGAAATAACGAACAAAATTAGGACGAACCCATTTCTTAAATTGCATTAACAAATCACCAAAAGCAGCATCTTGTAAACTATTTCTGTCTACACGATTGTAAATACCATGTAATGATTGGTTAATAGCTTTAACTCGACCACGGAACTCCGAAAGAGTTTCTTCTGTAAGACCACTTTCAGGATTAAAACTCAAACGACCATCTTCAAGTTTAAGTTCCGAACGAAGAGTATTGTATTTATCAAAAGCTTCACGTTGAGCTTTTTTATCAGTCTTTCGAGAATTAACAATTTTCTTACGTTGTTCATCAGAAAGTAAATTATAATGTGATTTAAGATATTGAGAAGCATAATCGTGATTCCATAAATACTCTTTTGAAGTACGTTTTTCTTCACGAGCTATTTCAGCATCTAAATCTTCTTTGAAAATAAGATATTTATCATATTGTTCGTTAGTAAGAACCTCTTGTAATAATTTTTCAAGATTATCATTATAAAAATCATTGAAAGCCATAATCTTACCACCAACTACTCGATGAGATTGTGTAGCAGCAAGTAACATACCAAACTGCATAATGAACTCACCCATGTTATTAGGAGCATAGCCAACAGTATCAACCATTCGCATAGCTTTAATCCAATAGGAAGTTCCAGTATCAGAAGATGTTACATCACGAGTATCTTGATAAATATCATCAAAATCTTTAATGATTGCTACAAGTACATCATCAGTTCTTGTCGAATTAATATCGCGTAAGAAATGAGGGATAGTCTTAATAACATCACGCAAACCTGATTTCATAATATCTTTGCTTTCAACAAAGTTATTAGCAGTAGATTCAACTATCATATCAGTAACACCTTTGAGAATATTAGTGATACCAGCAGTATAGTTGAGATACATGAAAGTCATAGAAGTATAACGCAATAATGCACCGGCAGAAACATCGAGAGCACTATTATATTTACTAAAATTAAAAATACGACGTTCCATATTATTTAACTGTTCATTCGCATTTTTAATAATATCACGAGGTGCTACACCAGAAACTCCACGTTCATTCATTAAATATTTCGTAAGCTGATAATCAGTTTCAAAATTATTAATTGCACGAAGATTATAAAGTTCTTGCGTAAAACCTTTCATTACATCAACAATATCATAAGACATCACATTTGCTTTATACTTTTTATTTTCAAGCATTACAGCATCGTTATAATGTCTAATCTCACGAAGAGTTGAAGGTTTAACTGTAATAGGAAGTTTGTTATTTTTATCAAACCATTCATTAAATAATTCTACGATTCGAGCTTCGTATTCAGTATAACTTTCAGATTTGTACTTTTTACGAATATTGAATACAGGAATATGTTTAGGAACTTGTAAAGTTTGAGCTTTTGTAACAAATCGTTTAGTACCATCAATGTCAGTATAATACCTATCTTTATGAATCATAGGGATACTAACAAATTGTTTAGCAGATTGACTTAATGTAGCTTGAGGAATAAAAGGCATTACCTCATCCCATCTACCATAATAGTTAATCCAGTTACCGTCATATTCACGAATAGTTCGTTGAATAAGATTACGAATAGTATTGAGTAACTTTTGTTCTTTATCACTTAAAGCTGCATATTCATCTGATACCGGAGTATTACCAAAATCAAGTTTATAAAGAACGTTTTCACGCTTACCACTAATATCAGTGATAAGACTAAGTTCAATAAGGTCGTGAGTTTGTAAATAAACAAGTTTTTCACGATTACTTAATTCAGTAAGTTCAACAAGATGTTTGGCTGCTTCATCATCACTTAATGGAACAATGTTCCAAGTATGATTTTCATTATATTTCTTTATAATATCATCAATGATTTCGAGAGTCTTTTCAGCAGTAGCTCTTGTAACAAATCCACTGTCAGTATAGAGATTCTTATAAATAGCATCACGAATATCTTTTCGTAAAGTACCAGTCGAATCTCCAAGACCTTCAGTTTTATAACTACCGATTAAATCTCCATATTCATTAATGAATTTATGCATTAACTTTTCACGAGCACGAGCATTTTTAGAAAGTCCCGGTTGGAACTCTTCAAGTGCACTTTCAAGTTCATCATTAATGCGCTGAGCTGCTTTCTTAGCTTTATAATTAGCTTCATCCCATGCTTTACCAGTAATATCAATTAAAGCAATACCAGTTGTAAAAGCAGAATCAAGCCAAAGTTGTGTCTTATTAATATCTTTATCAAGTTCAAATAACAAATGTTGAATTTCTAACCATTCATCTTCTGTTATTTCAACACTATTAGCATCAAATCCTTCAAGGTTACCATTATGTGAAGCAAGATATTCTTTAATCTTACTAAACGCAGTAGTGTATTTAGGATTACGACTCTTATCAATTACAGCCCAAGTTACTACATCTTTAACAGATTGAATAACATTAGACCGTATTTCAGCAACTTTTGTTGCAAGAGATTTAAGTCGAGCTATATTATTGTTTAATTCACCAAATTCCTTAGTAAATAATTCTTTACCTTCTTCACTTTCAGCATCATAAACTGTATCTTGAATTTTGATTTCTTCAAGTGTAAGATATGGACTAAAATGAGAAGCAAGTTTTAACATCATTACAAGTCTATCTTTGTAATCAAGAGCCGCACCATAATTTGAACGAATCTCTTCGTAATTCAAATCTTTAGTAATAGCCCATAATTGCTTGATAGCATCATAAACAGAACTACTTAAATTAGCCAAACGACTATAAGTAGCTTTCATTGCAGCAATATCTCGTTCTTCAAGAGCACTTTGAATACCACCTTCAAAACTTTCATCATCGAAGGACTTTAAGATATTCATAAATTCCTCACGATTTCCAACATTGTTATTATTCAAAAATTTCTGGATTCTATCCATAATTTTCAAAGTTTCAATAGCAATATTAGAATCGACAACAAGAGAATTTCGTAAACCATCTCTTGTAGGAACGTCAGCATGAATAACACGAGAATATAATTTTTCATTATCACCATAAATATTAATATTCCTACGAGGAACATCAATATATGTTTCTGCAACTATTCGACCAATACCATCATTTAAGACAGTACTAATCGAAGTCATAATAGGATTAATTCTGTAAAGATTACTAATAAAAGTTTTTGTCCAATCATCCAAATAATTGAAATCTCTATTAGCATCAATCAGAACGTCACCGTTAATATAAAGATTACCATTCTTTAACATAGGAGCTACACGAAGAGCTTCTTCATAAGCAGACTTGTTATAATCTACTTGAATTGCAGATTTATGATAACCCTTATAAAAAGAATGAGTTGCTTGTGTAGTAATAAAAATAGATGAAGCAGAAGATTCTAATTCATTATAAATAACATCACTTGCAGAAGAATGTGTATGTTCAACATTGATGAATGTAGGAGTAGTAACTTCAATTGAATTTAATACTTCAAAATCTGTATCAGATACAGAAGCAACATCAGTATCAATTACATCTTCAGTTTCAACATCAATAGTGCTATCAACAGCATCTTCTGTTTCAATCATATTAGCATCATTGAAATCTGAATTTTCATCCATTTGGACTGATTCATTATCATCAATAGCTAACATGAATTTATGAATAGCATCAGAATCTATAATAACCGATAACCTATCAGTTATAATAGTTTCACCATCTTTTTGAACTTGTGCCATCATACCTTCTTGATAAGTAGGTATAATACTAATATCACCAGTCATTAAAGATGCTTCATTACGAAGTAAAGGATTAACAGGTAAGAATACATAAATCTGTTTCAACGGACTATTTGTATTTGTAGAAATTGCATATCGTTTGTATACACGATTCTTACTACGAGTAATCCTTTCAGTTACATATTCTGCATTAGCATATTCAGAATTAATTAATCGAGCTTCAGTTTCAATATAGAAATTCTGAGTATTACCATTCTCATCAATATAAGAACCAGTACCAACATTTTCGCCGTTAGCATTTTGAACATAACCAATAGTAGCTTTATTCTTATTTGCTTCCCAACGATAACGTTTTTGTATATCACTTAATAATACTGGATTCATATCTGATTTCATACGAGATATTAAACTCATAACAGGTGTAATATCTACGTTTCCATCAAATACAGCTTTTTCAGCATTTCTTAAGTTTTCTGCATAATTACCAAGATTAACAGAAGGGTCAGGATAATGAACTTCACGACATAAAACATCATATTCTGCATTAGGTCGATTAGTACTTATAAGTTCAATAGGAATATATTTTGAAACATTATAAGCATAATTAAAACCTTCTGTAACATAAGTATAAACTAATAACTGACGTATCGTATGAGCAATATAAGGAATCTTACTATCCCACATACGAAGTATACTATCAGTCATATTAGACCAAGAATTGACATCATTATCATCACGTTGGATTCTAATAACATCATAAGGTACAGAACGATTATTCTTACGAATTGTTAAATATTTAAATATGTTATCACCTCTAAACTCAGGTGATTTCTCAATATAATCTCTTAATGTACTATCTTTTTGAATAAATTGAATTTGTTGAGCAAGTGAAAGTTTAGTATATTGAGTAAAACTTTCAGGTGTATAACCATCTTTAACAGTATTCAAAAGAGTCTTAAAGATAAGTTTTTGTTCTTTAAGCTGTTCCTCTGTATGAATACCTAACGTAGTAAGAACTTCGGGAGTATTATCAGGTGTTAAGATAGGAAGAACTTTAACAAGTCCATTATCTAATCCACCGTTAATACTTACGAGATAGTTCATAATACTATCAGTAACATATTTATAAGTAGATTCATCAATCGAATTTTTACGTTGAAGTATCTGACCTAAAATCGTATTAGCAATGTGATGATTTCGAGTAATGAAAACATCACCGAAACCATTAGCCATTAACCAATGTGCATACTGATAACGAGCTTGAATTACTCCGTAAGCACTTTGATTTTCAGTATCATTAAATTTGTTGCCATCAAGATAACCTTCAAATGAGCCAACAAATATACTTTCAATAATGTCTTTACCATTATTAAGAATTACCTTATTAGGAGTTTCATATCCAACAGCTAAATCCTCAATAAGTTCACGACGTGTCATAATATCATTTCGTTTCGGAAGTTCCGAACGAAACAGTTTCATATCAGAATAAGTAATCGCAGCAAGAGGATTACCTTTAACATCTTTTGGTTTATAATGCCGTCTAAAAGCATCAGAACTTTCACGAGTAAAAGCAGCTTTAATCGCATCTATTGCTTTAGGATTACCAGCATTTTCTTCGATATATTCATCAATAAATCGAAGTGTTTGATTATACTTATCATTTACAAGTTCTTTTAAAGCTTTTACTGGATAATAATATTCAGCAAGTTTACGTTCTTTTTGGTCAGCCTTAAAGAAACTATCAACCCTACTTTCACTTTTAAGCATAAAGTTAAGGTCAATCAAATTAGTAGCAATTTCATTATATTCAACAAAATTACCAAGAACGCTAATCTGACGTAATAACCAATCTGCTGTACGATTATCACGATTTTTAATATTATCTAATAATTCTTCAGTAGTTTGATAACCATATTTACCACTGATTTCATTAATACTTATATTCGGTAATTTATCTTTTAATTCATTAAGCTGTCCGACAGTAAGAGTTTTAGTTTTACTTTTACCGCTTGCGACAGTCATTATTACATCATGAGATTCAACCGGAGTAATTTCTTTATTAACAATTAAATCAGCATAAATCTTGGCAAGTTCTACACTATAATCAGAACGAATTGCTTCGACAGCATCAAGAATTGTAAAATTGCCACGACTTAATGATTGAACTTCCATTCGATTAACTGCTTCAACAATAGCAGGTTGATGAATGAAAGCATCTTCATTAGTGAATCTATTAGGTTTATCATTGTAAAGTTCAATAGTAACACCAGATGATATAGCACGAGCTACACTTAAAGTATGAACATTAAGATTAAATCCAAGTCCAGCTTTAAGAACATCAAGAATACCAGAAGTAAACTGATTCATTTGAAGTTCAACTTGTTCACCACTAATATCTAAATGTTCATTGAGTGCATCATTATTAATCCAAACATCATTAACCCAAAGAGCATTTTCTTTCGGTAATAATTGGATATTTTCAGCACCATATCGTTTAGCTAAAAACTCTTTATATTTACTTGTTAATCGAGGTACACCTTTATCACTTACAGTGTACATTTCACTTCTATCAGCAAAACCTTTAGGTATCGGTAAAGAATTAAGACTAATCTTACGACGAATACCTTTAAGTAATCTACCATGTAAAGTAGAAATTGTTGCGATTAAAGTATCGAAATTAACAGAGTGACCTTTAAGAACTGTTGAACCCATACTCATGTTATTAAGAGTAATCTTATCCATGAGATTATTAGGGTTCAAAGTTTTAAGAGTATAATTCCAAAGAGCATTATCCCGGTCAGATACAGCTTGAATTTCAGCCATACCATTAGGTTTATTTACTTCCTCAGCATGATTTGGATTAGAAAGAACAGCTGTAATAATATCAATCAAATGATTATCACGAGCTTCTCTACTATTCAATTCATAAATACTCTCGTTTTGAACAAAGTCTTTTGTAAAAGCATTAAATGCTTTATCAATATTACTTTGAATAGTACTTAAATGAGGAACGATAGTTTTATCAGTATCCTCAACGAGATATTGAAATTTTGATTTGATAGTATCAAAATTACTAATTGTATCAGGAGAAATATTAATAGTAGCTAACTGACTATTAACATTCTTAACAAACTTAATTAAATCATTGATTGCTTTATGAGCACGAATTAATAAATCCGAAGTATAAGCACGTTGAGTTTGAGTATAATTACCAAAATCTTCAGTAACACCATCTCGCTTATTAGCAAGATATTCTCGAACTAAACTATTTACATCACCATAATTCTTTGCAAATCCATACTGTAAATTATGCAGAATAGATTTAAGAATCTTAGTATATTCCGGATTACTTTTAACATCTTGCAAATCCTCTTTAATTAATTCAATTATATTATTAAGAGGAGATTGATTTGTATTAGTAGGTACTAAATTAGGATTATAATACCGGCTAATCCACTTAACAATAGCATTAAAATTATGACTTGTTAAATTAGTAAATTTTTGCGGAGTAGTGGCTAATTCGATATACTTTTGCTTAAATACCGACCGTGTGAATTTACCCCCTACTTGGGCCTGCGAGGCATCAAATTTCGACTTAAATTCGACAGGTATATATTTGTCTTGCTCAAAAATTACATTGCGATAATAGGCGTAAATCGAGTCAATATCAAAGTCCCAGCCAGTACGAGTAATAAGACTTTGTGGAAATATAGCTTGTGTAGCATTATTATTAAGAAAACCAACAACTTCAAATACAACCATTGATTGTTTACCCTCGGTAGGAATACGAATGCCTATCATCCGACGAGCTTCAACATCAAGTTTGTCAATATCAACAGTTATAATATCCTTAGTTGTACCATCTTCATTAGTAATAGTTTTAACAGTACCAATATTTTTATAGAAATCCATTTTCCACGGATTAACTATAACTTCTGCATAATGGTAATTTCCATCCTCACGATATTCAGCTTGTAATTCAAGACTTCTACCAGTTCGTTTACATTCTTCAATAAAACTTGAAGCATATGTGATAGAACCATTAGCAACAAGTTCATCAATAGTTTTATTGTAAAGTTCTTTATCAGAATAGAACTTATTATGTTTGATTAACTCATTACTTGCAGTAAATATATCTGCTCGAATAGGAGCATGAAATCCGGAAAGATATTTATTAATAACTTGTTTACTTAACATAGAAGCCAGTATCTTCTCTAACTTACCTTTAATAACAGGATAAGATAAAGGCATAGTCGGAAGACCATCTTCTTTAATTTCAAGAGCTTTTCGAATAGTTATAGCATCAACATCATCCGATATAATTTCTTGAAAACGATTAACAAGTTTATTTATATCAATTTGAATAGCACCGCGAGCATCAGTTCGAATTTCACCATTCTCATCGATACCACCAATATCGTAAAGTAATTGCATAGCATCTTCACGAATATTAGTAGCTAATGTCTTTTGAAATTCATCAAACAGTTCTTTACCAGTAACATTTTTGCCATCTAATTCATAAATAGCATTATTCCAATCAAGACCTTCCATAATCTGCTTAACTAACTGACCACCTAAAATAGTAGTTTCATCAAGCAAATCAGCTTTAACATCTTGTTGAATAACAAAATCACTATCTCGCATATAAAGAATAGACCTATCATCTACTCGATTTAGTGCTTCAATATCAAGACCACCTTGGTCATTATGAATTTTAACTGGTGTAATACCAGATACTTTAACAGCAGAAATAGGACTAACTTGGTCAATATTATTTTGAATCATCCAATCATATAATTGACCCATAGCACTACCTCGTGTCATACTTTCAAAAAGAACAACAGTCGAGTCTTTAATTTGAACACTATCTACTTCATCAGCAAATATATCAACTTCATTACCAGTTACAGCCGGAGCATGATAAAAATCACCACGGCGACGACGAGTTGTACCAAACAATTTAACTTGTTCTACAACCTTAGCATAAGATGTAGGATTAAATGTTTTAGTTGGGTCTTGTAAATCAGTAATATATTGATATAAAGGTTCACTTGGATTCCAACGACCAGTGGCTTTCAAAAGTTTAATAAGACCTACATCAGTCATAATAGACTGAGAGTCATTAATTGTAGCAGTAGCACGATAAGCATCCAAAATAGCTTCATTTTGAATACCCATTTTATCAAGAATATTACTATTGAAATTCATATCTTCCATAACAACAACTTTACGAGGAGTATCGTTATGAATTGAATCAATAGAATTAAGACCATTCTTAATAACTTGTGCTACACGTTTATTGAGGTCTACTGTATCTTTATATTCTTCAATATCACCATTAAATATAGCGTTCATACTATGATTATAGATAGTATGATTAAGTAATACTTTAAGTAAACTTAATCGAACACCATCATTATCCATAATATCATAAGTAGCAAGAACGTGCTGACGAGCGCTATTTAACAAACTTTCTTTCTTTAATGTAGGGATAGTATCAAGAGTATATTCTTTACCATCAGCTTTGCGACGTTTAATCCAATCATTAGCTTTCTGATTATATACTTCTTGAACTAAATCTGCTAAATAACTATCGAAAGTAGTAACGACACTTGTATCAGTTTTGATATTAGTATCGTAAATACTTTTAGCAATATTTTCAAAACTATCAACACCAGTTGTAGCATTCCAACGAATGTAAGCAGTTACGAAATCACGAATATTACCAGTATTAGCAACAAGATTTTCATCGTAAGGTTCATTACGAACTTGTGCAATCATATTACGATAAACTTCTGTAACATCTACATTATTTATCTTTGCAATATGAGCAGGTAATGTGATATTCTTACCATTCTCAATATAAGTAATATTCAAGAACTGAAACGCCTTACCAGTCGGAATATCTTTTGCATCATAAATAGCTCTACCATTCCAATACTTTCGATTATGACGAGTTTTCATTTGAGCAAGATTCTCGTCACTATTATCTCTTAATTGAAATATAATTTGCCCAAAAGTATTAAACTTAAAGATATCACTATTTACAATCTTTTCGATAGAATGAAAAACATTGGATTCTTCATTTATCGGATTATCTGTTATACGAACAAACTTATTTCGTGCAACAAGATTATCTAAATATTCAGTTACATAAGAATATATACGAGGAGCATGAGTAGCTAACCTACTACTAATACCATTCATCGGAAGATAAATATTTAATCCACGAGAAATAGCATCATTAATAAAAGGAACTACTCGACTTTCAAAATCTTTTACATAAGCATCATAATCTGCATCAGTAAAATAATCTGTTGTCGTAGGTTTATTCGGAGTAATATTCTCACCCTTAAAACCATCAATTTCGATAGTATTTTTAAGACCTCGAATAGATTCTTGTCCAGATGTTGCTGGAGCACCTATTGCACGACTTTTAGTATTACCTGAGAAAATAAATACTGATTTAGGATGTGCTGCAACAGCCGCAGGTGTATAATTAGAACCAAAAGTCTTAACGTAAATTGAAGTACGAGGTTTAGAAGAATCTTTAATAAATAAATCATCAACTTCAAGTCGTTTTGTAGTCATCATATAACTACGAGGACTATCAGATGTTAAAAATACATATTGACCAAGCATATTAAGAATAACCTCGGTATATGTATAAAGAGCACCTTGTACTTCACGATATTTCAGACCTTTATTTCCAATCTTAACACCATTAAATGCAGATAATGCAAACTGATAACGACGTTCAACATCAGAAATAAATGCGGGATTTACTTCGTATTCACCAATACTATTTTTAGTAAATATTCCAAGACCAGTCTTTTCATCATAAATAAGAATATTATCTTCTGCACCCGGAGCAGTTAAAGTCGGGTCATTAAGATAATCCTTAAATATATACTTGATATATTCAGTATTTACACCAGTACGAGTAACAAATCCACGAAGGAACTTTGTAAGCATACTATCATACTGGGGTGAATAATTAAGTTTACCTTGAACATCAAGATAACTCATATTCGTAAAATTGTTAAAATCATAAGTAGCAATTTGTGCTAATGAATATAAGTATCCATTGATATTATGTGCAGGAATTTCCTTACCACGATATGTATTAACACGATGTTTAGTATCGTTAACTACATTTTCAAGAAGAGAATTAACTCTTGAATATACTTCATTAGCATTATCATTTGCATTATAATATTGAGTAAGAGCATCACGAGTAATTGCTAATCCTAAATAATTAATTACAGACATCTGTTTATCTAACAGAGCTGCTTTATCAATCTTACTACGTCTTGAAATAGGTTCAAAAATACGTTTAGATTTAGGATTAGTATAAAGTACATCATTCAGATTATTATACAATCCAAATTCAATATTTGTACTTAAAACACTTTCAAATCTATCAATATATGTTTTAACACCAAATGATTCTCGGTTATTCTGATAAATAGTAGCATTATTACCACCTTCTAATGCCATAATATTTACAGGAATAACAGCGAGTTTAATTCCAGAAATATAAGCATTTACAAAAGAATTATCATAATCAGAAGCAGCAGAACCATCATCTTCAAATACTCGTTGGAATATTTCAAGAATAGGAGTAAATTCATCATTTATAGCAGCAAGTTGTTGCAATCTATTATATACATCTTGAGGTTGGATATCGTAAAGATGTGCCTCAATAAGTTTATTCCATAAAACATTAATATCAATAGGAGCAGGAATATATGCTTTGTTAGCAGTTCTATTTTTGAAATTACTCGAACCTACAAGAAGAGCTATTTGAGCTTTAACATGAGATGCTAATGTATTCTTTCTGTCAATACGTTCTTTTTGTAAATCATCCCACATTACTTCAATATCTTCAATAGCATCACGTTGTCCTTCTTCTGTACTTTCATCATCGACAATCCGATTATTTTGATAAGCACGCTTACGATTAATACCATAATTCTTATCAATATAATCAAGAAAATAATTAAAGATTTGACTATTACCTTTATTCAAATCAGTAAGTACATTTGCTACAAAAATATCGTTGAATCTTGTAGGAATAAAATTAGGTCGAGCTTTATACTCTTCAAGTTCTTTATTAAACTCAGCAAGAATTAAAGCTTTAAATCCACTACGAGAAACATCTCGGTAATTAGCTCCAAAACGAACTTGTCTTTGTTCCGTAGTAAGACCTTTTAACTTAAAATAAGCAGCAGTTAAAACACGAGCCATATAAGCATAATCCATCTCATCAAATGTAGCAGTATTTACAATAGACGGATTAAAAGCATGTTTAATATCAAGACCTAATGCGTTACCAAGAGATTCAAAATCTTTACGAATATCTTCACTATAAGTTTCATCTGTTGAAAGAGCAGCTAATACAGATTCTAATTTAAGTTCTCCACCTGTATAAACGGGATAACCCGTAGCTCCATAAGGAGTACGGGCATCCGCTTCTGCATATAAAAACGCTGTAAGAATACGACGCTTAAAAGCATTCTCTAATGATACATCAGCATTATCTTCAGCATAACCTCGAATATTATTATAATCTTTAATAGTAGGTAAAACACCTTTTTCCATTAAAGATGTAATAATATCTTCGATAGGTTTAGTCTTAAAAGACTTCATTTGATGATAAAGACCAGATTTCTCAAGTCTTCCATCAACAGTTAAACGATAAGGTTCAGGACTACATTGTGCATTCATAAACTAACAAATTTTGTTATTATTGTCATCAATATATTTATCAATAAATTCGATTACATATTCACCGTTTAAAGATACAACATTTTTCTGATTATTCAAAACATTTTCAGAACTATTTGAAAAAACCTGACCAGTGGGCGTCAAACCCACTCCCCCACCGGGTATCACAATATTCGGGCCAATATCAGAAACATCAATACTATTAAGTGTTTCAGAATTATTGTCATCAAACGTAATTTCACTGTCATCATCAAGAAAATCCAATTCAGCTTGAGCTGCTCTTTGATTTTCTGTCAGAGGTACATCAGGCGTTTTAATAGGTTCTGTAACTGATAAATTATCATGTGTTGCATCGTTTGTAACATTAGTTTGATTAGTTGTAACTGAGGTTGGCTCCGCTGCTGGGCTTCGCCCAGCGCTCCGCTCCCCGGTGGGAGAGGAGGTTGCACGCCCATTGGTCGGACTTTTTGCGCGTCGGCTATTCACACTATCCAAACTATTAATTACTATATTTCGTACATTATTAAGTAAACTATTATCTGTAATTGTATCTATACCAATAACAGAAAGAATTGCATCAATAATTTTATCCCAAAGACTTTTACGTTTTTTAATTTTCGGAGCTTCTTCTACAATAATCCTATTTGCTAAATTAGCAAACTGTTTATTTGTAAAAGTATAAGTAACTATTTCAGCAGGAGTTTCACTTAATATTTTAAGATATGTGCGGAGATAACCAAGTTCAAGTTCAGTTAAATCGCTCTTATATTTAGCATTAAATTCTTTAGAATCAACTTTAAATGCAGTGTCATTAATATCGCTAATTAATGTAGCAAGTTTATCGTATAATTCTTTAGAATTAGCTTGTTGTTCAAAATACTTATGAAGAGATTCATGAGTAATATTAACACCTAAATCAGTAGCAGTAAAATCACGTTTAGTAAGTTTATTACTATTGATAACGATAGTTTCAGTACCTTTATCATATTGAGCAATTATGAAATCTTGTTTACTCGATAGTTTCTTAATACTGAAATTAGTTTTACCATCAGTATAAATTCTATCATATAATTCAGCGATTCTGTTAGCAACATCTTCAGATACAAAATCAGGTATAACACCTAATACTCTAAGACCTGCTACTTTATCATCTGTAATATTAACAAGTTTTTGATACCAGTTTGTTTCAGTATCACTTGTCATTGAACTTAATGTTGTAATTGCTTTAACAGCAAATTCTTTCGTCATATCTTCTGATTCTCGAATAGGATTATCAGAACTTTCAGATTTAAGTTCAAAGAACATAGCAGGTTGAATAGAATCAATAGTATAATTGGTAACAACATTACCATTGGTATCTCTAATTCCAATAACACTTGTTGTTAAAGCGCCGGTGTCAAGAATAAAATCTTGCATCGAATCAAATGTTGAAGAAACAGATTTATCAACGATACCTTGTTGTTTAGCCCAATCAAGTATTTTAGATTTATATTGACCTTTAACTGCTGCGTAACCATCATCTGTTTTAACACCATAAGTATAATGGTCGCCTTGCAATGCAGTAGTAACACTACGTTGCATATTACCATACAGTTTACGGAATAGATTATGATTAAGTAAATCAGTTAAATCTTTACCAGTAATACCTCTTGCTTGCAAATCAATTACAGCGTAAGTTCCTTTGTTAGATTTACTCTTTTCAATAATACCATTTAATTGAGCAAGTTCTCGTGCTGTAAAAGGACTCTTAGCAATACGAACTTTTGAAGTAGTTCTATTAACTGGAATTATTCTACGACTTAATCGAAGTTTAACAGGAGTAAATTTATCACCAGATTTAGTATATTCAATACTAATTCTATTGATATAACTTATTCCATTTCCAAGTATATTCTTTTTACGAACAACTGTTTGGAAATCTAAATGTTTAATATAACGAGTTTTTCCAGTAGCAGAGTCTGTATTTTCGTAAAGAGAACTAATGTTAAACCATTCAGCTCCCGGAACTCCACGATTGTAACTTGTAATGATAGCTTCTGATAAAGGAGCTAATCGACTACGAATATTAGCATTATGAGCTTTAGTTCGAGTCTTATTAGTATCATCTACAAGAGTATACAGACCAGATTTAGCATCAGTCGGAAGAGATGTAAACGTAGCATCTGAAATAATATCACTCATAGTTTGAGTAACAAATTCCATAGCAGCTACATTAAACTGTGTATCTGCAACATCACTTGCTAAATTACCACGATGTAACGGAACATAACTTTTTCCATTTTCACCAGCATTAGCTTGAATTTCAGCATACATTTGGAAATGTCTATCAGATGAAGTAATTTTATCTTCAACAATAGGATTATTAAATGCAGTGTCAGTAGTAAGTGATGAAACTAACATTAAACCATCAGCATCAGGCTGACGTTGAATAATATTAACAGCAGGTTTACCATTAACTGTAACAGTACGTTGCATCTCTTCATTTACATTAGCTCGATAACCACTTGAATCGGCAAATGTAATAGGAGATTTATTAATACCTTTTAATACTAAAATTGCAGAACCTTTTTCTTTAATTTCAGTAATAAGTTTTTGACTTTGAATGAAGTCATTTCCAAGTTTAGTATTTAGATTCTGATAAGCGTTCTTGATTCTAAGTCCATAACGAACATAATCATTAAGATTTTTAAGTCTTACGTTATAGAACATAGGACTAATAAGATAATAAACCTTATTTAAATCAAGAGCTTCAATATCAAATGCTTCCGGACTAACACCTTCGACTTCGGTATTATATTGGATAGCTCCAATAAAAGCATTGATTATTTCAGAATGTTCAGTTTTTGATGTATTACCATATTTATCTAATTCTTTAATAATTGATTTCAGTTTTGAAACAACTGAATCAGAAGTTTGTTGTTCACGAGTTAAGGCTTCAGTATATACTTTATAAAACTCCTTTGTTAAGTTAAATATTGTATCACTTCCACCAGCTTTTCTGATAATAGTATCTATAAATTTAGATGTTCCATAAGAATTACCAAAAGCAGAATCATATTGATTAACTCCACTTTCATCAATTCTACCTAATTGGATTCCATGATAAGTTTCACTATCACCTAAACCAATTCGTTCAATTAATAGTTTCTTACCATTTACATCTAAATTGACATCGACATTACCATCTTTATAAGTAACTTCAAATTCCTGACCTTCGTGTAAAGTTCTTAAAGCATCAAATAATTCAGTAGCCTTGAATTTAACACCATTAACTGTAATATTGTTTTTAATAACACGAGTTTTAGGATTATAATATTCAGGACTTGTGATAATCTTATAAACTTCAGGTGTAAGACGACGTAAACCTTTGAAACCATTAGTTTCAAATTCACGTTGAATATGAGTTTTGAAGAAATCACTTAAAAACTTACCACGAAGATTTAAGTTACTATCAAGATAAGTACCGTCTGTTGTTTGAATAGGATTAGCAATTCGTTTATTAATAATATCAAATAAACGTTTAAGAGCATCAAGTTGTTCTTGTGGAACACCATTCTTACTCATTTGTTGATATATAGTATTAACATTTACATCATTTTTGAAATATTTAAGTGCATACCAAATAGGTTCGTAATATTTAATAACATCATTACGACCATCTGTTTGCTGATATATAGAATCAAGAATATCTTCGTAAGTATAAATGTGATTATCAGTAAATATCTGACGACCATCGAGTTTTACAATAGTATTTTCAATAGCATCAAGAGCATTACGCATTGAATCACTAATATAATAACGATAGTCATTAGTATTAAACTCATCTCTTGATTCAGTATCATCTATAAAGTCAGAAACACTGTTAGCAAGTACATCAAGACTATTAAGAATAGATACATCATCGTTTAATTCAGTACCACTTTCAAAATTATAATATCTCGAAAGAATAGAATAAGCCATTCGAGCATTTCTTAATAAATCAAGAACATTACTTTGACGAACAGCAGTAATAACATCCACACCAGTAAGATTCAAAGCATCAACATCAGATACCAAATAAGGTTGAATTGATTGAGCTAATGTATGAAGTCTTGTACGAGTAGGAAGATTAGGAACAGCACCATATTCTAAAAACTCTTTTGCTAAATTATTTACGGCAGTAGCAAATTCCATAATTTTAGAAGTTTGACTACCAAAGCCATCATCATTTACAAGAGCATCATGTAACGGACTATCTTCATCTTGTCTAATAGCACGAATTTTACTAATAAATCTATTCATCACACTGTTGATATATGCGATATTAGTTTTGTAAAATTCAGTTGTACTTTTAGCTACTTCATTAATAATACTATTTTTAAATAGTGTTATCTTATGATAGAAATTTGAATATCTAACAGTATCAAAATTACTATTAAGATTTTCAAATTTGATTTGAGTAAGACCTTCGATTTGTGCTCGAATTACATTATGGTCTACATTAATATTCTTAAGAGTTAATTTACCATCAGTTATAGTATAATTATTGTTAAGAACATTAGCAACGTTAGCAATATAGTCAGCAATAGCTTCACGCATTTTAGCGTTTTCCTCTTCACTATAACCAACTATATCACCACCATAAAGATTCCAAATCCAATCTTTGAAAAGATTAGATTTAAGATTATTTGCAATACGGATATTGCTATCTGATAATAACTGTTTTACACGATTAGCTTTTTCTAAATTCTCATTACTAATTTCAGTAGGTTGATATTCATTTATCCAACCAATAAAATTACCAATAATAGTAGTTCGTAACGTATTAAGTTCAGTATTATCAATAGGAGATAATAATGCTTTATAAGTATCACTATTAGAATCAGATAATTCTTTATATAGATTTATAATAGTATCTAAATAATGATTCTTAAATTCATCTGCTGAAAGTTTATCTTGAATACTATAAAGTGTTTTATAAATAGCATCAAATTTAGTTTGAACTTCATTTCGAATTTCAGTAATATCCATACCTGCAAGTTCTTTTGCAGAATATGTATCTTCTTTACCAGTCGCATCATCTTTTATAGTAACCATTACAGCACTAAAATCGGTTTCGTCGTCGGTTATGACCTTGATTCTTTGCACGGTTTTGGGCGATTCTGCGACATTAAATTTTGAGCCTACCGAATATACCTTATTTTTAATATCGACGGTATTTGGGGCTTCGCTGTCATCAAGAGAGTACGAAATCCCGTTACTGTCTGTCAACACCTCGGTAGTAACATTTTCGGGTTCTTGACTTGCTTCTTGATTAGTAGTTTCAGCAGTTTCCTCTACTTTATCTTTAGCTTTTTCAATCTCTTCTTGTTTGTCATAAACCTCTTTAAGTAACTTACTTCGTTCAGCCATAATCTCATCTCGATTATTAACATTTTCTTCGAGAGCCATTACAGCCATACTCAGTTGAGTTCGAGCCTCTTCAAGAGATTTATATGTTTGATTATTGTTATTACGAGTTTCACGCAAACGTTTTGCAGCTTCATTATATTTAGCTACATTGTTATTTTCACGTTCACTCTGTTCTACAATATCACTATTAATTCTATTAAGTCTTGCATCGTAATCAGCTAAATCATTTTCAAATAATTCAATCTTTCTACGAGTATCAGCAATCTCTCCGTTATGAATAGCAAGTTCTTGTTCATATTGGAGTTTACCAACTTCTAATTCTGCAATAGCTTGACGAGCATTTGCAATTTGTTGTTGCAGACTTAAAATAGATTTCTTACTATTTTTAATTTCAAGAAGATACGGTTTACGAGCTTTGCGATTAGGTTGTTTTGTACTGATAGCACCTTGATTAGCAATATAAGTATTTAACTCATCAATTTGAGATTGCAAACTATTAATTGTATCTTCAATAGTTTTAATCTTATTTACTAATCGAGTACGTTTACCTTTAAGTGTACTAATTGCTTTATTTCGAGTTTTATCTTCAAGCTGAGTTTTATAATCTTCAATAACTTTTTGCAGTTCTTCACGTTCTTGTTCAAGAACAGTCTTTTCTACATTTAAGCTATGGAGTTTACTATCAATAGCTTTAAGGGCTTCATCTCGTTGCTTACGAAGATTAGACGCTTCAATATCGAAAGTTTGAATATCAGTATCAACAATAGCTAATTGACGACGATAATAGTCAAGTAAATAATCATCAGTTGATGCCTGAACTTTAAGAACATTGTCGAAAGGATTACCCCAACTTAAACCCATATTACGAGCATGAATATCTCGCATAATAGTAAATTCTCTACGAAGAGCATCTACGACAGGTCGTTTATTAGCACCGTAAACTTCTTCAAGTTGAGCATCTGATAATTTACTTAATTCATCAAAATATTCAACAGCATAATTGAATCCATTAGCAGAACCAATTCTACCCATAATACCAACAAGTAAATTTGAAGCAGGGTCAGTAATAGTTCTATTAACTTTCGGAGTACCATCATTATTCATAACTTGATTACCAGCTTCATCTAAAACTGGTATTTCAGTTACTTTAATATTCATATCACCGTCAAAATCAGCAATAGCTGCGGCAGTATCTTGAATACCATTTATAATGTTAGTAGCTCGCTTATTTTCAGCTTCTTGTTGAGCTTTACCATTAAGTATTCGTGTAACACCACTACGTCCAGCAGACATTACACCACCACCAATAGCACCCCAAATAAAACTATCCCATGAAGAAGCTTGTTCAACAAGTCTTCCCATACGAGCTAACGGAGTTAAATCAGCAGTTTCATCTTCAATCCCAAGTTCTTTCTTTGCGGCAACGACACCTTCATTAAGTGCCATATCAACTCGCATTTCTTCAAGACCTTCAGATAAAGCAACAGAAAAGAAATCTTTTGTTTTATGAAGTCCAATACTCGGAATAAGTTTACGATTAAGTTTAGATGCTTCACTATCTAAAACAAAAGTCTTACCTTGTTGTGCAAGACCTTTTATATTACTTCTTAAACCCTTTTCAATAGAAATATTATTAACCGGAGCTTCTTTAATACCACGAAGCATACTATTAAGTTCAATAGCATTAAATAATACTCCATAAGCCCAAGCATCATTGTAACTTTCAGAAGCATAAACAGATGCAAACTTACGAGCATCATCTTCACTGAAACCTAAATCGAGAGCATATTGATATTGTTCATCATAACCACGAACAATTTCTTCCATACTATCGAGATGTGCTCCGTATAAAGTACCAATTATCTGTTGAGTATAAGGATTTTGTAATGCACGACCTGCTTTATTCAATGCAGAACCTAAACGGCCAACACCGTTAATCATGGTTCCTAATTTACCAACAGCTTGTAAAGCTCGCATTTGTCCAATAACAGGAAGCATAGATGCGGCCGCAGAACCTACGGTAGGAAACATACTTGCCCACCAAGTAGCATCACCCATACCACCAGCAAAACCACCTTTTTGAGCTTGTTCTGTTTGATAAATAGGCATTGTTTTACGACCCCAATTTTCAATATCTTTACCTATTCTCTGCCATTCAGAACCAAGACCTTCGTTGATAGCTTTGTCCCATTTATATTTGGCATTATCATCCCATATTTGACTAATAGCACGATATGTAGTAGGAAAGAAATTAAGAATACTACCAATACCAGTAATAGTACCACCGAGAATAGTAGTTCCTGATTGACCAATAGCATTTTTAGTTAAATACCAACCACTTTGATTTTGTGCTCTATTTTCATTAAGAACACTTAAATCAAGATTAGGATTAACTTGACCTCGACCTAATATATTTTCATATTCAGAAATATTAAACGGTCGAATTGAAGATTGTTTTCTACCACGAGAAAGTTCAGGTTCCGGCATACTACCGGGTAAAACAGGAGTAGCTCCTACTCCCTGAACTGGTGTTTCAGAAGGAGTAAGAGCTTGCGAACCTGTAATAGGAATTTTAATATCTGTTAGATTTGGCATAGTTTAATATCCTATATTAGCATTATTTATTTTATTCATTTGAATAGCCTCAGCGGCTTCTTGCATATCAAGAACAACTCCATATTGAGTTAAAACATATTCTGCAATAGGAGCTAATGCTTCATTTATAGTTTCATAATATTGAATATTATTAGGAGTTATACCTTTAATTGTATAAAGACTATTAGGAATTGTGTTATATCCAAATTCTCCGTAATGAACAGAACCATCAGGATATTTCAATCCACTAATATCTTTTATATAATAACCTTGTGTTGTTCTACCAATTTCAACTTTACGACTATTACCGTCGATACTATTGTAAAAAGGTTCGTGAATATTCAAATCATATTCAACTTTACCTAAATCATCAACAGTTCTTTGCAGGTCTGCGATATTTGCAACAGCAGGACTATTGTTAGCACCAGTAGTATTAAAATCAATAAATCCCGAAGCATATTGAGATTCAATCATTCCAGCACTACGTTGTAAACCTTCACCACCAATTTTAGCATAAGGTTTAATATTACGGTAATTATCAAGAATTTGACGAGCAATAGTAGACGGGTCTACTTGTTCAGAGAAAATAATATTACCACGAGCAGCACCAGTTTCATCGAAAAGAGTAATCGCATATTCATTACGGCCTTCACGAGCTGCAATTCCATTAGCAATCGGACTAACTTCAGTCTTATAAATATCATAATCAAGACCAAGTTCTTCACCCGAAAGAGGTTTAGAATTTTTAGTAGCGTTACTTTGACGAGTTACACTTGTACCTTTTGAATTAGTAGTTGTCGAAGTAGGAAACGCATCAAAGTTCATATACTTAGCTAATTGCATTCCGGTAAGACCAATACCTTCTCCAGACGGAGTTTGAACAACACTAATATTACCAGCACCTTTTTTCCAATTTACCATAGCAGCTGCCATGTAATTTTGTTGGAATCTTGAAGGATTAGCAATAATATCACGAGTTGCTGTAAATTCAAGAGGTGCATCAGCAATAGCTTTACGATAACGATTTGAAACATTATCTGCTGCATTAGACAGAGTAGATTCAAACTCTTCTTTTGTCATAATATTATCTCGGCTTATAGCAATATCGCCATCAGCAGTTTTATAATAAAAACCACCATCTGGTGTTACAGGAATACTACCTGTTTTTTCATTTCTATTATAATTATTATTTATAAAATCAAGATATGCTTCATAACTTGAAATACGATTATCAAGAATTAATTTAGCTTGAGGGTCAGCTACTTTGTACCAACCTAATAAACCAGATAATTTATCTCGATGTTCTTTCCAAGTATCAAATACAGAATTAAGCTGAATTTCGTCAGAACGAAGTTTAGCTTGAAGATTATTATAATTACGTTTAGCAGTCTGAACTTGTAAAAGCTTACCTTTAAGATTAGCTGCTGTTTCTTCGTCAAGACCTGCTGAATCAACCAATCTTTCAGCAGTAGAAATATTAAGTGTTTTAACAATATTACCATCTCCCGGATTAAGACCTAAAATTCCAAGTTCATCAGATGTAAATATCTGATTCATAGAATTTGAAAGTTTAGTCATTTGGTCAGTAATTTCATTACGACGATTAATGTTTTCTGCAACACTATCACCAGTAACTTCAAAACCACTTAATGTATCAAGATACGGAGCATATTGTTGAAGAGTTTCAAGTTCTTTTTGCTTACCTTTTGCACGAGCTTTAACATAAGCTGTATAACCGGGATTAGCAATTAAATCAACCGTAGTCTTAATATCTTGATAAGAATATAAACCTGCGGCAGCACCAGCTAAGCTTTGAATATTATTGTTAATAAATTGACCAGACAAAACACTTTGTGTAAAAGCGGTTCTATCAAGATTCTCAATATCATCAGTAGCACCAAGTACACCTTTAGCGTAACTTTCAAACATTTTATCTACATAATTCTGTAAACCAGCTTGAATAAGTTCAGGTGGAACTTGAGCTTTATTCTGTAATATATCGAGAACATTAACTCCATATTCTTTATTAACAGTATCTAACAAAGTTTTAATTTCAGCGGGTAATTTAGAATTAACAGTAAACTTACCGTCTCTTGTAGGAGCACCAAGTTCATTTACGTTAATACCTAAACCATTAAGAGCAAACATTGTAGGATTACCAGCGAATAAAGGAGCATAATCTCCTAATTCGTAATCTCTTAAATGTCCACCAGCAGAACTATCATCTTTTACAAATCGAGTAAGAGCATCTTGATTCTGCCAAATAGTAGTAAGATAATTAGTATAATCAGGATTAGATTTGAGTAATGACATAGCATAACTCATAATCTCTTGTTCTGTGATACCTTCTCTTTCACTACCAGTTTTAACAAAGTGACTTGCTAACTTTTCACCATCAAAACCTGTTGCAACATCTAATCCATACTGACGTATCATATCAGGATTAGTAACAAGATTTTCAAATGATACTTTATCAGCTTTAGCTTTTGAAAGAATATCAAATACGTCTTTTTGATATTTATTTACATCGAACTTTTTACCGATTTGAACTCCATTAAAACCACCGCTTACAACAGTATTAGTTTCTGCATCATAAATAATATCAGAAGATTGTAAACGACTACGAAGCAGGAAAGCATTTTGATTTTGAGTATCCCAATCACTCTTTTTCAAATCTTCCATATATTGCTGTTCCAAAGCATAATCAGCTTGAACAGCTTTAAGACCTTCATTAGTCAGAATATTCTCAGTTTGCTTATAAATATAATCATCTGCTGCAAACCAATTATCTTGTTCCTTAAATTCATTAGCACCTTCAACAATCTTAGCTCTTTCAGAATCAAGAACTTTTTGTCCACGAGAAGTTGCTTTAATTTGACTTAAAGGATTAGCAATTCTATTAATATAAGCTTCACGATTTTGGTAATACTTTTGGTTCAAAGCATTTCCAACAGCGGCATATACACTTCCATAATCTTGTAATTGTGGAGTTTTTAATGTATTAGTATCGTATCGACCTATTGCAATTTCTGCCATAATTTTATAATGATTAGTTTGTAAATTAGTTGTAACTCGTATGGCTCCGCCTGCTGGGCTTCGCCCAGCGGCTCCGCTCCCCGGTGGGGCAGGAGGTTGCACGCCCACTTGTCGCGCGTGTTTGTACCACTATTTGTATCATTACAAATATACAAAAAATCGTGAATATCGGACTATCCTATAAAAGAATAATCCGATATATCACGCACTACATTAAGCTCTTTTACGTCTTGCAAGACCACCGCAAGCAAAACCATTTCTCATGTGATTAGTTACTCCACGAGGCCATAACTTTTCATATAAGCGGGCACTTGCATAATTATTAACTGCTCCGGCAAGACCTTCAACTCCTTGTAACATTCCTTGTAATCCTTGCGTTCTGACTGCCATTAACTGTTGATTTAAGCCGACAGCTTTGTTATATTCATTAATAGCGTCTTGATACATAATTTGATTATTAGCATTTCGAGCATTAATTCGTTCTTGCCTATTCAAATCATATCTTTGACGTTGATAATCTTTCTTAGCCCCATACAGTTTATTTCGAGCAAGTTGAGCATTAATTGCAAGATTTGCTACACTATTTCGAGCAGTTTGAACATTACTTGTGTTATCAGTAATATATCGAGCAGCTCTACGTTCTTGTGTGCCAAGTTCTTGTAATTCCTCACTTATATCATAATCTGTACTATATTGAACAGCATCTACTTTATTACCTTTCGGAACATGAAGTGTAGATTCAAATTCAATAGCCTTTCGATTAGCACGAGTATTAAGAGCGTTACCTACAATTCCAAACAGTGAACTTGCAAGATTCATACCAAGTCCAAATTCATTAAATCCGAACTTAAATGCAGAACCACCACCAGCACTTGCAGTAGTTTGAATCGGCGGTAAAGTAGTAAGTTTAGGAGCTGAAACTCCTGTAAGACTATAAGGTGAAGTATATCCACCAAAAGGTCTTTTCTTTCTTACCATTCCACCACAACGCATAACCGGAGCATTATTACGAAGTCCTAAAGCAGTAGCGTAAAGTTCTTGAGCTTCAAACAAATCTTCTGTTTTAGCATCAATAGCTTCAGATTCACCACGAGCTTTATTCATTCTATAAACTAACTTTTCAATATTACGAACATTTGTTCCAGTTTGTAATTTATTAGTTTTACTCTTATCTAATGCAGACAAAGATAATGTAACTCCATCAGCAAGTTGAATAACTTGAGCTTCTTTTTTACCTTTCATATCAGTAAGTTTCTTTGCGTAATCAGCGAAAGTACGATTTGTTCCGGGAACTTTAATCGTATCACTGAATACTTGACCACCTTCAGGAGTTTCACGAACAACTTCACCAGCATACATTCGACCATTTTTAGCGCCGCCGCCTTCAATTTCCGAATCTCCATATATGATTCCAGTTTCACCAGTAGCAGGATTATATTGTTCATGTGTTTGACCATAAGCAACAACACTATTAGATGAATTAGGAACTACTTGGCCGCCGGTGTTTAATTTTCTACGACCAATCATTCCACCTAATTTAGCATAAAATCCTGTACCTTCAGAGTAATTACCAAGATTACTTTGTCGAATAGTTGCAACATCATTTTCAACTTTATCTTGCATATTACCCAAAGTTTGCTGACGTTCCATTTCAGCTTGTTCAGCTAAAAGTTCTTGACGACGACGCTCTTCTTGTTTCTTTTTCTTACGTCCAGTAAACAGACCAACGATGCCACCAATTAATGCACCGATACCAGCACCGATAGGGCCAAGCCAAGAACCAGCAGCTGCACCAGTGGCAAGCGCCGCAGTTCCACCAACAGCAGCTCCAATTCCCAATCCAGTCCCAGCTCCACTTAAAGCACTACCACCTACGATACCTTCGCCGTCTGCACTATATTTAGATTTATCAATATCACTGGCTTGAACTCGTGTACCCCATTGAACACTACCGGGGGCATTAATACTTGTTCCACCCCAATAGAATTTTCTACGAGGAATTCCAACAAGTCCACCGAATTTAGCAGTAATACCACGAGAAGTTAATACTTCATTGTTAATCTTATTTTGCATATTAGCATAAATTGCTGAATCACGAGCCATCAACTGATTTGCCTTTACAATACCTTGTGCATTTAAATCAAGATTACCGTATTCATAAACATCGCTAAGATGTTTTCGTTTAATACCAATACCTTCATTTTCAAAATAATCTCGATTGTTTTTACCAGCGATTATACTACGATAAGCATCACCAGACATAACGCCGCCAAAGTCTTTTCGCTTACGTCTTACAAGACCACCACAACGAGCAACTCCACGAGCAGTAACAATTTCATTATTGATTTTGTTCTGCATATTTGCATAAATAAGTTTATCGTTATCAATTAACTTATCTACATAATTCTTAACTGGGATTCCAGTATCATCATTCTTTCCACCATGATAAAGCATATCAATCACGGCATTACCGAAAATACTATTACCAGAATCACGAGCCATTCCTAAATAATCAGCGGTAGCATCATGTGTTGAACGAATACCACCGAAATTATATTTTTTACGATTAGTTTTACTCATATCTTCAACATAGTTATCAGGATTATCATCAGTATTAAAATTATAAAATAATCTATTTCTAATCATATCATAGTCATTAGAACTATTAGTTTTAAATATTTCTAATTCAGATTTATCTCTTCTTTTATTACCAGTAGTATATTCTTTAATAATACTATCTGTATTACGTTCATTAGCACCTTTTAACAATTTCTTATATTGTCTAAAACCAGTTCGACCTACTCGATATGCAAGATTAGACATAAGATTAACAATAGGCTGAGGTAAAGTATTGAAATCATCGATACCATATTTCTCAGAATAAATATCACGAACATCATTATAGGCTTTCGCCATACGACGATTCAATTCAGCATCAATTTGTTTTCTTGTTGCTTTACCTTTCGCTTTAACAGATTTAGTAAAATCAGAAGTATCATTTAACTTAAAACCGGGGCCAATAGTTTTAGCACCACCTTCATATGAAGCATAAGGATAATAATATTTACCATCTTTTGAACGTGAACGAACAGTTTTAAGTTTATTATTTTCTTTAACACGAACAAATTCTTTATCACCAGTCAATTCGTTATCCCAAATATGTTGAGAATACTCATTGATATAACGAGTAACTTGACGAAGACTATTAACTTTCCGATTAGACATACCATTAAAAGTTTGAGTAACACGACAAGTGGGCGTGCAACCTCCTGCCCCACCGGGGAGCGAGGCCGAAGGCCGAGCCGCACAAGTTGTTACAAATTATCTTTGATTATTACGATTATCAAGAATCCATTCGGGATTAACATCAATAAGTTCCCAAAGTCTGTTATTATCACTATTATTAAACTTCATTATACAATAAATATATTGACAAATGAATTTATTAATATCATACCATTTAGCTTTACGTTTTAGTGCAGATTCATCTACAACTAAATCAGTAATCATAAAAGGTATTTGTTTGTGTATATCATTAACACTATTAAATCTCCAAAGATTTACTTTATTAACACCAGTTGTACCATTATACCATTTATCATTAAATTTAACAATTTTATAACCAGTACATTGGTCATCATTATGAACCAATATTTCATTAATAGTTTTATAAAATTCATTAAGAGTAGGTAACAAATTATTAACAATATCAACTCTATCTTTCCAAGCGATATTATTTAATAACTTATTATAACTATTATTATCATTAAGAATAAATTTAATATATGATTCTTTAATAAGTTGATTACCATTATCATCTTTTAAGAATCGACCATAATTATTTTTAGATATTGCATAAATACCATGTTTATCAAACCAGAATAATCCATTTCGATTGGTAATACCTACGATGGGATTATAATCATGGAATGAAATCCAAGCATTAGCAATAGGACTAAAACTAATTGTGAATTGTTTATTATCAACATTTTGGACTAAATATAAGATATTAGTATCTTCATTAAATGCCCAAATTCTACCATTATTTTTAAACGGATTAACTACATCTTTTGCAAGATTACCGTCAAACCATTTAAGAACATTAAGAGCAGTCATATTACTTACTTTATCTCCATTGATATTGAAGATACGTCTATGAACTGCATCAATAACAAAATAACCAATAACATTAACGTGAGTATCAAAATAACTTTGACAACCTATATAACCACTGGGACTATATGTAACCTCTTGAGGTTCCATATTAAATATATCAGCTGTACCTAAATACGAAGTACCTTCATCCGTATTAGAAAGTGTATCACGAAGTTGTAATAAGTGTAGACCGTATGTCTGTTGAATATAAAGATTTTTATTGTCAGTTTTTAATGCAATAATTTCACCTCGATTAAAAGGCATATCTTTATAATCATCACTTCTAAACAATCGCCAATTAAGATTAGCATTTTCAGCACTCTGTAATTGACTACGAATTATACGATAAGGATGGTCTTGAGTTCCGGGAATTTCTTCAAAATAAGTAAATGTTTCAATACCATTCTCATTATAAACAGGAGAATAACCTTTACCAACACTACTATTTATGAAATTATCAACTTGATAACTTAATTGATAAAATTCACGTAATTCATTACCACGTTTATCGTGATATTTGAAAGATTTATCTACGTTATTAACACTGAATCGAGCAAGAATATTAAATTTACTTTCAAGAGGAACAGTAAATATCCAACGATAAACAGTAGCATTACTATCTAATTCTTTTGCTTGAGCATCACCATAACGATAATCAGATGATGGAGCGGTAGCTCGAAGTGTTATATATCCAATAAATGTATCACCAACTAAAGAAGTTATTACTTCAGAAGAACTTTTAATATTAATTATATTAGATGCAATTTGAAGTTTCTGATTATTAACATCCGAATAAAGTGTTTCAGAATTATTAATTAAATCGGCAATATATCCTCTTGCCCATTCTTCATTATCTGTACCTTTATTAAATCCATCAAAACCTTTTTCAATACGATAATAACTATCGCCAGCAATATTGTTTTGAGAACTAATATTAGCATTGATATATTCAAGTGAAACATCTTTAGTTGCACGAGAAGTATCAATAGTAAGACTATTAATGTCAGCATCTAAGAATCGAGTTCCAGATTCATTAGGATTTGTATCAAATCCATCAAAATCTTCACCTTTCCATTTAGCTAGAAATACTTTTATATCATCATCAAGTTCTTTATTTTTAACAAATTTAAGAACATCAGTTTCAAAGTATAGAGGTTTAAGTTTACCTCGAATACTATTTATCTTATTATAGAGATATTCAAATGTATAAAATCTTGCATTATCTCCACCAAAAGGATTTTTATAAGTTTGATTTTTACCGAAATTGTTAGTTTCAGTATCTCGCATTGCGAAACCTTGTGTAACAATTCGAGAATTATTAATATTATGTTCAACAAAGAAATAAACTATTGAACTAATATATTTATTCATTAAATCTGTTTTACCAGCAAGATTAGCTTTGATATTAATATTAGGATTTAATGTATAAGTAGGATTCCATTCAGAAGAAGTAGAATATAATTGGGTTAACCAATTAAATGTCGGAGCAGTTGAACCATTAACTTTATAACTTAATCGAGCTTCAATTAAAATATATTTAGTTTCTTTTGCATCAAGATTAATTACGAAATTAGTTTTGGTATTAATTGTATTACCAATAAATGCAGATTTACTATCAGATGCTAAAAGATTAGATTCAGAAACTTCATAATACCCAGTTTCAACTTCAGATTCTTCTGAATCAATCTGTTTAACTACCGATGTAGCATCATAAACTTTTGTAGTTAAATTTATACCAGCAGGTATTAAACTATCTCCACCAAATATAGGACTACATTCAACACCAATTAATTGACTTGATGTACTCTCACTTGTTATCTCCAATACTACAACTTGATAATCAGAAGGATTAACTCCACCTTCAGAATCTTCAGTTGTATACGGTAATGGAAGACTTGGTAATTTCAGTTTACCTTTTGTTAAAGAACGACCTTTCGTTTTAACAGTTGTGTGTCCAGTTGAAACTCCGTATAAAGTGAAATAACGATTACGAGCTATTGTAGGATTCTCACTACCAACTCCAGTTTTAGCAATTTCATCTACTTGTTCAGTAGCATAAATATTAGGTAAACTCTTCCAACTCGGACTTATAATCTTACTAATGTTTTCAGATTTATAAGGAATTTTATGAGCATTTTGATTAGTAGAACCTACGGGATATGCTTCAATATCATAATTGTTAGCTTTCCAAGGAATATGATGTATATTTACAAGGTCACCTTTATAATCATAATATCCAGCATAAAGAACATAAACTTCACCACTCTTAAAATAACGTCGAGTACTATTAATATAAGAAGAACTCAGATTCCAACTTAATTGAACATCAAGATTATTCTCTGTAAATTCTTTAAGTTCACTATCAAGTTTACTATAATCAAGAGTTTTTACATTACCTCGAATAAGTCTATTATTGAAATTAACAAGAGTATTATCTCGAATATATGATATATTTTTAATAAAAATATCATCAAGACTTATAGTAGATAAATATGAAACATCGCTTACAATATGAGTAGTACTTACACCACTAATTAAAATGTCATCAGTTTCATATGATAATTGAGCTTCGTCAGTAATATAAACAATAGCAAACCGGCAATGTTTATATTTAATACCACTATTTCTAAAACTAATAGTAATATTTTTATTGATTTCGATACCTAACGCATAATCTTCTTCATAATTACCACAAACAATAAGTGATGTACTCAAAGGAGAATAGTTTGTATAAGTACCATCATCAAGACGATATTTGATTGCTATTTGATAAGCACCAGTTTTAAGATTACCACCGTCTTTAACTTCTAATTGAAGTTCAGGATAAGTAACATTTGGAATAAGATTAAACGAATCAACTTCATCAACAGTGATGTCATATCCTATCGCAGTATCATCTCCATTGTTACCATCATAAAACGGGTCAGTCATATTAATAATTCTTGTTTCATTTGCTGATTCATCAGTTCCCTCAGTAAATGTAACAATCAAATTTTCTTTATAATTATATATATAATCTCCATGAATTGGTCTATCAATACTGAATCCAAATGCACCCGATGTACTATACAAACAACGTTTTACAGTTGGGTTATTATCATTAAGATTAAGATATATAATAGCGTCGTTAGTTTGTAAATCAGATTTATCTGCATTATTCCAGTGTTCTACAACGCAAAAAAGTACAACACCAATATTAGTTGGAATTGTACCTATAATATTATATTTGTGATTATCGGCATCACTATAAATATAAGGAATGATATGCCGATTTGTCGGATGATTTTCAAGAATATCATCTAATTCACCTATGAAATCAAATCCTCTTTCATTAAAATAACTTTGACCTTTATTATCAATAGTTATATTTTTAGCATATCGTAAAGATTTATCTTGTGCAATATGAGGTGAATTATCTAAATCAAGACCTAAAATTTTCATAATTTCTATTATTCTAATGTACGAAGAATAGTAGCAATATTCTCTCGACGGTCGTTACTAAATTTGTTACAAGAAACTCGAACTTGTATTTTCATTCTGTCGAGTTCTATTGCAGGATTTGTATAAGGATTGTTTGCTGTAAGACTTACAACCGGATGTTTATAACCTCTTAATAACATTTGTTTAAGAACATAAAGTTTAAGATATTTTTTAAGAGGGCCGTTATTATAAATAAGAGGAACATCCATATTTATAATACTGTCATAAACAACAGGTAAAGCTCTATATCTTAAATGAATAGTTCCATAATCAACGTTAGTATGAATCCAATTATTACTAATGTAATAATAAGGTTGTTCTTTATCAACAGGAGCATGATTAAAACTATCGTTTTTATCACCGGGACTTGTTATGTCTGCATTTGGAATACCGGGATAAGGAGTATATGTCGGAACAGTTGTTACTTTTTCAGTAATAGTATCTTTGTTAAATTCAGCTGAATTTTTAAGAACAGCTTTTTTGTTATTTATAATAACATCAATTACACCACGAAAATCCCACGGTAATTGACAACGATGGTCATCAAATTCAATATCTTTTTCTACATTAACATAAGCTTGAATGAATTTAAGTTCTTCCAAAGCATTTGCAATCCAAATAGGAAAACGACTTACAAAATCATCACTTTGTATATTATAATCGTTATATATATCTGGAATTAATGTAGCACTACTAATGAATATATTATTATCAATCATAAAGCATTATTTTGTTTAGGAAGATTATTTCGATATAGTTTAATAGCTTCGTCAGGATGATTAAAACAAATTGCAAGAATTTTATTGAAACAATTAAGTCTTCGATTTGTTGCAATTTCATCAACAGTTTTACCTTTCATTGCAAAAGGTGTTCTGTCAATAGTTTTTTCACCATTCTCGTAAGCACTACTTGTGTGACCAAATTTGAATTTATAATAGACACTTTGTGGTATTCGACCTTTGACTTTATGATATACAGCTTTTATACACCAGTCATAATCATAATATATGAAATAAGGAATACCATTTGGATTATCAGCAGTTCGTATATTAATACCTTGTTCTAACAATTTCTTTTTTAAGTCTTTTGTAGCACCCCAATCGACAACACTACATACATCACCGGGCATTGTCTTTTTATAGTAAACATAAACGTAACCTACAGAACTACCAAAAGAATAATTATTACCTTTACATAGTAAATTAGCTATCTCATTATTAACTTCATCTTGCATATAAGTATACATTTCAGAAGGTAATTCTTTAAGAGCAGCAAGAGTTTCTATATCATCATCAAGTTTATCAAGACGTTCATAAACTAAGTAATTATAACTACGAATATAACTCATTAGTTTAGTACCAAGTAGAACATCTTGTTTCTTATTAAAATAAATCTTACTACGATTATCAATATCGAATACTACTGAAACATCAACACCGGCTTCTTGATATTTAGCAAGATTATCTTTGATATTATAAATACAATCATTGCGTCGTTCATAAGCAAGATGTAATTGTTTAATTAAAGAATTAAGTTGTATTTGAACTTCTTTAACAAAATCTCTCCAATAATATTCGTTATCAATCATAATGATAGAAACATGATGTTAATCTTGACCATTACCACGTTGAGCAATAGTAGGATTATTATTATTTGTTTTAATATCCAAATCTTGAGGATAAATACCAAATTCAGTTTTAAGTATTTCTTGAATTATACCTTCAAGCATATCATTAGGTAAAGGTAATTCAATATCTTGACCATCTTCATTCTTAAAGAACGAAAGAACTTCATCAGGATTTTCAAATATACCTGTAATCATTACTTCATTAATTGGTCGTCTATCATCAATATCTTTTGTACCAACTTTTTCAGCAATAATTATATGACCGTTTAATATAATATAAGCTCGTGGATACCCGGTGGGAGAGCATGTTGGACGCCCACTTTGACGTAGTTTAAGAGATGTAATAGAACTCTCATACATATATCCATTACCAACAGTATCACCTACAAACGCAAAAGGCGCATCACTTTGTATGCGCAAGGGTGTAGGAACTTTGTACTTTGTTCCTAACAATCTAATTTTATTAGCAACTCGATATTCAGTAGGAAGAATATCACTATATTTCAACTCTTCAACAGGAGCAATAAAGGTAAGTTTAAGAATATCATCTATTCCATTTTTCTCAACGCTTTGTCGAATACGATTTGCAAACATAGTTTTAATCATATCCTTAACACGTTCTTTAAGTTCGTGATTATTAGGTTGATTAACCATGTTTGCAATACGAGCTGCATATTGATTAAGTGTTCCCATATCTTACTTATTTAGATTCAAAAGATTAGCAATAGTATTTTGTTTTTTCCAAATATATTTTTCATCATCAGGATTAAATCCTTCTACGATATTATATTCAAGAGAAATAAAACCAATAGGTGTTTCTTTAATAGGGTCTTTAATAAGAAAAGTATAAGCAGATTTCATACCTCTACTTTCAAGTTCATCTTTATAACATCTATCTTGAAACTTATATTTACTAACATCATTACAATAATGACGATTTCTAACAAGAAGATTATGAAATAAATAAGGAAAATTATTAACAAGAACATCCTTAAAAGATTTCTTATAAGATACTACACAACAATCATAATCTTCACCAACAACAGTGTATTTATCCATTTCTACACCATTAATGAAATGACCGCCATTATGAAAATAAGCAATATAAACAGCATTAGCATGAATAGTATCTCGAATAGAAGCACATATCTTATCAAGTTCTATATAACAATTACTTTTTTCAATAGTAAGTTTTTGTTCTCTACGTTTAGGGAATAACCATTCTTTTAGATAAATACCAGCAATCGTACTTATGGATGTTATTATAGCTACTATAATAGCTGTATAATCGAACATAGATAGGCGTATAAGAGGATTAATATTAATAGGTATATTATATTGGGCTACTAACAAATATACGTTAAAATAGTCGATTTCCCACTATATTCACTATAAAAAAGAGGTGCTACATTAGTAACACCTCTCACCATTTCAATTCAATCTTTAACAATATAAATTGTTATATTACTAACAATTTATTTCTTTACTTTCTTACCAGTGGTCTTTTTACCACCTTTCTTTCCACCACATGCCATAGTAGTAATGATTTTAATTGATTAATTATTTTTCTTATAATCAACACCAATCTTTTTTAGAATCGGTTTGAATATCCAACTCCAAGCAACTGGTGCAAGAATAGCAGAATTAATAAGAATTGTAGTATTCTCATATCCACCTGCTACATATCCTGCGGCAATAGCAAAACAACTAATTAACATAACCAGTCGTTTAGTCCATGTGCCAACAGATTTATCACCATTAATATCATCTATTGCTTTAATAAGTATATATGTTAAAACATTCACACAAAGCATAAATGATAAATCGAAATGAGTACTGAATAACTCAACGAAATGTCCTACGAGTTGTTCCATTTACCATTCATCAATTTCATCGACCACCATATTTCTTATTTGGAATATATTTTAAGAAACTAAAAGGAAACAATTTCTTTCTAAAATCTTTATCAGATTCTAAAGTTCTTGCTTCACCTTCAAAACAAATATCTTTATAAGCTCGATTATAAGGAGGTAATATAATTTCAATTATCCAACTAATAACATAAGCTAATAAAGGAAATATTGGAGTAGCAAGCAAAGCCCACCAAGAATAACTTGTAGTAAGACTTAATATAATACTAACCAACAAACTTGTAATAAAAAGAGTAATTTGTTGATAACTATGAACGGTTTCATGTCGTTCAACAGTTTCAGTAATTTTATCTTTTTGTTCAGTTCGTATGATTAACCACCATAATATCGTCATACATAAATACCCTTTGAACGGTAGGAATTTACAATAGACTTTAATCATGATTTTATTTTAATTGAATTTGTTTATAACAATTAGCATGTATAGTATTCATAAAATTTTCAGCAACTCCGCTATTATCAATAACTAAACCATCTTCATAACCTTGTAACTCCATTATCTTTTCCCATTCAGATTTTACTGTCATATTATTATAAACAGTTCTTTGTAAAATAGACATAGTACCTGAATAATTATCATCTTCAAAATTGTTAAATTTAATAAGACTATGAATACAAATTGGTACTATAGAATCAATATTCCCCATACCCATAATGCAATTATATATATATGTGTTAATATTAGAATCAATATACATAATTGTTACAATGGAAGGTTTCTTTACTTCTTCTTCTTTAGGTACTAAATCATAATATGTAATCTTAAGCGCAGTAAATCTTCGAATGATAACATCCAAACTTGCAGTGAGATAATCCAAATCATCATCTGTCATACTTTTAAGTAAGGTGACATTCGGAACAGCATACTTAATATTAGCATTTACAGGATTAGTTAAATTATTTACAGTACTAAATATGATAAATACTGGAACTGGTTTTGTACCATTTTTAATATCATTATTAAAAAATAAATGAAGACTAACAGATAATTGAGACATATATACACCATGTAAACTTCTATAATTCTTTATAGAAAGTTTAATGTTATTTTCATCACCATTTATATTCAAACTACCATCAGGTGAACCAATAATATTAAATATAGAATCTATAAGATTACCGAATTGAGCTTGTGTAGGTATTTTACCTGTTTCAAAATATTGTTTAAGCTGACTTTTAGTTGCCATAATATAATTGAATATTTTTATATTATTAATAAATTTGTCATAATTCGTACCTGATTTAAGATTAAGTAAATTATTTATAACAACTAAAAGTCAAACTTGATTTAACTTTTAATTTGTAGGATTAATATCTTTCATATATTTATTAATAAAATTCAACAGTTGTGTAGTTCTTAAATCTGTTGAATCTAAAATATCATATAATTCTTGTTTATAATTATTCATATTTGCAATAGGAGTAGGAATGTAATTATATGTAGTTATAGCACCACTTGATACACCTATTCTAATAGCTTCAGAAACAATAGGGAATGTATCATTTTCAGTAGCATAAACTATTTTAAAATAAGCTCTTGTAGAACCATCAGTTGTTATAAAAAAGTGTTCTTCTACAAGTTCATTTTTAATAACTCGATGTGTATTGGATAAATGATACCAACCAACCCAATTCCACTTAACAGTTGAAGGAATTGCTCCTACAAGTACTTCATCCTTAGCTAAATGTAATTCACCACCATTTTGTAACATTTCAGTCATTAATTCTGATGTAAGAATAGTATATTTAACAGGTGGAGTATTACCATATTCAGAAGGTGAACCAGTATTACAATGTACAATTATATAAGGTAAATATGTAGCATTTGCTGCATCATAAAAACCTATAAATAAATAAGATGCTTCATCACCAATAGTAACAAATCTATAACCAAGTACATTAGCATAATCAGGGTCGATAAAACTTAAAGTATTGTCCCCCCCCCCTGTTAACTCACTATTTGGAATCTTACTTATCAAATTTTCAAAATCAGCTTGTGTAGGAATTTTCCCAGTTTGAAACAAGGCTTTAATTTGTGCAAATGTCATTTCTCTAAAATTATTAGAAATTAAATGAATTTGTATAATAGTTTAATCTCTAATAATAATTAGAGATTAAAGAAGTTTTTTATTCCAAGTGCCATTACGTAATCTATCAACAATAACATTATCTGGATAACTAAATTCAACAACATTATTACCTTGAACCATCAAATGTTGATATGTACTACCAGCGCCACCTTCGATAATACATTCAAGTGCATAACCTATTACCCATTTATTATTGTAAAATGCAGGATAAACATACCAAGTAATGTATTCACTACCACTACTGTATGTTACAACTCTCGGTGCAGGAGGATTATTATTATATCTATTAAATATTTTAAACCAATCTAAAGCTAAATATTTAATAGCTGAAACAACTTGGTCATCAGATGATGCATTAAAACTCCCATTTAATTCTGAATACATATCCTTAATTTCACTACTTGTTAAAACGTGATAAGTTATTGTATCAGAATAATTACTTGGACTATTAGTTGGAAAATAAAATAATAAAACAGGAACATTATCACCTAAATCATTATCCCAACAAGAAATAATTAAATAAGTATTGCTATCCCTATTATTAACAAATCTATAACCATTTACGTAAGGAGCACCGTTTTTATCACCATTACCAAGAACTAATGTTAAATCCCCCCCCATCGGGAATATTCATAACACTATCTATTAAATCAGCAAAGTTAGATTGAGTAGGTATTTTTCCAGTTTGAAAATATGCTTTGAGAGCTGCTTTATTTATTTTAGCCATAATTTAAACAAATTTAGTTAGAAATTTCTTAATACTTGCAAATATACTTACATCTTCATCAGATGCAGTTTCAGAGGTTTTATTAATAGACATAGGTTCAACACTTCTTGTATTACCACCTACTCTAAAAATAGGATGATTTGTTCCATCACCTTGTATCTGCATATACCCAATACCATCCGGGCCAGCTGCTTGTGTAACACTAACTGACTTAGAAGTAGCACCAGAATAACTTGCAGTTACAGTAGCAGTTTTTGCACCAATAGGATTATTAGCTGCTGTTAATTTATTACCACTTAATGTAAAACCTCCCGGATTAGTTGTTAAAGCTAATATTGGAGTTACACTTTCACTTGTTGCTGTTCCAGTACTACCTGATGTATAAACAGGAGTTTTAGAACGAGTACAACTTGCCGTAATAGTAGAAGTTCCACCTGATGCAGCAATAGTTGTAGGATTTGCTGTAATACCAATATTCCAACTACCGTAATTATAGGATTCAATCTTGTTAGCTTCTTGATAAATATACATTGTTGCACCTGCAGATTCACCATTAGCCGACCAAATAACAGGTTGACTCTTTATAGTAGTTTGAGAAGAAACAGTGGTTCCTTTCGAAGAAGCAGTAGCAGTAATAGAAGCTACATTCGGAACAACATTAGCAGTTCCACTTGAAGCAGCTTCAGTAGTAACATCTTTTGTAGCACCAGATGTATATTCATAAGTAGTAATTGTAGCAGATTTATTCCAAGTTTGACTACCATTTCCGGCAGTTGCAGTAGCAGAACCTCCAGATGCAGGAATGGTTTTATTTGAAATAGCACCAGCTACAATATTACCGTAAGTATAAATTCCACCAGATATAGACTTAACACTTTCAAGATTTTTCTCTTGATATAAATAATATGTTGTCTTTTTAGAACCCCAAGTTGCTTTAATAGAAGTACCTCTATCTTTTGAATAAATAGTTGTTCCAGCAGAAGGACAAGTCCATGTATGTTTTGCAGAATCCCATGTACCAAAAGTAACATCACCAAAGGTACATTCATCACTAATATTAGTTTCAGAACTATCTCCGCTGGTATAATCATATATAGCAAAAGTATAAACCCAAACCGTACCACCGTTAGCTTTAACAGTATTTTGTCCAGTTAAAGGATTAGAACTTGTATATCTATTAGTTATTTCTCGTAATGTTTGAGAATTAGCTTCTTGTTTAATAACAATATTTGCAGAAACAGTTTGACCATCGAACGTATTAGAGAACTTGCCAGTTACATTAATACTCCGTTCAGTTCCTACAATAGTAGTTCGATTGCTTGCAGTAACTGTAGCACCAGATATAGAAAATCCAGTAGCACTTCCTGATAGAACTGGAGTAACATTATCTGTACTAACTAAATTACCATTACGATACGTTTTAAGTACAGCTGTAATATTTGCAGTTCCACCTTTTGCGGCAATTTCAGTATTATCACTACTTAATATTAAATCATATGTATAAACAGATGCTTCTTGTTCAACAGTAAGAATAACTTGTTTACTGGAATCTTTTTTACACTTTCCAATAAACTGCATACTTCTCTTAGAAGTACCTTTTTGAACAGGTGATGAAATTTTAACAGTCTGATTTCCTTGAAAAGAGGGAGATTCAATACTAATTGAATCTCCACTCTCGTCATTCCATTTATTAGTGATAACACTCATAAATGATTAATTAATTTATTCAGCAGGCTCGAACGTCCATTCGTCATTCGACAGAATCTTCAGAGTCTGCTCACCACCACCCTTCGGAATAGTAACAGTTGCAGTAGTTGTACCCTGCGAATTGAGATACAGATAGCTGTCACCAAGAGCCTGAGTAATAGTAATAGTTTTAACAACAGTCGAACCCTCACCCTTGATTTCAAGAGTTGCAGAACGAGCTTTAATAGTTTCATTCTTCGGTACAACAATAGTAACATCATAAGTATATTTTCCAGTAGCACCGGGATCACCAGTAATAGCAGTACCAGATGTAGCTGTTGTACTACTATTAACTTTAAATGATGTTACGTTTGCAATACCGAAGTTAGTTTTCCATGTAAATGTAAGAAGTTTCGAGTTAGACTTACCAGTTACATGAATTGTTTCACCACCTTTAGCAACATTAATAGTTAAACCATCGGAAGCAATAAATTCGTTAGCAGCCTTTTCAAGAACCGTGACTGTAACTTCGTTAGTCTTTCCGACAATCTTACCGGAAACTTTAGTAATTCTATCAGTACGACCAGTATAAAAAATCACAGAATTAATCTTAATCTGTGCATTTCCAGTACCAGTTTTAGGAACCCATGATAAATAACTCGGAATAGTTGCCATTTGTTTTTTTTTGGTCGATTAACTATAATAACAAACTAATTACCAAATTCCCATTCAGCTGTATCACTTGCGAAAACAGTTATGGTATTATGATAATTATTATCTTTATTTAGAATAACAAGAGTTTTATCAACAGCTAATTCTACAACAGGTTCATCTATTGGCCAAACTTTTTTACCATTAAGCCACATATCAAGAACCTGCCGACGATTACCATTAAGCATTACGACAGCTTCCGTAGCTCGTTCAAGAAGATTAAGTTGTGCCATAGTTGTAGATTAATATTAACCTTGTGATGTTTCAAGAGCAGTTACACGACTTTCCAAAGAAGTATAATTACTCTCTAATGTACTTACTTTACCACTTAAAGTAGTAACAGTTTCTTGTAATGTATTAACGGTACTTTCAAGAGTTTCTACTTTTGTTTGTAATTGTTGAACAGTTGAAGATTCAGCCTTAGTGGCTAAACCTTCAACTACAAAAGTAATTAACTTCTGAAAAGCACCAGTTTTCGGAGGCCAGTTTAAGGCACAAAATACTTTGCGAATTACTGATTCTTTCATATCATTAAACCGTTAATTAGATTCGACATTACCAACCCTAAATATAGGATGTTCAATATCATCACCTTCTATTTGCATATAATCAATGCCATCGTTTTCAAATACTGGTTCAGGTACTAATTCAATAGTTGTAACACTATGATTTGTAAGATTATCATAACTTTGATTATATTCAGTGTAACCATCGCGTCTAACCAAAATTACAACATTTGAATCATAAGTACCACTAATATGAGCTATACCTTGATAATCAGTAACAATAGTTTTAACAGTAGAAGTAAACCGACAACTAATACCTGAGGTAATAGGAACTTTAGTAACAGAATCTACAAATTTAAGAGCTATATAATCTTGACCTTCTTTCGGATGTAAATCAATATAATTGACAACAGCTTCAGAAGGTTTAGCTGCAATAAACAATGCAGGTTCAGTAGCTTCATAACGAGTATCGCCTAAAGTCTTATAATTACGTTCAAAACCAATCGGATTAGCTTCACTAACATAACCATCTTCTGATGAATCACAGTTACCTATCATTTTACCAGTTTCATCATAAATGGTATCACTAAGCATACGACCAGTTAAAGCATCCCGTGTACGAACTTTAATAAGGCCGTTATTATTACGAAGACATAATATCTCAACTGTTTTATCAGTATCAAATACTACTTCTTCACTACCAATATTATACGAATCAGAAGATAACGGTAAAGCATAATAAGTTATAACACTATCTTTATTCTTTGTGATTACCAAAGGTTCATCAGGTCTGGTTGTACCAACAGTAGTTCCAGTACTTGATATTTCTTTAATATCAGCAGCTAAATAAAGTTTATTACTATCATAAATTTCATAAGCCTTGATGGTTACAGAAACCTCTTCGGGTTCAGGCGGTAACTCTTCAAGTACAATAGTAACACTATGTTCACCAGTAGAATTAATCGTACCAGTTCCAGTGTTAGTTATATAACCAGTTTTAGAAGCTCGGAAATCAACACTTGTTCCAACTGGAGCTGTAACAGCCTCAGATTTACCAGCAGTCGATTCATCATTATTGAGAGGTTTCCAATCACTTTCAGTACTGAGTTTATACTCAAACGTAACACCGTCTAAAGCAGTAGATTCAGTATTTACAGCAGTTGCATAGATAGTACCAGATTGAACTGGAACTTTATCCATTTCAACAGTAACTTCTGCGGTAGGAATTGCATAAGTTACCAGTTGTTCAACCTCTATATAACCCGACGAAACAAACCTCAAAATTCGGCTCGTATTGACATCTCCGGTGAGTTGTAGCGGCGTATCTTTTGTGATTTGACCTAATATAACACCCGTATCCTTATCATAGACGTATGCGGCTATTTTGGCCTTTGTTTCGCTATCGACTACCGTAAGACTTACAGCACCTTGTTCAACTGGTAGAGCTGTAAGAGTAATATCACGAATTATATTATCATCTAATGTAATACGCTCTTCGTAAGTTTCATATCCACTTGCACTAACTTGAATTAAAATATCACGCGGGTCATAAGTTTCATATGTAAGAGTACCAGTACCTTGAGCAATAATTACATTAGAAGGTTTATCAGTAAATACAATTAAAGCATTATCGGGAGTTGCATTTACAGTTAATGTCTTTTTAGTCTTAGGTGTAAGAACAACATTGATTGTCGTATCTTCAACACCTACATCGACATAAACATCTTTTGTAATGTAATTCTCTTTTTCTACAATATAATGTAAACGACTTTGAATTAAACATTCAAGACTTGCACTTCCAACACCTGCCGATTCTTTACCTTCCGAATTAATCATTCGTATAGTAGAATCAACCGGAACAGCTTCAATCTTAATTGTTATATAATCTTCCTCATTTCGAGGAATACGAATCCAAAGTGTACCATCTTCAAACGTAGTAGGAATCTCGCTTGTAACTTCAATTTGATTAATACTGTTGCTACGAACATGATTATTGTGTTCTACAACAATACCATAAATCTCATTAATAGCATCTACAATACGTTTGTTATCAGTAACAAGTTCTTCAGAAGTTTTATCTTGCTTATTAATAAGCAAACCTTGAAGTTCTTGAGCTTTTTGTTTTAATTTCTCAATATCACTTGCCGCTGTTGGTAAACCAACTTGTGCGGCAGTAACTATATGAGGATTATCATAATTACGAATATGAGCATTGAAATTATCTTTGTCATTCTCGTAATCTTCTTTATCAAGTTTCTTGTTTATAGCAGCCCAAACATCTTGAAACTTCTTATTAACTTCTGTAACATGATTGTTAATCCAAACATTCAACTGTTTGAACCAACCTTTAACCCTATTTTCAAGAGCATCAATGTACTCTTTTTGAGGTCGAGATACAGGTTTATCCATATCGGCAGTGTTATCAACATTGCCAAGACCAACTTGTTCTTTTGTTACCTCATGAGGATTAAACTTATTATTAATATGTTCAAATAAAAGTTTTGTAAGTTGTTCAACAGGATTTAAGTCCTCAGCTGTAAGCTCACGAACATATACTTGAACATCAAGAATCTCATTAACAGCATCATTAAAATCAAAATTGGTCTTTACATTCGTTCGATAAATCCACCAAGATTTACCCTCGTGAACATAAATACCAGTAAGAGTAAATATCTGATTACTTATGATACCTTGTACTGTAATTGTATGTATAGAACGAACAATCGGTACAAGTATATAAAGATACTGTTGAGTTGATTTAACCCACGGAACTTTATATTCATAATGTCCTACATCAATATTTCGAGATTCAAACTCTGTAATTTTTGCAGAACTAATATCAGATTTTTCAGTTAGCTTAAATAGAGCACTATTATCGTAAGCAGTTACATTAGTTAAGTCTATTTCAATCCTCTCCTTCGTCCTATATAAATATAGGTGGCCATTCTTTCGATAGTACATATATAATGTAGGAACTGTTTTAACACCAGCACCTTCACCATCTACTGTACCAATATATTCTCCGGTTTGGCCATTATAAACACTCGGATATACACCATCTTCAAGTACACCGAGCGCTATAACATTTCGAAGATTAATTACTGCCATACCAAGAACAATAACGAAATAAATACTCCAACTACAAAGTTAATAATAATAGGATGAATTTTAAGACCAGTTATTGCTTTCTTTCTTGCAGCTTGAATACCACAAGTAATGATTTGATAAGCTAATGTAATCCATAAACTCATAAACCAAGTAGCAACAGTAGCTTTAAATAAAATACCTACGACAGTAGCAATGACGAAACCAATAATAATATCGTCTTTATGTTCTGAATAATAACCACTTAAAAAAGTAGTTATTTTATTCCATATTTTCTTTATCATAATACTAATCGTATTTATTGTTATATGACGATTAATAATAATAATGGTGCAACTTGTATGGCTCGGCCTGCGGCCTCGCTCCCCGGTGGGGCAGGAGGTTGCACGCCCACTTGTCACATAACATTAGCATCATTAAGAGAATAACTCCTAACACCACAATTAATAGCATTAGGAGTTATCCTTGTGGTTACATTTTTAACAAATCAATTTCTTACTTAATGAGTGCCAATACCCCTTCAAGTGCAGTAATTGCAGAAGTTTTCGTATTGTCAATAGCAATAAATTGAGTAACCTGTAAACCCTCTGTATGTAAATTAAAGGGATGTGTGAAATCAGCACGAGAAGTAATTACATAAGTGTCATACATAACACCCTCGGTAGCTGTAAAAATATCACCATAAACACGGTCATATTCCTTGAAATTAGGATTATAACCTACACCGGCAACATCTGCTTCTTTCTCAAGTTTAGCAACTTGGTCATAAGTACCAACCGGAGTTTGATTCTCGTCACCCTCTTCAAGCGTAGCACGAAGAATACCATCGAACGTCACATAATACTCAAAACCTGCGGCACCAGTGAACGTAACGCTTGCTTCGGTGAAATCATCAATCGTGATGCTATCAGCACCAAAGCGAGCATTAATCTTAGTCAAAGTCTTTTCAACCTCAACTTTCAGACGAGCAATAATATCTGCACTTACTTCGTCAATTCCGTTGATAGTTACGCTGGCATTGTAAACTTCCAGAGGATAACCACCAAACGAATTAATAGGTTTGCACGAGATAATAACCTCAGCATCGAAACCTTGATAACCAATACCACGATTAGCTACAAGATTCGTAAACTTATACGTTTTACCAGCAGGAGCAAGATATTTTTCTTTATGTTGCTTCGACCACTTAGGATTAATCCAAACGCCGCGTTTAACCTTGCCATCACCAAGACCAAGAACAAACTGCAACATCTCATCATCCTTGACATCCGAAGCAGCTGCAACGACTTTACCAGCCGAATTAAGAAGAACAGCTTGTCCGCGAGTCAGCTTGCTAACATCATTATTAGCAAGTGTTGTCAGAAAATCATTTGCGACAATTACACTTTTCATTTTCTATTCTAAATTTGATTGTTGTTTAACAGCACTAAAACTGTCATCTTTAAGAACAAGAAGAATATCGCTAACTACACTATCTATGAAATCAGGTGTAACTTCCATATCTGACATCTGGTTAATATCAATATTAAAAAGACGTGGCTTCTTAATATATGAAATCTTAACCGCATCAACACAAAAATCATCACCATAATAAACAAACAGCCTATCATCAACAAGTTCACTTATTGGATTAAGATGTCTATTTTTATTACCATAGGAGTTGTTTAGAGTAGCTCGAATATTTTCGGTAGCAATTAAATCATTTTCAGAAAACTTATTTCCTACATTTACGAACTCGTCATAAGTAGTATTATAAGTAATAACAGGAATG
>ERZ779668.66-NODE-66-length-36714-cov-2.18986_pt1 | contig 36714 bp, 27 predicted proteins | sample MGYA00511101_ERZ779668 | MGnify/ENA primary metagenome ERZ779668 (study PRJEB29588, sample SAMEA2155636) | human gut metagenome | biome: human gut; feature: human-associated habitat; material: faeces | place: Denmark | collected 2008/2010 ...
CAGGAAGTCGTAGACTTCACGAACCAATACGCTCCCGAACACTTGATTATCCAGACGGCGGATTACACCGCTATCGCGGAGCGAATCGAGAACGCCGGCAGTGTCTTTATGGGTCCATATACTCCGGAAAGCGCAGGCGATTATGCTTCCGGCACGAATCATACCTTGCCGACCAACGGCTATGCCAAGGCATATAGCGGCGTGAACTTGGATAGTTTCATCAAGAAGATCACTTTCCAAGAGATCACTTCCGATGGTATCCGTGCCTTGGGTAGTACGATCCAAACCATGGCGGCCAACGAGCAGCTGGATGCTCACCGCAACGCAGTAACAATTAGATTGAACACGATATGAAAGACCTGAAAGATTTAGTAAGACCGAATGTCTGGAATTTGAAACCGTATTCATCCGCACGTGATGAGTTTCATGGGGATGCCTCCGTTTTTCTGGATGCGAATGAGAATCCGTGGAATATGCCGTATAACCGTTATCCCGATCCCTTGCAGTGGAAATTGAAGGATCGTCTGGCCGTGTTGAAAGGTGTGGACCGTAGCTCGATCTTCTTGGGCAATGGCAGTGACGAGGCCATCGTGCTTTTTGCGAGCCGGGGTTGGATAGTGTAGTGACGATCTCGCCGTCGTATGGCATGTATGAGGTGGCAGCGAATGTAAATAACGTGGAATGCCGTAAGGTTTCTTTGGACGAAAACTTTGATTTGGATGCGGAAGCCGTATTGGAATCGGCGGACGAGTGGACAAAAGTGATCTTCCTATGTTCTCCGAATAACCCTAGTGGCAACAGTCTGGATCGTGGCTCGATCTATAAGATCTTGAAGAATTATGAAGGAATCGTGGTGATCGATGAGGCTTATATCGACTTCTCCGCTTATCCCTCTTTCTTGAAGGAATTATCCGGGTTCCCGAATCTGATCGTTCTTCAAACCTTGTCGAAAGCGTGGGGAGCGGCGGGTATTCGTTTGGGTATGGCATTCGCCTCTCCGGAGATTATCGGTGTCTTGAATAAGATCAAATATCCGTATAACGTCAACCAGCTTACACAGGAGAAAGCTTTGGAGCTCTTGAACGACGAGGCGACCATGAAGCACCAAGTGAACGAGATCCTCACGGAGCGTAACCGGCTGGAGAAGATCCTGTCCGAGCCTCCTTTCTCCTATCAAGTATATCCTTCGGACGCTAATTTCTTGTTGGTGAATGTCGCCAAGGCGGATGCCATGTATAATGGGCTCGTGAAGAAAGGGATCGTAGTGCGTAACCGTAGTAACGTGCAGAAATGCCGGGGTTGCCTTCGTATTACGATCGGTACGCCGAAAGAGAATGATAGCTTATTGAACGCGATGAAAAACATGAAATTATGAGCACGAGGAAAAGAGCGTTGTTTATCGACCGGGACGGCACGCTTGTAAAAGAGCCGCCCGTAGATTATCAATTGGATAGCTTGGAGAAACTAGAGTTTGTCCCGAAGGTGATGCGTAACCTCTATTTCATTCGCGAGCGGTTGGATTTCGAGTTCGTGATGGTCTCCAACCAAGACGGGCTGGGAACGCCCTCTTTCCCGGAGGAGACTTTCTGGCCTGCCCATAACTTGATGCTAAAGACGCTGGAAGGAGAGGGGATCGTATTCGACGATATCTTGATCGATCCTTCCTTTCCCGAGGATAATTCCCCGAATCGTAAGCCTCGTACGGGAATGCTCACGAAATATATGACCGGTGAATACGATCTGGAGAATAGTTTCGTGATCGGGGACCGCCTTACGGATATGGAGTTGGCCCATAATCTGGGCGCTAAAGGTATCTGGTTGCGCCCGGAGGAGGGAGCGGAGAGTGAGTTGGCGGCTTACGCTACCTCATTGTCTCCCGCCTATATCACGGATGATTGGGATAAGATCACCGAGTATCTGTTTGCCCGCGAGCGTCGTGCGGTCGCACGGCGTGCCACGAAGGAGACGGACATCTATGTGGACTGGAATCTGGATGGAACCGGAAAGACATCGATCTCTACCGGGCTTGGTTTCTTCGATCATATGTTGGATCAGATCGGTAAGCATTCCGGTACGGATCTGACGGTACGGGTAAAAGGCGACCTGGAGGTCGACGAGCATCATACGATAGAGGATACGGCGATTGCCCTTGGCGAGGCGATGCTGAAAGCGCTGGGTGATAAGCGAGGGATCGAGCGTTATGGCTATTGCCTTCCGATGGACGATTGCTTGTGTAGTGTGGCGCTGGATTTCGGTGGCCGTCCTTGGTTGGTTTGGGACGCTGAGTTCCACCGTGAGAAAGTGGGAGATATGCCTACGGAGATGTTCCTCCATTTCTTCAAGAGCTTGAGCGACGCTGCCCGCATGAATTTGAATATCCGTGCCGAGGGTATGAACGAGCATCATAAGATAGAAGGTATCTTCAAGGCTTTGGCCCGCTCGATCAAGATGGCGATCCGACGAGATATTTATCGGTTTGAGCTACCGAGTACGAAAGGGCTCTTGTAATCTGTAAAAAACACTACTGTATTTGTGCACGAATACAGTAGTGTTTTAGTCTGAATACTATTGTGTTTATCCACAAACACTATAGTGTTTTCGACTCAGATTCTATGACATCAGATAAACCGATAAAAGCCTATAGAGGATATTCCTCGAAAGCATATAGAACCGTGGAGAGATACCTTTCTCCTGTGTCCGGAAGCAACGCCACGATCGTTTTTCCCTCATTCTCCGGAAGTTTAGCTAGTTCCACGGCGGCGTATACAGCGGCGCCGGAAGATATTCCTACCAGCAACCCTTCCTTCCCGGCCAGTTCGCGGCTGGTACGGATAGCGTCATCGTTCGTTACTTGCAGGATATTGTCAACTACCTCCCCGTTGTAGGTCTTGGGGATAAAGCCGGCTCCGATGCCCTGTATCTTGTGCGGGCCGGGCTTGCCTCCGGAAAGTACCGGTGAATCGCTAGGCTCTACCGCTACGATTTGTACGTTCGGGTTGTGAGCTTTCAATCCGGCACCGACACCGCTGACCGTGCCTCCGGTTCCTACGCCGGCTACAAACAGGTCTACTTTACCATCCGTATCACGCCAGATCTCCTCGGCGGTCGTGCGGATATGCATGGCCGGGTTGGCGGGATTCTCGAATTGTTGTAGGATGATGGAACCGGGAGTCGCATCACGCAGTTCCTCCGCTTTGGCGATGGCTCCTTTCATGCCTTCTGCCCCGGGGGTGAGGACGAGCCGGGCACCTAACGCTTTCAATAAGTTACGACGCTCGGCACTCATGGTATCCGGCATGGTCAGGATTAATTTGTAGCCTTTCGAGGCGGAGACAAAAGCGAGTCCGACTCCGGTATTACCGCTGGTCGGTTCGATAATGGTAGCGCCGGGTCTCAACAAGCCTTTAGCCTCGGCGTCCTCGATCATCGCCAAGGCGATGCGGTCTTTTACGCTACCAGCCGGGTTGAAATATTCCAGCTTGCCGATTACTTGGGCTTTAAGGCCCTTGCTCGCGTTGAAATTAGAGAACTCCAACAGGGGAGTGTTGCCGACAAGGTCGGTCAGTTGTCTTGCTATTCTTGCCATATACAAATGAATTTTGTTGTTTCTGGATTCTTTTATTTATATGACAAAGATAGTGGATGGATTGTTTACGGCATATACCATAAACCGGGTATTTTTTTACCTCCTTCTATGCGTCACGCACAAAAGGAGGTTACAATCATAATTATATACAAGTCTGAAAGGACTCTCTTTAATGTCTGCCTCCTCCTAAGGCTTGGTAGAGGTTTACGGTGGCTTGAAGCTCGTCAAAACGATCCGTTACTTGGGAGAGCTGGGCGCTGAGCAGGGTTTGCTGTGCCGTGAGCACTTCCAAATAAGTAGTGTTTCCATGCGTCATCAGCAATTGGGTGCTACGCACGGCATCTTCAAGCGATTCGATTTGGTGTGTACGCAAGTCGATCTTTCCCTTTGCGGTCTGGGCTTGGGTAAGTGCGTCGTTCACCTCTTTTCCGGCGTTGAGCACGGTTTGTTGGAAAGTGAGCTTGGCCTCCTCTTGCTGCGCTTTCGCTATTTTCAATTGGGCGATATTCGCTCCTTTGTTAAATAGCGGTTGCGTGAGGGAGCCGACCGCCGATAGTAATAGTTTACCCGGATTTACGATGTAACTGCCTGCGCTGTTTGTCCACCCTGCGCTGCCGCTAAGACGTAGCGAGGGATAAAAATTGGAGCGTGCGGAGGCTGTCCCGTAGAACGCTTGCGCCAATGCGTACTCGGCGCTACGTACATCCGGACGGTTCGATAGCAGCTGCACCGGGATGCCGATCGCCAGATCCGGGGTCAAGGACTGCTCTTCCAATCTTCCTCGCTCGATATCTTGAGGTGTTTCTCCTAATAAGACGGCAAGCGTATTCTCGGTCTCCCGGATGGTCTGTTCCAGATCCTTAACAGAGGTCTCGATGGAGTAGCAAGTAGCCTCGGTTTGCGATACGGCCGCCTCGGTAGTCATGCCGCTGCCATTAACGCTTGGGTGGCACGAAGGCTCTCTTGCCATCTCACGGCGGTTTCCGTCGTGATCTCGCATTGCCGATCCAGCATCAATAGGGTATAATATAAATTGGCGATGTTGGCGATCAGTTGTGTTTGTACGGCTTGGCTATACGCTTGGCTTTGCGACAAGGCGGCTTTTGCTTGTCGTTTGGCGTTTGTCAGCCGGCCGAAGATATCGATCTCCCAACTGGCCGATACCGGGACGTTGTATGTCCACGACGCTTTTGCCTTATTGAAACTACTTGTCGTGCCCTGCGGATCTAGGGAGAGCGACGGGAGGTAGGAGAGGCGGGAGGTCATTAACGCCACCTCGGCTTCTTGCACCTTTAGATGGGCAATCCGCAGATCTGTATTATTGGCTAATCCCCGTTCGATCAAGGATTGCAAGGCCGGATCGGTGAATAGGTCCCGCCAACTGATATTCCCGATGGAGAAGGTATCTGCCGGGGCTATCTCCTCCCGATATAGATTCTCCGGGAGGGTGGCGACAGGCTCGTATTTCTTGTAAATGCCGCAGCTATTCAACGCTAGCGTCGCTACGGCAAAGAGTATGATGTTATTCTTCATATACATTATATATATACAACTGGATAGATTATTTCTTGCTATCTAAATATTCTTTTCTTTCTTCGGCGGCCTCTTTTACCTCTTCTTGCACCTGCCAATCAAGGGAACGCTCGAATTGGATCGGGCGTAGTTTCTCTTGCAGGTATTGGAACGTGATGAATAAGCAAGGCACGATAAATAACAAAGCCAATGTACCGATCAACATACCGCCAACGGCACCGGTTCCCAACGAGCGGTTTCCATTAGCGCCTACGCCGTTGGAAACGATCAATGGCAGCAAACCGAATATCATCGTAAGAGCGGTCATCAAGATCGGGCGCAGACGAACCTTCGCCGCGCTAAGAGCGGCCGAGGTCAGGCTCATGCCGGACAAGCGGCGCTGGGTAGCGTACTCCGTCAATAAGATGGCGGTCTTCGCCAACAACCCGATCAACATGATCAGACCGGTTTGCAGATAAATGTTATTCTCCAATCCCATGAACTTGGCGAACAAGAAACTACCCATCAAACCCATCGGTACGGAAAGAATCACGGCGAAAGGAACAAGGAAACTCTCGTACAAGGCACTTAGGATCAAATAAATCATCAAGATACAGATACCGAAGATGATAATGGTCGTATTACTCTGCTGGTTCTCCTCACGGGTGATACTACCGAAGTCATACCCGTATCCTTTCGGGAGTGAGGTGGCCGCTGTCTCTTTTACCGCCTTGATAGCATCCCCGGAGCTATATCCATTGGCCGGTACGGCATTGACGGCGATCGAATTATACATATTGAAACGAGCTAAAGACTCAGCCCCATAGACTTTGGTCAATGTGATAAACTGACTAAGCGGTGCCATCTCGCCGTTCGACATGCGTACGAACGTATTATTCAAGGAGGCCTCATCCAGACGATATTTAGGATCAGACTGTATCATCACCTTATACACCTTCGAGAAACGGTTGATATTCGACACATATTGCCCTCCGTAATAACCGGAAAGGGTTGATAGAACAGCATCCGGAGTGATTCCGGCCCGTTTGCATTTCGCCGCGTCCACATCCACGCGCCATTGCGGGTACTTGATATCGAAGGTAGAGTAAGCCGTAGCGATCTCGGGCCGTTCACGCAAGGCCGCGAGATATTGCTGGGTCGTGTTAAAGAAGGTCGTTAAGTCTCCACCGGCCTTGTCTTGCGTATGCATTTCCAATGCGTTACCCATACCATATCCGGGGATCATGGCCGGGGCGATGGCGAAAATCGTAGCGTCCTTGATATCTGCCGTACGGCCATATACCTGTCCGATCACGGCTTGTACGTTATCTTCCTTGTCCGGGCGCTCATCCCAATGTTTTAGTTTCAAGATGAACATACCGAAAGAGCTACCTTGTCCGGCCAGCAAACCATAACCGGAAACCTTGGAATAAGATTGAAGCTGTGGAATCTGGTTGATCCGTTGCTCGATATTCGTCATGATCTTGTTAGTCGTAGCCAAGGAGCTTCCGGAGGCCGTACTTACGTTGACAAAGACCGTACCTTGATCCTCATCGGGCACCAAGCTGGATTTTGTCGTGTTCATCAAGACGATAAGTAATACGATGGAGCATGCCAATAAAGACCAAGCCAGCCATTTCCGCTTGATAAAGAACAATACCCCGTGCTTATATTTCTTGATGACCGAATCGAATGCGGCGTTGAACGCCTTACGGAAACGTGCGGCGAAGTTATTCTTTTGGGTACCGTCCTCGTTGATGTAAGGCTTCAATAAGATAGCGCAAAGTGCCGGACTTAACGTTAATGCGTTAACGGTAGAGATACCTACGGCCGCTGCCATCGTCAAGCCGAACTGCGTATAGAACGTACCGGATGTACCGCTCATGAAGGATACCGGAATAAACACGCCCATAAATACCAATGAAGTAGAGACGATGGCGGATGTCAATCCTTTCATCGCGTCCATACTAGCCATATAAGAGGACTTATATCCAACGTCGAACCGAGCTTGGACTGCCTCTACAACAACGATCGCATCATCCACCACCGTACCGATCACCAATACCAAAGCGAATAAAGTGATCAAGTTGATGCTAAATCCGGCGACCGTCATAAAGGCGAACGTACCGATCAAGGAAACTACGATCGCTACCAACGGAATCAGCGTAGAACGGATATCCTGCAAGAAGACATATACCACAAGGATAACGAGGATAATGGCCTCTATCAAGGTTTTTACAACCTCATGGATCGAGGCGTACAAGAAATCATTCGTACTCATCAATTTTACGACCTCGATACCTTTCGGGAAGTCTTTCGAGGCTTCCTCAAGAAAAGCGTCGATCTTATTATTCACCTCCGTGGCATTCGATCCGGCTGTCTGGAAAACCATACAGGAGATACCCGGCTTACCGTTTGTTTGTCCGATATAGGCATAACTCTCCTTTCCTAACTCAATGTCTGCTATCTCTTTTAGCTTCAATACCTCTCCATCCTCGGTGGAGCGGATCACGATATCGCCGAATTCCTCCGGAGTAAGCAGGCGTCCGCTATATTTCATGGTGTACTGATACGTCTCGTCCGAGTTCTCGCCTAAAGAACCCGTGGCGGACTCAATATTTTGCTCGGCCAACACGGAGGTCACGTCCGAGGGGATCAATTTGTATTGGGCCATAACGTCGGGCTTCATCCAGATACGCATACTGTAATCGCCACCCATAACCATCAACTCGCCGACTCCGGAGATACGGAGTATCTCTGGTTTTAGGTTGATGCTGATGTAATTACTGAGGAAGTTCTCGTCATAAGAACCGTCCGGGCTATAGAGCGAGAAGATCTGTAACATACTGGTCTGGCGCTTGGAAGTCGTGACACCCACTTGGGTAACCTCGGCCGGCAATTGCCCGGTCGCTTTCGATACACGGTTCTGTACGTTTACGGCGGCCATGTCCGGATCGGTTCCTTGTTGGAAATAGATCGTGATCGTGGCGGTACCGGAGTTGGTAGCCGTGGAGGTCATGTAGGTCATATCTTCCACGCCGTTGATCGCCTCTTCCAAAGGGGCTACGACACTCTTCTGCATGGTCTCGGCATTCGCCCCGAAGTAAGTCGTACTGACCATAACGGTAGGAGGGGCGATATCCGGATATTGTTCTACGGGCAAGGTGAAAAGCCCGATGATACCCGCAACCATAATCGTGATGGAAATCACGGCGGACAGTACGGGGCGTTCTATAAATGTGCTAACTTTCATTGTTCTTAATTTTGTTTTACTTCAATCGGTGTTCCTTCACGCAATAAACCTACGCCTTCGGCTACGATCACGTCGCCGCTATTCAATCCGGCGTTTACGATATACTCTTGTCCTCCGTTCACACGGGTCACTTCTACGGGGGCGGATTGCGTCTTGCCGTCCACTACCTTGAAGACAAATACCCGGTCTTGGATCTCGAACGTGGCGGCTTGGGGAATTACGACGCAGTTATCGTATGTAACCGGAATGATCACATTCCCGGAGCCCCCGCTATTCAATAATTGCTCCTCGTTCGGGAATGCGGCACGCAAGCTGACCGTTCCGGTGTTTTGATCGATAACGCCGCTGATCGTCTCGATCTTTCCCGTTTGGGGATAAAGCGATTTATCGTTCAACTGAAGCTCGATCTCGGGCATATTCTCCAAGGCTTTGTCTTTCGAGCCGTATTGACGGGTCAAGGCCAACAGCTGGTTCTCGGTCATGGAGAAATACACATACATCTCGGAATTGTCCGATACTGTGGTGAGTGGTTTGGGTAGGCTTGCGCTTACTAATGCGCCTACACGATAAGGCAGGGTTCCGATGACGCCGTTCGAGGGGCTTTTCACTTCCGTGTAAGAAAGGTTGTTACGGGCGTTTATCTCTTGTGCCTCCGCTTGGGCTAATTGGGCTTTTGCCGAGAGTAGAGTGTTGTAGGTGGTCTTTAGGTCGAACTCGGAAACTACTTTGTTTTTATACAATTCTTGTTTACTGTCGTAGGTCAGTTGCGCTGTCGCTACGGATGCCTTAGCGGCCTCTACGTTCGCAATGGCGGTGTTTAAGGCCGCTTGATAAGGAACTTGATCAATAATAAATAAGACTTGTCCTTTTTTTACGCTCTCGCCTTCCGTTACGCAAAGCTTTGTAATAAAACCAGATACTTGCGGATAAATATCAATATCCTGTTTTCCTCGAATACTCGCCGAGTAATTATTGGATAAAGTTTTCTCCGAAGTGAATACGGTCATTGTCGCATACCCTGAACTTTGTTGGATTACAGGGCTTTGTTTACACCCAACAGCTACGATACACCATAAGGCGATCGCAGTCTTCATCAATCGATTTTGCTTTTTCATCTTAACTAATACCTATATTTTCGGATGCAAAGCTACTCGCTTATCGGCGAACCATTGTTTCCACAATGAGGCGATGATTGTTCATTTTGAGATGGAATGATCCGTTATATGCTAATGATCTCTTATATTCGCGGGCAAAATAGTAGACATATGAATCCATTTGAGATAGAGAGAGGAGAGTCGTTCATAATAGGCGATTCCGATTTGAGGGAGTTATTGGATCGTCCTTACAAGAGCGGATATGGCATGATCTTATTTTGCTATAAAGGAACGGCGAATATATCCGTCGATTTGAGCCGATGGGATATCCGGCGCAACACGGTGATCGTATTGATACCGGATACGATCCTGACGTTGAACGCGAGTAGCGAGGATTTCAAGGTACAATATATATCCTTTTCGAAGGTCTTGTTCGACGAGGCCGTATTCCGGCTGGATCCGCCCTTTTTCCGCTTCATAAAGGATAGCCCTTGCTATACGCATCCCGCCGATCAGGAGGAGACCATAAATGTGATCATCCGGCTGTTTTGGCTGATTTACATGGATCGGAATAACGTGTACCGTGATATGATCGTGAAAAACCAGTTGCAATGCTTCTTCCTTAATATGTATGATAAGACAAGGTACTCCTTCTCGAGCCGCCAGCAAAATGGGTGCAACCGTGGGGAGGAGTTGTTCCATAAGTTCATCAATTGCATCCATGCCCATTATCTCGACCAGAAAGAGGTCTCTTTCTATGCGAACGAGCTTTGTATCTCTCCCCGTTATCTCTCCACTATCACCCGGCAAGTGGCGGGCGAGTCGGCGAAGACCATTATAGACCGGCATATCATATTGGAGACAAAGGTGTTGTTGCGTACCACGGAAATGACCGTGCAGGAGATAACGAACCACTTGAACTTTCCCAGCCAATCCTATCTGGGACGGTATTTCAAGAAGCATACGGGGGAGTCACCCATAGAGTATCGAATGAAAAGGAAGTGATACCACTTACTGCAAGGCGGGTTGCAGTAAAATAGCCATGAGGTTTTGTCCTTATAAAGCTGTGGAAGCTTTTCCCGTTTGCCCTTGATCGAACGTATCCGTGATTAAGGTAAGAGCACCATCTCCCGTCACGTTGCAAGCCGTACCGAAGCTATCTTGCAAAGCGAATATCGTAAGCAATAATGCCGTTCCCGCCTCGTCGAAACCTAGGATAGCGATGATCAGGCCCAATGAGGCGAGCACCGTACCGCCCGGTACGCCGGGAGCGCCGATCGCGAAGAAACCAAGCAAGATGATAAATACGAACATCGTCGTGAAGTCCGGCATGCTGCCATATAATATTTGCGAGACGGTCAATACGAAAAACACTTCCGTCAAGATAGAGCCGCATAGATGGATGTTCGCAAACAGGGGGACAGTCACGTCAATTACTTCCTCTCGCAAGATCTTGCTTTTCTTGGCGCAGGTCAAGGCCGTGCCCAAGGTGGCGGCGGATGACATGGTGCCTAAGGCTGTCAAATAAGCGGGTCCGTAGTATTTCAATACGCCCCAGCTATTTTTCCGGGAGTAGATCGATGCGACTACATACAGTAAGGTCAACCAGATGTAATGGCAAATGATGACAATCAACAGGACGGATAAAAAGATAGGCAACTGCTTTGTAATCGCCCCCTCATAACTAAGGACACAGAAATTTGCGGCGATGAAAAGCGGCAGGACCGGCATCAAGACCCGTTCTACCAATTTAAGTACCATGTTCTGGAATACTTCCAGCAACCTCTCCATCTCCTCGGATTTAACCCATGCGGTAGAAAGTCCCAGCATCACGGCCAATACCAATGCCGACATAACGCTCATCACTGGCGGAATCTCTAGATTAAACAACATGGGAGGGATGTCTTTTAGACCTTCCGAGGCGGTTTGAATATGCAAATGCGGTATTAATTCATAACCCACAACGGCGCCAAAGGTAGCGGCGCCAACCGATGACAGGTATGCGATACTAAAAGCGAATAATAAGACTTTGGATGCGTTGCTTTTCAAGCGGGCGATAGAAGGCGCCACGAATCCTAGAATGATCAACGGAACCAAGAAGAAAATAATCTGTCCCGTAATTTGTTTTACGATCATGACCGCTTTTAACACAGACTCGTTTACGGCAAGCCCAACCAGAAGTCCGATCAAGACGGCCAGTATCAACCGTACGATCGTGTTGGAAAGAATCTTTTTCAGCATATTCGGATGTTTTTATTTTTCAATGACAGCAAATATAAGATATTTTCTTGTGTGAATGGGTGAGTGGACAATTTTGATTACTTTTGTTTGATGAAAACAAGATCGTTGGTTTGTATTTTATAATCAAGTAATATGAAAAACATGAAACAAGCTTTACTGGTAGCGGGTTGTTTATTGGCTACCACTACGTTATTTGCCCAGACTGAGAAAGGGGACTGGGCTCAGTTTGGTCGTTATGCGGAGGCTAACAAGACCGTGAAAGTTCCTTCGAACGTGGTATTTATGGGGAACTCCATTACAGACGGATGGTGGCCGGCGGATTCGACTTTCTTTATCCGGAATAACTTCGTAGACCGTGGGATCAGCGGACAGACAACCTCGGAGATGCTAGTTCGTTTTCGCCAAGACGTTATTAACTTGAAACCGAAAGCCGTGGTGATCTTGGCGGGAATCAATGATATCGCTCACAATAACGGTGTGATCGCCTTGGAAAACGTGTTTGGGAACTTGGTCTCTATGGCAGAATTGGCGAAGGCAAATCATATCAAGGTGATTTTCTGCTCCGTATTGCCGGCTTATGATTTTCCTTGGAGACCGGGTATGCAACCGGCCGATAAGGTTATCCAGCTCAATAAATGGATCAAGGAGTATGCGGATAAGAATGGTTTGACATACGTGGATTATCATTCCGCCATGAAAGATGAGCGAAACGGATTGCCCGCTAACCTGTCGAAAGATGGTGTGCATCCTACCTTGGAAGGCTATAAGATCATGGAGAAGATCGTGCTGGAGGCCATTCATAAAACCGTGAAGTAAGCAGATGAGAAACTATTTATTGGCTTTATCTTGTTGTACGGCTTTATCTTGTTGTACGCAAGTGAAAGTTTCCGAGGTATATACGGCGGCGGCAGAGAACTCTTTACGTGCTCCGGCCGTTCCTTTGGTCACGATCGACCCCTATACAAGCGCATGGTCGTTTGCCGATCAATTGAATGATGAGTCGGTACGGCATTGGACCGGCCGTGATTATCCGCTTCTAGGCGGTATACGAGTAGATGGTAAGTCATACCGTTTCATGGGAATGGACGATATACAGGTGACCTCGGTGATCGGTATGGCCTCGGATGGCTTATGGGAGGCCGATTATACGATGTCTCAGCCTGCCGGCGATTGGTTCGCCGAGGCTTATGATCCGAAAAGTTGGAAGCGGGGAAAAGCCGCTTTCGGAACGGAAGATAATCCGAATCGTTCCACGCCTTGGTCTACAGGAGATATCTGGGTACGTCGTACGTTTGACTGGCCTTCGGATGAGCAAAAGGATGCCCTCTACCTCCAATATTCGCATGATGATAATATCGAGGTGTATCTAAATGGAAAGCAAATCGCCGTGGCAGGGAACGGTCTGGACTATGATTTGCTGAAAGAGATACCGGAAGCGGTGGCGGAGAGCTTGAAGCCTACGGGTAACGTGTTGGCCGCTCATTGCCGGAACAATGGGGGAGGCGCTTATGTGGATATGGGAATCATGCGGAAGGTGAAACGAGGAGATACGTTCGATGAGAAAGCGATCCAGAAATCCATGAACGTGATGCCTACGCAAACATTCTATACCTTTGAGTGCGGTGGCGTGAGTCTGGACTTGATTTTCACGGCTCCTTTCTTGCTGAATGATCTGGAGGCTATGACTTCTCCGTTTAATTATATAACCTATCAAGTCCGTTCCATCGACGGTAAAGATCACGACGTGCAACTATACCTGGAAGCCACGCCGCAATGGGCCGTGAATACGATCGATCAAGAGGTGACTTTCGAGAAAACGGAAACCCCTGATTTAATTTACCTGAAGACAGGAACAATCGATCAAGAGGTTCTGGCGAAAACCGGGGATGATGTACGGATTGACTGGGGATATTTCTATTTGGTTATCCCCAAGAAACCGGGAGTCTCCGCAACGATCGACGAGTATTATGCTACGAAGAAAGCTTTCATGACTACTGGTAATTTACCGGCTGGGTCGCAAAGTCTCTCTTCGGATATGCGTGAGCAAATGACAGTCCTCGCTTATACGGACCCGATCGGCAAGGTCTCCAAGGAAACCGTCTCCGGACATTTGATGATCGGTTACGATGATTTATATTCGATCCAGTATTTCCAAGACAACCGGATGCCTTATTGGAAGCACGACGGAAAGGTGGATATTCATCAGGCGTTCGAAAAAGGGGAGGCTTCTTACGAGGATCTGATGCGGCGTTGCGGTTCCTTCGATTCTTCTTTGATGAGCGAGACGAGTGCCGTAGGAGGGAAGAAATACGCCGAGCTATGCGCTATCGCATATCGGCAGGCGATCGCCGCCCATAAGTTGGTGACTGATAAGGAAGGGACTCTCTTATTCCTTTCGAAAGAAAATTTCAGTAACGGTTCTATCGGAACAGTGGATATTACGTATCCTTCCGCCCCCTTATTCTTAGTATACAACACGGATTTATTGAAGGGAATGATGAATCCCATTTTCTATTATAGCGAGAGCGGACAATGGAAGAAACCTTTTCCGGCTCACGATGTGGGTACCTATCCGGTTGCGAACGGTCAAACCTATGGTGGCGATATGCCCGTGGAAGAAAGTGGTAATATGCTTGTGCTAGCGACCGCTATAGCAATAGTGGATGGCAATGCTGATTATGCCGCCCAACATTGGGAGGTCTTGACTACATGGGCGAATTACTTGTTGAAGGAAGGCCTTGATCCGAAGAACCAACTTTGTACGGATGATTTTGCCGGACATTTCGCCCATAACACGAACTTGTCCATCAAGGCAATTATGGGAGTTGCCGGCTACGGAAAATTGGCGGAGATGTTAGGTAAGGCCGATATCGCTAGACAATATACGGAAGTCGCCCGTGAGATGGCCGCTAAGTGGGTGAAGATGGCGAACGATGGTGATCATTACCGCCTGACTTTCGATAAGCCGGGCACTTGGAGCCAAAAATATAATCTGGTCTGGGATCGCTTGCTGGGCTTGAATATCTTCCCAAAAGAGGTTGCCGCTACGGAAATGGCTTATTACAAGACAAAACAAAATAAATATGGTTTGCCGTTGGATAACCGGGAGGATTATACGAAGTCCGACTGGATTTTATGGTCCGCTTGTTTGACCGGATCGATGGAGGATTTCAATGCGCTGATGGTTCCGGTCTGGAACTACGCCAACGAGACGACTTCACGTGTTCCTCTAAGCGATTGGCATTTTACTTCCGATGGTACGCAACGAGGTTTTCAAGCCCGTTCGGTTGTCGGGGGATATTTTATGAAGATGCTGGAAAAGAAGCTAGGAAAATAATGTCATTCTAAGAAACGGAAGGAGGTCATTCCTTCCGTTTCTTAGTTTTGCGCATATGGATATTCACAGGGAGCGATGCCTGTGATCTTCTTAAATATAAGGCTGAAATACTGTACGTTCGGATAACCTAATTGTCGTGCTACCAAAGCGGGAGTATTACCGTTTTTCAGTAGCATTGTCTTAGCCACGCTCAATCGTTTGAACTGAAAATATTCCTCCAGTGTTTTGCCGGTCTCGAATCTTAACAGGTCGTTGAAGTAAGCGACAGAAAGGTCCAGTTCTGCCGTACAATATTCGGCGGTGGGTAGCTGGCCGTTCTCTAATTTACCGGAAATGATATACTCGTCGAGGAGCCTTTCCAATTTCTCCAAGATAGCCTTGTTCTTATTTTCCCGGGTAATGAACTGTCGCTCATAATAGCGTGTACAATAATCCAATAATAATTCAATGTGGCGGGATAGAATGGTACCACTGTGCGTATCGATGGCATGGTGAAGCTCGTCCTCGATGTTTTCCAGACAACACGTAACTTTGGCTGTCTCACGTTGAGAGAGATGCAGAGCCTCTTCTTTGTGATAAGCGAAGAAGGTATAGTTCTTAATAGGGTTGTCCAATGACGTGTGGAACAATAGGTCGGGATGGAACGCTAAAAGGTACCCTTTGTTGGGTAGCGTATTATTCTCGCTCATGCGGAAAATCTCACCGGGTGTAAGAAACACCATCGTAGCGTTGGAATAATCGTAATACTTACGTCCGCAACAATAGCAACCGTCCGGGCAGTCTTCTATCAAGAGGATCGCGTAGAACTCGAACTTTACGGCCTCTTGCTCTAGGTTCGGGCTCTCTAGATTGATGAGGCTTACTTGTGGGTGCAGCGTCTTGCATCCCAAGCACCGGTTACATTCATATACAGTCTTAATATCTAACATCTTCTTGAACGCCTTCTATAGATTCGTTGATAGACCGATCTGCGCACGGTATTCACTTGGCGTGTACCCTACCCGTTTCTTGAATAGCCGACAGAAGTGCTGCGGATATTGGAAACCGAGGGAATATGCGATTTGGCTGACTGTGTCCGCCGTGCCGGAGATACGTTCTTTGGCTAGCTCGATTACTTTCTCTTGGATGTATTCCTGCGGTGATTTGCCGGTTTCCTTCTTGAACATGTCACCGAAATAGTTCGATGAGAGGCAAAGCTTGTCGGCAAAGTATTTCACCGTAGGCAATCCGTCCTGTTCGGCGAGTGTACTTTCGAAATACTCATCCAACAGGTTTTCGAAACGTGTCAGCACATCCCGGTTTGTCTTGCCTCGGGTGATGAACTGCCTTTCATAAAAACGCATACAATAATTAAGCAGCAGTTCGATATGGTTTACAAGTAAGGTTTTACTATGTTTATCCACGCCATGTTCCAGTTCCATACGGATGATCTTCAGGCAATCCATCACGATAGATCTTTCTTCTTCCGAGAGATGCAACGCCTCGTTTACCTCGTAAGAAAAGAACGTATATTTCTTTATATTCTTTCCGAGTGACGTTCCACGCAGTAAATCGGGATGGAAAAGAATACCATGTGCGTTTACTTGGACTTTATCGGTTGTCGGATTTGTTTCCGCAGTTTGTCCGGGGGCGAAGCAAACGATCGTGCCTTCTTGGTAATCGTATGTCTGGCGTCCGTATTTGATATCGCAGGCTTTCTCTAGTTTTAGATACAGTGCGTAGATGCCGTAATTGAAGCGGATGAGATCTACACTACTCGTCGCTTTATTCAAATCTATGACACTGACAAGCGGATTTAGGGTTTCGAGGCCGTATAGTTTGTTATATAGGTCTACACTATCTAAGTTAAGTATCTTATCCATAAGCCGTACGTATTTAATCAATAATTCTGTACGCAAAAATAGAGGATAATTCATATATAGTTATAACCCTAATTACGGATTATATAACCATTGTTACGGATTATGTGTATTTACAGGCTTTCTGGCTGATTCCACAAAACCTGTAATTGAGGTCATGACATCCGTAATTTGTCTACAAAGGGATGCTATTTGAGCCTCTATCTTTGCCTTCGTAAAAATAAACAAGGAACGACATGAAGAAGTCATTAAGAGAATTATGTACGGCAATAGCCATATGCTTTTGCGCTACGGGAAATCTGTTCGCTACAGACAATCAAATTAATACCGATCATACAATGGACAAGAATTTGAATCTAATTAAGGAGTGGGATAAAGTATTCCCACAGAGTGACAAGGTGAGCCATAGTAAAGTTACTTTTCGTAATCGCTATGGCATTACGCTTGCCGCCGATATGTACAAACCCAAGCATGCGGATGGAAAATTGCCTGCTATCGCTATTAGCGGTCCGTTCGGTGCCGTGAAGGAACAATCCTCGGGTTTATATGCGCAGGAATTGGCAGAACGTGGATTTCTGACGATCGCTTTCGATCCGTCATATACAGGCGAGAGTGGCGGAGCTACCTGTTATGTAGCTTCTCCCGACATCAATACGGAAGATTTCTGTGCGGCCGTCGATTTCCTTTCGACACGTGATGATGTGGATGCGGAACATATCGGTATCCTCGGTATCTGCGGATGGGGAGGCATGGCTCTTAATGCGGCGGCTATCGATACTCGTATCAAAGCGACCGTAACCTCTACGATGTACGATATGAGCCGTGTGAACGCTAATGGTTACTTCGATGCGATGGATGCCGACGCACGTTATGAATTGCGCAAGCAACTCAATGAACAGCGTACCGCTGACACAAAGAACGGCTCATACGCCCTTGCGGGAGGTTTGCCCGATACGTTACCCGACGATGCGCCCCAATTCTTGAAAGACTACTACGCTTATTACAAGACGAAGCGTGGTTACCACAAGCGTTCGCTCAACTCGAATGGCGGATGGAACAAGACCTCGGCTTTATCGTTCATCAATATGCCTATACTCTCGTATAGTGACGAGATTCGTAGCGCCGTATTGATTATTCATGGAGAGAAAGCGCATTCACGTTACTTCAGCGAGGATGCTTTCAAGAAACTGAAAGGTGACAATAAGGAATTGCTAATTATACCCGGAGCGAATCATGTCGATTTATACGATCAGATGAGTGTCATTCCCTTCGATAAGATTGAACGGTTCTTTGTAGAAAACTTTAAATAAGATTCATTATGCAACAGATAAAGGATATGGAATTTAGTGGTGAGCGTCCTTTGTTCGCCTCTCACGATTTACAATTAGACAATGTCGTTATTCATGCCGGGGAGTCGGCATTGAAAGAGTGTAGCAATATCATAGCCATAGGCTGTCGTTTTGAGGGTAAATATCCGTTCTGGCACGTGGATGGCTTCACCATCAAGAATAGCCTGTTTACCGAAGGTGGACGTGCTGCGTTATGGTACTCCCAAAATCTAGTGATGACGGATACACGGGTGGAAGCCCCAAAGATGTTTCGGGAGATGGACGGTATCAGACTGGAAAACGTACAACTACCCAATGCTCAAGAAACCCTTTGGCATTGCCGGAACGTGGAATTGATAAATGTGCAAATAGATCATGCTGATTATTTATTTATGCACGGCGAGAACATTAAAATCCGGAACTACGCTCAAAATGGAAACTACTCGTTCCAGTATTGTAAGAACGTGGAAATCCGTAATGCGGTCATCAACTCGAAAGACGCTTTCTGGAATACGGAGAATGTTACCGTATACGATTCCGAGATTAACGGCGAGTACTTGGGATGGCACTCGAAGAACCTGCGTTTGGTAAATTGCAAAATCTCGGGTACACAGCCGCTTTGTTACGCCCACGATCTTATGATGGAGAACTGTACGATGGCAGATGATTGCGATCTAGCCTTTGAATACAGTTCCGTGCAGGCGACTATCAATAGCCCGATCCGTAGCGTGAAGAATCCCCGTACGGGAAGCATCACCGCCGGAAGCTATGGTGAGGTAATCCTCGACGAGAACATTAAGGCTCCGGGTAATTGCCAACTGAGGCTATGGAATGAACGTACTTGCTTTTCCGCATAAAGAATATGAGATATAACTTCGATGAAATAGTGCCTCGTACCGGTACGAACTCCTATAAATGGGATAGCGCTGTGGATACGGATGTTCTACCGATGTGGGTGGCCGATATGGATTTCCGTACGGCACCCGTTATTATCGAAACCTTACGGCAACGTGTAGAACATGGTATTTTCGGTTATACTCGAGTACCGGATGCATATTACGAAGCGGTGACAGGCTGGTTTGAACGTCGGCATGGATGGCAAATACGAAAAGAATGGATGATTTGTACCTCCGGAGTTGTTCCGGCAATTTCTGCCGTTATCAAGGCGCTAACCGAGCCGGGTGATAAAGTACTGGTGCAGACTCCGGTTTATAACTGTTTTTTCTCGTCCATCCGCAATAACGGATGTGAGATTATCCGCACCCCTTTGTCTTATGCCCATGATACATTCACGATTGATTATGAGGATTTGGAGAAAAAAGCCGCTGATCCGAAGGTAAAGGTCATGCTGTTGTGTAATCCTCATAATCCCGCTGGAAGGGTATGGACACGTGAGGAACTAAGTCGTATCGGCAAGATCTGTATCCATAATGGCCTAATAGTCGTATCAGATGAGATACATTGCGAACTCGTATTTCCGGGATATACTTTTACACCGTTCGCATCTATCTCAGAAGAATTCCTACGGCATTCCGTGACATGCCTGTCGCCTAGCAAGGCTTTCAATATCGCTGGATTACAAATCGCCAATATCGTGTGTTACGATGAGAACCTACGTCGGAAGATAGACCGGGCAATCAATATCAACGAGGTATGCGATGTGAATCCTTTTGGTGTAATAGCTACCATAGCGGCCTATAATGAGGGAGAGGAATGGCTGTCGCAACTGATCGATTATTTATGGCAGAATTACTTATACATGAAAGATTTTTGCGGGAAATATCTGCCGGACTTTCCGATAACCTTGTTGGAAGGCACTTATCTTGTATGGATGGATTGCCGTAAGTTAGGTAAATCATCGGAAGAATTGGAGCACTTGCTGATCGAGAAAGCGAAGCTATGGCTCAATGCCGGAACGATGTATGGAGCAGAAGGCGAAGGCTTCATGCGTTGGAATATCGCTTGTCCACGTTCCTCGCTGATAAAGGGGGTGGAGCTGTTCAGGGATTTTGTAGGCTGTGCCTGTTAAAGAATAGTGATGATAGAAAACGTGAGAAGGGGAAAACATCTATTGCTTTCCCCTTCTTTCATATATCTCTCACTAGATAAAAGATTCGTTTTACTCGATCTCGATGCTATGTTTTACCGGAGTAAGAATGAACGTGAACTCATAGTCGCCGTAAGGAATCTGGTATTCCGGGAGTGCGATAGTTCCCCAGCTATTTACACAGCCTAATCCCATCTGTACCTTATCGAGACAAAGGTTTGTCAAGTCGACTTCCTCTACTTCTGGAGAGTGTCTTTGATCCTTTCGGGCACCGTCGTCCAAAGACTCTATCGTATAATGCAAAGCGGAAGCGGAGAATGGGGCAGAGGCTACGACCTCGATACCGTTGCCAGCCTCGTTCAGCATTTTCCACCAGCGGATATCCGATTTCGTTCCATTCTCTTGCGGACGGATATACGAATAGAATTGCTCGTCTACGGTCTGGCGGTAAATAGCCAAGTCCGCGTTACCCTTGCGGTCGATATAATTCTCCACGGGACCACGGCCGTAGTATTCGATATTCTCGAAATATCTCGGCATCGGCATTTGCATACCGAAGCGGAACATGGGGGATACCTTGGCATTCTTGTCTGCTGTCATTTTCTGGGTAACCTTGATCGCACCCTTGTTATTGATCACGTACGTCAAGTTCAACTTGGCGGATACGGTCGGCATATCGTAAACGGCCTCTACGATCACTTGCTTGTTCTCCATCCGTTGGTTAAGAGAAGTCAGCTTCATTTCCGGATTCTTCCATGCGGCGTACTTCTTCTGTAGGCCAGCTCCGAAATCATTGTCTGTCGGCGCACGCCAGAAGTTAGGAGTCAAAGCCTCTCCTTCCTTGATCATGTCTTGGCCGTTTACCTCGTATTTGATCAGGTAACCATTCTCACGGTTGAATTCGGTACGGAAACCACAACCTTCCACGATCAGGTAATTGGCGTCGTTATCTTGTACGGCTGGAGCCTTGGTTTCGATATTGGTTGTTTCCACGTTTTTCAAATCCATAGATGGAGCCTTGTACGGGTTCAACGTCAGCTGATCCTTGGCCACGGTATGTCCGGCGGGTAATAAGCCCTCACGGTTCTTCAGTTTATAAGATACATTCAGCAACCATTCCGTGCATTGGCAAGTCTCGCCTAGATCCAATCGGATCGTTGATGTTTGTTGGGGAGCTACTTTCAGGTCATCGACACGTCCGCTACGAACAACCTTGCCGCCTTTCAGCATTTCCCATTCCAGATAATAAGCGGAAAGGTCACGGAAGAAATTCTCGTTGTACACCTTGATCTCACCTTTCGACAGATCGCCGGGGGTTGTCCAGATATCTTGGTAATAATACCCCACCTCGTACATATGCGGGTTCGGAACACGATCCGGGCTGATCAAGCCGTTATCGCAGAAGTTATTATCGCTAGCGTCGAACTTATTGAAATCGCCGCCATAAGCATAGATCATTTTCCCGTTCTTGCCGGTCCAGCGCACGGATTGATCCACGAAGTCCCAGATGAAGCCCCCTTGATATTTCGGGTATTTACGGATCAAATCCCAATATTCCTTGAAACCTCCTTGAGAGTTACCCATGGCATGAGCGTATTCACATTGTATCAAAGGCTTTTGCATGGAGTTATCCTCGCTGTATTTAGCGCAATCCTCGTAGTTGTAATACATCGGGCAGAAGATATCGGTCTTTCCGTTCTTTCCGGCCTGTTCGTATTGTACGGCACGGCTGGGGTCTTCGTTCTTGATCCAGTCGTAAGCGGCCTCGAAGTTAGGACCGTATCCAGCCTCGTTACCCAAGGACCAGAAGATGATACTCGGATGGTTGAAGCCACGTTGGACGTTACGTTGGTTACGTTCCAGATGCGCTTTCTTATAAGATGGGTTCTTGGCTAACGTCTCCTCGCCGTATCCCATTCCGTGAGACTCTATATTGGCTTCGGCTACGACATAGATACCGTATTTATCGCAAAGATCGTACCAGAAGTTGTCATCGGGATAGTGGCAGGTACGAACGGCGTTCAAATTGAATTTCTTCATGATCTGTATGTCCTGTATCATGCGTTCGCGTGAAACGACATAACCGCCATCGGGATCCATCTCGTGACGGTCGGCACCCTTGAAAAGAACCGGTTGCCCGTTCACGAGTATCTGGGCGTTCTTTAATTCGATCTTACGGAAACCTACTTTTACGGGGATTACCTCGATTGTTTTGCCTCCCTCTTTTAAAGTAGCCCGTAAAGTATATAGATAGGGAGTCTCCGCAGTCCATTTGTGGGGAGAGGAGACTTCTATCGTCGTGCTGACCTTTCCGGAAGCGTTCAAGGATTGGGTAGTGACAGCTTTATTCTGGGCATCCAATAGTTCAAGCTCTACTGTACCTTTACCCTTCATGGTCAGGTTGACTGCCAACGAGCCATTTTGGTATTGAGCGTCCAGATCCGGAGTCACACGTATATCGGCGATCTGTTGCTTTGGGTTACGGGCGTATAAATAACAATCACGTCCGACACCGCTGTAACGGAAGAAATCTTGGTCTTCCAGATAAGTGCCATCACACCAGCGGAATACTTGGAAAGCAATCAGGTTTTTTTGTCCGGGTTTCAAGTAAGGAGTTAAGTTAAACTCCGCTTCCAGCTTGCTGTCTTCGCTATAGCCTACGTACTTCCCGTTTACCCACAAATACATATTGGAGGTAACGGAACCGAAATGGGCGATGATCTCTTTTCCGTTCCAGCTGGCAGGAACCATGATCTCACGACGGTAGGAACCCACATGGTTATTAACGGTAGGGACCTCGGGCGGGTTGTTCTTGAATTGCTCACGCCAAGCGTAACCAACGTTTACGTAGAGAGGATCTCCATATCCGTTCAGTTCCCATACACCGGGCACAGGCATATTGTTCCATCCTTTGTCGTTGTAATCGGTCCGCCAGAAATCGGTAGGACGAGCGTCAGCGTTCTTTACCCAAAAGAATTTCCAAGGACCGTTCAAGGTCATGAAGTTCTGGGATTGTTCCTTGGCGTCCTTCGCTGCCACCTCGGCGGTCTCGTAGGCGAAGAAATTGGCGTGCATCGGGGCACGGTTTACGGCGTTGACCTCGGGGTCTCGCCACTCATTCGACTGGGCTACCGCTGTGAAAGCCAAAGCGGCAAACAGTCCGGTCATAAGTTGTCTTTTCATGCTATTATATTTTTAATCTGCTTTACGGAATTGCAAAACTAAGAATAAAATTCCGGGTATGGCAATAATTCCGGCGGAAACTAACAGGGCGACACGTAAAGAATACAAATCATTTAGCCAACCTATAAATGGGGCGATGGCAGCGAATATCAAGCGGATCACAAAGTTACGGATCGACAAGACCGTAGCCCGCATCTCCGAGAAGGTCATTTGATTAATGTAACCTTTCAAAATCGGTGTGGCGAAGCCCCGGACTATATAGAAAATGAACAAGATCGCTAATCCCCAATAAGTAAGGTTATAAGCGAGCGATATATATCCACCTACGATTATAAGTAGTATAAACGTGTTTGATTTACGCATCCCGAAATACCGCTCTACCTGATCAGAATAGAGGGCGGACAATCCCACAGTCAGATTGAGCACGGTCCAAATGACACCGTAATAGGAGGTCGGGGTTTCCAACTTCATCAATACGGGCTGCACGAACCATGCCATCGTTAATGTAGCGGCTCCGATGATACCGGAGAACATGATGTTATAGCATAGCTTACGGTTCGTGACCAAGGAATATTTCAAGATGCGGAGAATCTCGGAAACCGGGTTCTGCACCTTGCTCTTAGTATTGAATTCCTGCAAGGCGAACGCCGCTGGAATGCCGATAAAGGCGACAAACGCTTGGGCGTAAAACGGCAATCGCAAGGAATAGGCGGCCAGCAATCCACCGAATATCCCGGCGATGGCCTCGGCGAAATTACCGATCATCGTGATACGTCCCTCATACCGCAAATAAAGTTCTTCTTTTTTATATCGTACGGTTGTATCGTAGAGCAGCGCCGAATCCGCTCCGTTTACCAAGGTTTGCCCGGTTCCCAACAAAATCTCGGCGAAGAGAAATGCCGTGAAAGTGGAGGTGAAAGAATAACATAGGTACCCTCCAAAGAAAAGTATACAACCTAGAATCAAGCATTTCTTACGCCCCCATACGTCCGCCAGATAGCCCGAGGGAATCTCCAAAGTGACAGCGGCGACCGAGTAGACACTCTTCAAAATAAACACGTCTTGTAGTCCTAAACCATGATCCTCGTAGAATAGGACAATGATAGGCATTACGAGCGAGAACCATTTGGATAACTTGATCAGATAGAGAGCGAGTATATTTTGTTTCATATTTTTCAACGGGATTGCCCTGTCGTTTTTATTTAGACACGCGAATGTATGAATTCTTTGCCAATAGCCTGAACTTTTTTAGGAAGCTTCTGTTCTTTTTGAAAAAGGAAAAATATGGTATTCAATCAACTTGATATTCATTTACTGATTACGGCCATTTGTGTCATATCATCCGCCTTGATATGCTATACGATCGGGGTCTGGGGCGAGCGTTTCCAAGGACAGTTAAAAGCGTGGCATCTTTGGTTTTTTGTATTAGGACTTTATGCGGACGCTATTGGAACGGGCTTGATGGAGCATATCGCCCAACTGACCCATTTACATGATACGGTACATACCGTAACGGGAATTATCGCTATTTGCTTGATGCTGATCCATGCGATCTGGGCGATTTGGACTTACTTTAAAGGTTCGTTAAAAGCCAAACAGCATTTCAACAGATTTAGCATTGTTGTGTGGTTCATCTGGTTAATTCCTTATTGCATCGGTATCTACATGGGGATGTCTCTCCATAAATAGAGGCCATCGCTCATATATCTTGAGAAATAAATCGTACATTTGGTGATATGTTTACTATATAAACGAGGTGATCGCCCTCTACGAGCGTTCCGCCGAGATGAATCCATTCTCCTCGAAGTTCGATGCTTGGCAAGCCGGCAAATGTCAATTAACAGAAGAGGAGAAACTAGGCTATGAGCTTTTCAAGGAAAAAGGGCTATGTGCCGAGTGCCATATCTTGGATCCCGACGAACGGGCCGGGAAGGTGCTATTCACCGATCATACCTATGATAATCTGGGGATTCCCTCAAATCCGGGCAATCCATTCTTTAAGGTTTCGGCTCCCTATAATACGTGTGGTAAGGATACGATGGATCTTGGCTTGGGCTCACGACTGCGTGATCCGGAAGAATACGGGAAGTTCCGTGTGCCTACGCTCCGCAATATCGCTCTGACAGCTCCATATGGCCATAATGGATATTTCAAGACCTTGGAGGAGATCGTACATTTTTATAACGTAAGGGATGTAGAGGATTTCCCCCCGGCGGAATATCCCGAGACCGTAAATAAGGATGAACTGGGGAACTTAGGTTTATCTCAGGAAGAGGAGACTGCGATTGTCGCTTTTTTACGAACATTGACGGATTGCATCAAATAAAAATCAGTCTTTCCAAAAACTTTCTCCAGCCCTTGATAGTTTTCTTATAAAATAAAAAGAAGAGTTTAAACTATGGCGAAGAAAGTTGCGGACCAGTTAGTGGATACGCTGGAAAAAGCAGGCGTACGACGTATATACGCCGTGACAGGCGATAGCCTGAATGAGGTGAACGAGGCTGTTCGGAAAAACGGCAGATTGCGGTGGATTCATGTCCGTCATGAGGAAACGGGGGCTTATGCCGCTGCGGCGGAGGCCCAGTTGACAGGCGAGTTGGCTTGTTGCGCAGGTAGTAGTGGCCCCGGGCATGTACATTTAATTAATGGGCTGTATGATGCCCAACGATCCGGAGCACGGGTCTTGGCGATCGCTTCCACGATCCCTTCCCGGGAGTTTGGTACGGAATATTTCCAAGAGACAAATACGATCAAATTATTCGATGATTGTAGCTATTATAACCAAGTAGCCACTACGCCGGAACAATTTCCCCGGATGCTTCAAGGCGCTATGCAAGCGGCGATTTCATCATGTGGGGTCGGGGTGATCGGACTTCCCGGTGACTTGGCGGCAGAGAATGCTACAGCGGGTTTGTCCTCTACCTTTTCTTTTCCTACGCGACAACGGGTTTGTCCCGCCGAACAGGAAATCCGGGAATTAGCGGATTTGTTGAATAATGCGAAGAAAGTGACACTTTATTGTGGAATAGGGGCGAAAGATGCCCATCCGGAATTGGTGCAGTTGGCTAAATATGAGAAAGTTCGGGAAAATCTCCGTTCTGCCGCCGCTGTCCGGGGGAAAGAAGAGAAGATACAGCCAGAGTACGTGATCTCGGTCGTAGACGAGCTTAGCTCGGACGACGCCATATTTACCGTGGATACGGGTATGACTTGTGTATGGGGTGCCCGCTATTTGCAAGCTACGGGTATGCGGAAGATGTTGGGATCATTCAATCATGGCTCGATGGCGAACGCCATGCCGCAAGCGATAGGGGCGGCATTGGCTTATCCCGGCAGGCAAGTCGTTGCGTTGTGTGGTGATGGAGGTATCTCAATGTTGTTGGGCGACCTTGCTACGATCGTGCAATACCATTTGCCGATTAAATTAATCGTATTTAATAACCGTTCCCTAGGAATGGTAAAACTTGAGATGGAGGTGGCCGGACTGCCGGATTGGCAGACCACGATGCTGAACCCGGATTTCGCCCGGGTCGCCCTTTCAATGGGAATGGCGGGCTACAACGTGATCAACCCCGACGATGTATTCCCCACTTTGCAGAAAGTGTTTAACGCTGACGGACCGGCCTTGGTTAACATCATGACCGATCCGAACGCATTAGCGATGCCTCCCAAGATTGAGTTCTCCCAAATGCTTGGTTTTGCCCAGACCATGTATAAGTTAATGATGGAGGGGCGAAGCAAGGAGGTCTTGGATACCATCGATACGAATCTAAAACATTGGAAAGATGTGTTTTAAACTCTCAAAAGAGCTGGATAACCGCTTTAGATTTCGCGCTTTGAATGGCAGCGTCCAATATCCGCACTACCATTAGGTTATTCTCCAACGAGGAAAGGTCCGTGGGAGGTACGTCAATCTCTTTACGGACAGCGGCTTTCAAGAAATAAAAGGAATCATTATAAGGAGCGTTCAAGGAAGGTGCTATTTCTTGGCGCTCCTTTCCGTTGGTATAAATTCGCATTTCCTTAGGCGTATCTTGGTAAATATATCCTTTGTCGCCATAGATATGCATATCTTTTCTACCCATCGGCCAACACCATGATCCCATGATCTGGACGGTTGCGGAAGGATATTCCACGATAATAGTTGCGTCATCGTCTACCTTGGGATAAAGATTCGGTTTATTCTGCCGTAGTACGGCGTATACGCTAAGAGGCTTTTCATCTTTCATGAGACGGGTGGCTAAGTTGGCTCCGTAACATCCAAAATCGATAACTGCCCCGCCGCCATTCAGCATGGGGTCGGTTAACCAGTCCGTGAACTCTTTTCCGCAGTTGATCTCGAAGGGACCTTGATGCCCGTCGTATACGTTGATACGATCGATCTTCCCGATAGCACCGCTGTCGATAAGGCGGAATGCCTCATGGTTGGTATTATACCACGTAGTCTCGTAGTTGGTAAGCAACAAGATATTTTTCTCACGGGCGAGCGATGCCATTCGGGTAGCATGTTCGTTATTGACGGCTAATGGCTTTTCTACCATAACATGTATGCCTCTCGGTGCGCAAGCCTCTACCACACGAAGATGGTCGTGGATCGGCTCGTATACGATGACCGCCTCCGGATGGGTCTTATCCAGCATCTCGCCAAGGTCCGCATAGAATAGGTTAGGATCCAGCTTATCCCGCAGACCGTTATGTTCCCGTAAGTAATCATCTTTCTCGGCGACTCCTACAATCTTGAAATCGCCTCTATCCAAACGGCTTATCACCTCCCATAGATGTCCGTGGGATACTCCTGCCACGGCCAGTCGCAAAGGCTCTCCATCTTGCCCTTTCGCCGTGAGAGTTAAGAACGTAAATGCACATAACATAAGTAAGTAACGTGTGATCTTGTGTATATTCATGATATTATCTATATATAGTTTTTACAAAGATATACGATTATTTCTTACCTTTGCAACCCATTACTTATTCAGATTAAGGAAAACAGTATAATTTAGAAATATAAAGAAATGGCAAAAGAGCTGAAAGAACTTACACCGAGAAGTGTAAACTATTCGCAGTGGTACCAAGATTTGGTAATTAAGGCAGATTTGGCGGAGAATTCCGCCGTGCGTGGTTGTATGGTGATCAAGCCTTACGGATACGCTATCTGGGAGAAGATGCAACGTATCCTAGACGATATGTTCAAGGAAACCGGTCATGTGAACGCTTATTTCCCCTTGCTGATCCCGAAGTCTTTCTTAAGCAAAGAAGCTGAGCACGTAGAAGGGTTCGCCAAGGAGTGCGCCGTGGTTACTCACTATCGTTTGAAGACAAATCATGACGGTACGGGGGTTGTCGTAGATCCGGCAGCTAAACTGGAAGAGGAATTGATCATTCGCCCGACTTCGGAGACCATTATATGGAATACATACCGTAACTGGATTCAGTCTTACCGCGACCTGCCTATCTTGTGCAACCAATGGGCGAACGTGATGCGCTGGGAGATGCGTACTCGCTTGTTCCTTCGTACGGCTGAGTTCTTGTGGCAGGAAGGCCATACCGCTCACGCTACTCGTGAAGAAGCGGAGATAGAAGCTAAGAAGATGCAAGAGGTTTACGCGAACTTCGCTGAGAATTATATGGCAATGCCAGTAATAAAGGGCGTGAAGTCTGAGAGCGAGCGTTTCGCTGGTGCTTTGGATACCTATACGATCGAGGCGATGATGCAGGATGGAAAAGCTTTGCAGGCGGGAACTTCCCATTTTTTGGGACAGAACTTCGGTAAGGCTTTCGACGTTACTTTCATCGACAAGAACGGCAAGAGCGACTATGCTTGGGCTACTTCTTGGGGAGTTTCCACACGTTTGATCGGTGCGTTGATTATGTCTCATTCCGATGATAACGGTTTGGTATTGCCTCCTCATTTGGCTCCGATTCAGGTTGTGATCGTCCCGATTTATCGTAGCGCTGAGCAATTAGCGCAGATCAGCGAGAAGGTCGCTGGTATCGTGGCTAAGTTGAAGGCGTTGGGTATCTCCGTGAAATATGACGACGCTGATAATAAGAAGCCGGGCTGGAAGTTCGCTGAGTACGAGTTGAAAGGTGTTCCCGTGCGTTTGGCTATGGGTGGTCGTGATTTGGAAAATAATACAATCGAGGTGATGCGCCGTGATACTTTGGAGAAGGAAACGATCACTTGTGATGGCATTGAGGAATACGTGAAGAATCTGTTGGAGGAAATCCAAGCGAATATCTTCAAGAAAGCGTACGATCACCGTGAGGCTAACATCATAAACGTAGATACGTATGAGGAATTTAAGGAGAAGATCGAGGATGGCGTCTTCATCATGGCTCACTGGGATGGAACCCCAGAGACAGAGGAATTGATCAAGAACGAGACAAAAGCTACGATCCGCTGTATTCCTTTAGCTGGAGATAAGACTCCGGGTAAGTGTATGGTGACAGGTAAACCGTCGGCTTGTCGGGTACTGTTCGCCAGAGCTTATTGATTGTTATGCTAAAAGATGAAATAAAATGAGGGATGCTTTAACCGAAGGGCATCCCTCTCTAAGAAAATGAGCTACCACGAATTTATACTTGTCGTTAACTTTAGTAGCATCATTATCTTGGTGTTATTGGCGATGTTGTTATTGATTGCCACTCGGTTTCGTGGCGAGAGTGGTTATGCCGCAGCGATTATCGTTCTTCCTAACATCCCTGTTTATATTTACAACATGAGCCGCATGCTTGGTTGGCATGATATAACGTTGTTCTTTTTCCCTATCAGTTATTCGGTCAATACGCTGTTGATGCCGTTGCTGTGGTTATTTACCCGCCGCAACTTTGATCTTGATCCTCGTTTCAAGCCTGTCCAATTGTTGCATTTTTTACCGGCGATTGTCTGTGTCGTTATCGTGTTATCCATTCCTATGCGGAAGCGTATGGAGAGTATACTTCATGAGGTCACCGGTGATGATACTTGGATCGGTGATTTTAACGCTGCCGTGATTACCTCGCAGATGATCGGTTATTTTGTCGCTATCTTTATTTATCTTTACCGGAAGAAGCAGTATATAAAGGATAATTGGTCTGATGCCGAATACATGCAAAAGGAATGGATTCCGAAACTTATGATCCTGTTCGCTGCCTTGTTTGTCACCGTGATGACCTGCTATGCGATTTGGCCTCGGACTGATGCTTGGTTGATACAGATATTGAATGTGATGGCGATGAGCTTCCTCGTCTATAATTTTATTGCTCATCCAACTGTTCCTTATATCCAAGGAACGTCACGGATGCTCGTTAAGGATGAGACGGTAGGGTTTCAGTCTATACCAGACGAGGAACAAATGAGAGATATATGTTCCCAAGTGAAAGAGTATCTGGAGACAACAAATGCTTTCCTGCGAAAGGACCTTTCCTTATCCATCTTATCGAGAGAGACTGGTATTTACCAAAAATTACTTTCTCGGTCGATCAACGAATACTTAAAACAGAACTTCTTCGAGCTTATCAACGAGATGCGAGTGGGGGAAGCCAAGCGAAGGTTGCTCCTGCCGGAGAATGCTGGTCATACGGTAGATAGCCTTTATGAGGAATGTGGTTTTCGGACTCGTTCCACGTTCTTCTTGGCATTTAAGAAGGTAGAGGGTTTGTCTCCCGCCCAGTGGCTTAATTCGGTAAAAAAACATACGGATCAATAAACGCAACAGCTAAAAAGAGTACATAAACTCTTTCCGGGTCTGATTTTATTACTATATTTGTGTCGCTATCGTCAGATAGCGGACATATTTAGACACTAGGAAAGTGTTTAGCTTCGTTCTCAGAGATAAAATCTGGTAAATTTTTCACGGGAGAATAAGTTGTACTCTTCACGTCATTGTTATATGCTATACGTATATGGACAAAGGGCGTGGGCTGTTGCTTATTTACCGTACGGGTTTACCAGAGCCTATCTCTTAAATAAGTTAATAGTCCCACGCTTTCCTCATATTAATACTATCCGGATCGGGGCTTACCGGATGTACATCTTCGAGGCATTATGAAAAAATATCTACCACGTTTCTCTTTCTTTTTAATGATTTTACTCCATTTCATCATGAAATCAGTCTGAATATACAGCTTTCGGACTTCTCTAAACATCTTGTTTTAGGTGATTCGGGAAATAAACACTCTCTTTGCGGTATCGATTGAATCTGTTTGTTTACTTCTGAAAGTATTTTTGTATATAAAGCATTTTTGTTTTATATGCATTTTATTGATGTGGATACTCTCGCTGATACCTTCTTGTCATCGAGAGGGAGAGGTTGGTCTTTCCCAAAATGATCAGGTGGGTATAGATAGTGTGGTCTCGGCCTGTCCGGACATCGATTCTCTACAATCATGTCTAAGGTATTTCGAGAGAACTGCAAATGAGCTGGGAGTGATACTCGCCTATAAGGAATTAGAGGTACGTTACCGGGAAGCGGCCCGTTTTAATGAGGCGATAGGATGCCACCGGGAAGGCTTGCGATTGGCTATGCAAAGGAAAGATACCTCGGAGGTCATACAGGCCTTGAATAATATCGGTACGAACTTCCGGCGGTTAGGTATCATGGACGAGGCCTCCAATTATCATTATAGGGCATTGTCGTTGTGCGAGAGACTGGGTGATAAGGAAAGCTATAAAGCAAGAAAAAACCGGACCATTTCCTTGAGTGGTATCGGAAACGTGTATCTAACATTGGAAAATTGCGAGATGGCCGACAGTATTTTCCGAATAGCGCTGGAAGAGGAACGTACCTTGGATAGTGATCTCGGCTTGGCCATGAACTATGCGAACCTTGGCTCTATCTTCGAGATGCGTGGCATGATGGATTCCGCTTTTGTTTATTACAATTATTCTATGGAGCATAATCGTGCGGCCGGGTCTGTTGTCGGCATTTCGCTTTGCCATAACCATATAGGACGCTTGTTCGAGAAAAAGGGACAATGGGATCAGGCGATACGCGAATATCGTAACGCATACGACCTTATGGTGGCGGACAACGATCTGTATCATTGGCTGGAATCGTGCCTGGCCTTGGCACGGGTGAATATCTACAAGGGAGATCTGCGAATGGCGGAGGCTTTCTTGGAGCATGCGGAGGGTGCCGCTAAGGTGCCGCGGGCGTGGAAGCATTTGTCGAGCGTGTATCATCTGGATTACTTGCGTTATAAGAAGCTGGGTGATTATAAGAATGCCCTCAACGCTTATACATCAAGTCTCGCTTATGCTGATAGCATGCGAAATACTGAGAATATGAACCATATACAGAACCTCCGTGTGGACTACGAGAAAGAGAGGAGCAACCGGAAGCTTTCATTGATACAGAAGAATTATGAGATGGGGCAGCGTACCAAGAATATTTTCCTGATCGCTTGCTTGATCGTACTCTTCCTTACGGTGGTAGCGATGGGCTTTTTATGGTATGCCTTGCGGATGAAGTCCCGCAATCAGCAGGTGATGCGGCGCATGGAGGAGGTGAGGGCCAATTTCTTCACGAATGTCACGCATGAGTTTCGTACGCCGCTGACGGTTATCTTGGGTGTGTCGGAAGAGTTGCGGAAAGGGGGAATAGGCGAGGAGGAACTCAAGACCGGGCTGAATATGATTGGACGGCAGGGAAAGAACCTGCTGGAATTGGTGAACCAATTATTGGAAGTGGCGAAAGTGAGATCTGAGATTGGCGATCCGGAATGGAGGACTGGAGATATCGTAGCTTATACGAGCATGATCGTGGAAGATAACCGGGCGTATGCCCGCCAAGGGCAGGTAGACCTTTGTTTTACTCCTTCGGAGACGATTATCAGCATGGATTTCGTGCCCGAGTATTTCCGGAGGATCATGGATAACTTACTCCGTAACGCTATCAAGTTCACGCCGAGAGGTGGGAGGGTTGTCGTGACGATGGAGTGTGTGGGGAGTATGCTTGTCACGCATGTGGCGGATACGGGCTGCGGTATAGCCGAGGAGGACTTGCCGCATATCTTCAAGGCTTTTTACCTAGGTGAGACCGGAGGGGCAGGCACGATGGGCACGGGGATCGGCCTTTCTTTGGTACGGCAGATGGTGAGGAGCATGGAGGGCCGGGTGAGCGTGAAGAGTACGGCCGGGGTTGGTTCTGAGTTTGTCGTGATGTTGCCATTGAGACATGGTGACTCCTTCTGGGAACGTTGGGTACCCGGCGAGGAATCTAACGATAACGCCTCTCATCCGGAACCGGACAAGACCGTGATACTGCCGGATGCGACGATGGAGCCGGATAGCACGTCTATGCGCCCGTCTATATTGATCGTGGAAGATAATGCGGACATTTCTTATTATATCGGCCGGCTGCTTAATGGTGCGTATCAAATAATATATGCGCAAAACGGAGCGGAGGGGCTGGAGATAGCGGCGGAGCAAATGCCGGACTTGATCCTCACCGACTTGATGATGCCCGAGATGGATGGCTATGAGTTATGTAGGCGGGTACGTGAATCCGAGGTGTTGAACCATATTCCGATCATTATCATTACCGCAAAATCAGGAGGAAAGGAACGTGTCTGTGGCTTAGAAGTCGGGGCGGACGCTTATCTGGAGAAGCCTTTCAATGCGGAAGAGCTGAATATCCGGATAACAAAGTTGCTGGAACAGCGTCGTTTGCTGCGTGAGAAGTATTCCAAGGCTATGCGTGAGGGGACAGAACTGAATGTAAAACTAAACCCTGCCGACCAAGACTTCTTGGCTCGCCTGAATGATTATATATATGCGTTGATATCCAACCATGGCTTGAACTCGGACATGGTAGACGATAAGATGTGCATGAGCCGATCCCAGTTGAATCGCAAGGTCCGTGCCATCACGGGCTACAACACTTCCGCCTATATCCTGCAGATGCGCATGGAGAGGAGCAAACGCCTCTTGGCCTCTACCGAGGAACTGATCGGCGACATCGCCCTTAAATGCGGCTTCGAGGATGCCAATTATTTCGCCCGCCTTTTCAAGCAGATCTTCAATGTAACGCCTTCGCAATACAGGAAAAGCCTCATTCAATGATTCCGTGTAGCGGGTACTTCCGTGTAGAAAGGGGCTATGAAATTGAGAAATCCATATTTAACCTCATCATTGGGAAATCCGAGGGTATAGATATTGAATTCCGGATTGAAATCCTTGATGGTCAGATAGCCACTTTGGTAAATCACCGGGATAGGTCGGGTGGCGTCGGCTGTACATGGAAATATATTATAAACCAATCCGGGTACAATCCATCCTCAAGAATAACTCTTGTTTATAGAGCGTCTGTTACGATGGGCAACGTGACGTGCTTACAATGGGCATTATAAGGAGCTAATAATGCCCATTGTTATTCTTCCATAGATTCTATCGGAGGCGATTCGGCCGGCTAGCATTTCTAATCGACTGCTCTTTAATTAGTTAATTATTTTCAATGCGCAGATTCTCTTGGTTTGTCCTAGTGAAATGCGTCGATTATCCTATAAGAATGCGTCATTTCTCCTCACGGGCGATCGCTCTCGGGGCTAATTTTGCGAATAAAGAAATCGGACGTTTCACCAAATCTGGTTCGAGTATGGAAGAAGAAAAACACAAGAAGCCTTTGCTTTCTTATGAGGAGGTGATCGAGGTCATCGATGAGCGCATCTCGCGTGACGAGCCTGCCACTGCCGACGAGCGGATCAAACGTGTCGAGGAAGTGGCCGAGCAAATGGAAGAAGAACGTAAAAAAGGGATATCGTGCCGTAAGAAGGTTTCTCGCTTTTTTCGGAGATCCTTGATAAATCTGGACCGATCCATCAGAAGGTGTTTCGGTAAATAAATAGGAATGAATTATTAATCTAATGAATTAAAGGAAATGAAAAAGCTAGTATTTATTTTATCTGCCATGTTGCTCCTAATCGGGACAATGGACGTGCAAGCCCAATGGGGAAAGAAACTCCTCAAGAAAGCGGGTGAGAGTGCCAAACGGGCAACGGAGAGGAACGTGGAACGGAAAGTGGAACAGACCGTAGACAAGGCTTTCGAGGGAGCGGAGGATGTGGTGACGGGGAAAGGGAATAATAATAATGAAAAGGAGGAGCCACCAACAAGTACAAATTCACAAGGGAATTTTGAAACTATGGATGATGGGGAAGATCTGGCACAGCAGGAACAGCAACAACCACAGCAATCACTCGAAATGACGTATGCCAAGAGTGACTTCGTGCCGGGGGATGAGATTATTTTTGAGGATGATGTGACCCGGGAACAGATAGGAGAATTCCTCAGCCAGTGGGATTTATTAAAAGGTACTGTTGAGATCGCTCAAATCAATGGCGATAAGGTGATACTTTGCGTGAGTCAGGATGATCCGGTCATTGCACCGCTATTCGATAATATGAAAAGTTATTTGCCGGAAAAGTTCACGCTGGAATTTGACTTTTGGGTAGGGCCTTTTACAAAAAAGGGAGATGATGAGCCGGAAAATTGCTATATCGTACGTTTTTACAAACCCGAATCGGGAAGTCGTGTTCAAACTATCAATCTTGACGACTGGTATTATAGTGCTTCAGACCATCGTACACGCCTAAGATGGGACTTTATTCCTTCCTCTGGGGAGAACAGCCGTAGCGGAAGCGATGACTCTTTTCGGACTATCCCGAACTCATGGAACCACTTCTCACTGTCCTTCAATCAACGGGCAATGAAAGTTTACATAAATGGTATCCGCTATGCCAATATTCCGAATACGGTAGCACCCGGACATTTTGACATACAGTTTTATAGAGGCGGTGGATATTTTACGAATAACACTTCCATCCGCAACATACGTGTCGCCAAAGGCGCAGTGCCATTGTACGACCGCATGATGAGCGACGGTAAGTTCATCACGTATGGCATCACCTTCGATGTCGGCAAGTCCACCATCAAACCAGAGAGTATGGGTGAGATCAATCGTATCGTCAAATTAATGACCGATAACCCCGACCTGAGATTCTCCGTAGAAGGCCATACCGATAGCACCGGCAACGAGGCTTCCAACCAGACGTTAAGCGAGGCCCGCAGCAACGCCATCGTAGGTAAACTGGTTGAACTGGGCATCAGTGCCGATCGCCTCTCCGCTTCCGGCAAAGGACAATCATCTCCCATCGCCGATAACGGAACGGACGAGGGTCGTGCCAAGAACCGGCGGGTGGAGTTTGTCAAGATGTAACGAATAAGTGAGCGATATGAAAAAGAAATTCTACATACTGATGTGCTTGGCGAGCCTCGTCTTGATGGTAACGGCTTT
>ERZ779668.81-NODE-81-length-34132-cov-4.70983_pt1 | contig 34132 bp, 59 predicted proteins | sample MGYA00511101_ERZ779668 | MGnify/ENA primary metagenome ERZ779668 (study PRJEB29588, sample SAMEA2155636) | human gut metagenome | biome: human gut; feature: human-associated habitat; material: faeces | place: Denmark | collected 2008/2010 ...
GCCGTACACATAGCTGATAGATGCGCTGTCGTACACACGGCTGATAGTTGCGCTGCCGTACACATCGCTGATAGATGCGCTGCCGTACACATAGCTGATAGATGCGCTGCCGTACACATCGCTGATAGATGCGTTGCCGTACACATAGCTGATAGATGCGCTGCCGTACACACGGCTGATAGATGCGCTGCCGTACACATAGCTGATAGTTGCGCTGCCGTACACACGGCTGATAGATGCGCTGCCGTATATTTCAACATTCTTACAATCCTTAATATAATGATTTGCACCGCTGTTTATCTCCAAGCCATCAATGCCTATATGTATGCGATTTTTCGCCCATTCCTTAACAGCCTGTATCATTCTTTCCTTTTCGTAGCTTTCAACAAACCAATCGGGCTTTATGTCCTGATCTACTTCAAATATCCACTCGTCAATAGGTGTAAATACATCACCGTTTTTCGGGGATAATTCCGCTCGGACAAAAAGCATCGCTGCGTTCTTTTCTGTATCTTCTATCCCTAACTCCTTCAACATGTCCGAATGGCCGTCATAATCGGGTATAAATATCCTGTCTTTTAATATGATTGCTGATTTCATTTTGCACATTGCTTTGTTTCTCCTTTCAGCGCCGCTTCTGCTTCTTCTCTTGTCAGAAACGTTGTTATCCCTACGTTATAATCTTTCAGCCACCAAACATCGCCAATCCCTGTTCCATTGTCTATCGTATATTCAACATGTATTGCACCAACACGTTCTTCGGATATCGTTTTACCGTCATTAGCAATTCGATATACCATGTCTCCAACTTTGCACTGCGGCAGGATTACGCCGTTTTCAATTAGATATTCTGCCATGTCGGGAACAGACATTTCATTTGAATATTCATTAAACATGGTCTCAAACATTTCAATCAATCTATCTTTCTGTGTCATTGCTTTCATACTCCTTTATCTCTCTTCCGCAATTCGGGCAATATTTCGGATAATATATCCCGCATTCTTCCCATCGTTTCACAGCACCATTCCATCGCTCAAATTCAATCCTTAAAGGTTTCCCATACCCAGAAGATAACATTGTCCTATAACCTTTATCAAATTCTCCAATGCCGCACGAACTAAAGTCATTCTCTTCTGTCAGTTCATTATTCAGCCTTGCATTATCACACATATAACAGGGGGTTATTTTATTTTTCTTCTTCACACTCTCTCCACAGAAACAGTTACATTCCTTCCAATCTTCATAGGGGCAATCATCTTCACAATATTCACTATATCCATTACAGCAAATGCCCCAGAAATCATCATAATATTTACATCTCATTTTACTTTCCCTCCGTCCATCTTCGCGCCGCAATTGGGACAATAATCCGTTTCTTTGTCTAAGCCTATCATGTTAGCACAGTTTGAGCATCTAAATACATTTCCCATTTTATCCGTACCGATATATTCCCACTCTCCATGCATCACCGGCGCAACGTCGGCAGCGGGTGCACTATCAATTTCTCCGATAAGATCATCAACCCAGCACACCCTGCATTTTGTGTGATTATAATCTTTCTTTTCTGATTCACAAGATTTGCAGTATCGTTCTTCAAGATCTTCAATTAGTGCTTCTTTATCTATGTATTCAGCCATTGCTTTCTTCCCCCATTCTTGATAATCTTCTGTCCTCGTCCGGGTTTTCCTCCGATTCCAGCCATTCTATTAAACACTTTTTACATGCGCCGTTCATGCACCACCCTTCTTTGAGAGGATGTGCGCAAAAATCTCTTAACCATAGCAATTCCGCAAGCTCTTCTACATTGACGCTTTGGATTTTTTCATAGTTTGTCATTGCTATACCTCCCGCACCTCTATGCCGTGCACCTGCAACATTAACTTCCGCTTTAGCACATATTCTTTTGTCCTGTATCCCTTTACATCCTCCACCACGGTTTTTCCGTTCTCCTCATACACAAAGTCCGCGATGTAATGGCACGCACGCTCTACCGTCTTTCCGTTCTTCTTCTGCGCCGGTATCAGTTCATACCGCACCTGCCGCTGCAAGTTATGTATCGCTCCGGAACGCTCCAGCAGCTTCAATTCCGCATACCGATTTGCTTCTTTCTTAGAATCAAAGGTGATTCCATCCAGTTCCGTCTTTTTCGCGTGGTATTTCATCCCGTTACCTCCAATTCCATGCTGTATTGCCTGTCCTCCGGAATATCCAGCATTTCTTCCTTTGCCCTCCTGTAAAATTCCTTTACAATTTCAAAGCCATAACTGTTTCGCCTTAATTCTGCCGCCGCTCTCAATGTCGCTCCACTTCCCGCCACCGGATCGATCACCACATCCCCCTCGTCCGTGAATATTTCTATCAAACGCTTTAACAACATGACCGGCTTCTGCGTCGGATGAATCTTGGGATATTTTTTCTTGCTATCCTGCGGCCATTCAAACCAGTTGAATATCATGCGTCCGCGGTTATTGAATTTCGGCAGCTTCTCCCGGTACAATACAATTGCATGTTCCGTTGCTCCCACCACACGCATATTGGCTTTTAACACCTGTGCGCTATAGTGTTTGATAAACGTTAACGGGATGTTATGCTTAAATCCGTACTTCTCTCCGTACTGAATCACCATTGGGATCTGCTCAAACGAACAGAACACGATCATCGCAGGCGCCTTTCCCGTTTCCTTTGGCTCTTTTTTCAATAATCTGTTGCAGAAATGGAAATACTCCGCGATATTGAAATTGCAGTCCGTGTTAAAAAACTGCTTCCCTGCTTTTTTACTCTCCCCGTTCCTGTTATCCCCGCCAATATACCATTCCGGATTGGAAGCGTATGCGTTTTTCCCAAGATTATACGGGATATCTGCAATCACAAGCTGCGCTTTAGGGATGTTGTACCGTTTGAAATTTTGAAAATGATCGTTATACAGCTCTGTTTTGATTTTCATCCCTGTTCCCTCATTCTGTAGTTTTTCGATATATCCCGCCCGATGCTTATCTTGTATACACCGGCACGCTCAAATATCCGGCTGATCGTCGCCTCATCAAACCGCAGCGCCTCCTGTATCGGGTACTCGCTTGACAGGATCGTGCGCTTGCTCTTGTCCAGCATTCTGTGGTTCAGCAGTTCAAACGCGATGTTCATATCGCCCTGCGTTGGCTCCCCTCCGTTTGTTGTTTTCAGAAAATCATCGATATACAGAACCTCTGCCGATTTCAGCTCGTCCATTACTTTTTGGTATTCCGTATCCGTCACACTTGCTTTCAGCTTCACGACCTCATCCCGCCACAGCATATACCGGCATTCCTTGCCCTGCTTGATAAGCTTGCCGCAGATAGCCGTGCAGATAAACGTTTTCCCGCAGCCTGGCTGTCCGCCTATGTAAAACCACTTTGCATTTTCATCCGTGCAGAAGCTGTACGCCTTGCTTTTCATCTCCATCTGCCACGCTTCCGGCGTTTCAAAATTCTCAAGCCTGCATTCCTTCAGCGCTTCAAACAATCCGCTTTTCATCGCTCGTTTAATCGTCCTGCGGCGTTTCATACATTCGCACTCTTTTACCGTCAGGTACTTTTCATCCCGAACGAAGTACACCTCGCCTTTATTCCGGCATACCTTGCATTCTATTCCGTCCTGCTCCTGCAAATTGCCCTCGGCTTCATTCAGCCTCCTGCACTGTTTCTCGGTCAAAGTCATAGATTTATTACCCCCTTTACATGGCTGTAATCAACATCCGGCGGCTTTCCCTTTTTCTCAAACTGATTGATTGGGTAAAATGCCTGCCAACCTCGGCAGATAACCTCTTTCAGGTATTCTTTAACACCCATATGGCTCTCCTGCGCCATTGTATTAAGCTTGTCGATATTTAATCGAACCGCATAGTCCGTCATCGCCGCTCGCTTTGCTTTCCGTACTTTCAGCCATTCCCCCAACAGGGAAAGTGTTTCTTCATCCCCGGTATATCCCCGCAGAATCGCGTCAAAGCTCCCGCTTTCTTTCTTACTTTCTTTTTTATTACCGTTAGGTAATAAATCTTTATCTTCTTCTTTATCTTCTTCTTTATCTGCTTTTTTTGCTTTTGTTTGCTTTTCAGAAAAACCATTTGCTTTTTTTGCTTTTAATTCATCTTCATAAAAACCATTTGCTTTTTCTTTTTGTGTTTCTTTCCTTGGCCTTCCGCCTTTAGCCCCTGCTTCCGAACGTTTATTACATTTTTCGATATATTTTTCTTTATTCGCATCCATCTGCTGTTTGATAAAGCGAAACGCTACTTTTAACGGCTTCGGCATATCCGGCATCTCTCCTGTTTCGCTGTAGGAAAGCATTGCTTTAAACAAGATTCCAACCTCTTCATCGCTCAAATCCTCAAAGCATTCTCTATATGAATGATATACGACAAATCCTTTCTTTTCACCCATTCTCTTCTTCCCACTCTTTCAGTATCTTTTTACAGGCTTTTGCGTTTTTCGCCGCTTCTTTGCTTCGTTTTTCTTCCTGTTTTACATATCGTTCAAGATATTCCTTTCCTTCCTTTGTTGCAATAAAATATCCGTTTCCGTCTGAAAGATTGACTATCGGGATCTTCTCCTCTATCCGCTTTTTCGCTATCTCTACCCGCATTGCTCGATCATCCTTCCCGGATAATCTTTTCAATTTCAGCCGTGATATGGCGTTCTCATGCCCATACGGGATGTAATCAACAATATTCATCTCTTCTCCCCCTTAAAACGGTAATTCCTCGTCCTCTGCCGGCTGCATTTCTTCTCTGAACGGAGTACTTACCATTCGGGCGGCGCCATCGTTATCACCCGAATCAGACTTTCCAAGGAATTGTACCTCGTCGGCCACAATTTCAGTCACATACCGTTTAGAACCGTCCGGAGCGTCATAAGATCTTGTTTGGATTGAACCGCACACAGCTGCCTGACTGCCCTTATGTAAATACTTAGCGCAATTATCTGCCTGACTGCGCCATACAACAATCGGAATGAAATCCGCTTGCTGCTGACCTTCCTGCTTAAATCTGCGCTCCACCGCCAGCGTAAATGTACACACGCTGATTCCGCTTCCTGTCGCCCGCAATTCCGGCTCTTTTGTCAGCCGGCCTATAAGCATTGCTCTGTTCATTTGCTTTCATCTCCTATAAATAATTTTTTCCGAAGATTTGTATAAACTCTTCGATCGTCCATCCATTCTTTTGCATCAGCATTTTTTGTCCGTATTGCTTCACTTCTCTATCTATTCGCGCATTTCCATGCACGCTGTCTTTTCCAAAGATATGGCATCTATTATGGCAAAGATATACCACCGCTCCGTACTTTTCGCTTTTCTTTCGGTTGGCTCCGTTAAATATGTGATGCCTGTCCAACGGGTCTCCGTTTCCGTTCCGGCCGCAAAGGAAACATTCCTTTTCTTCCCATGCTTCCATCATTCCTTTTCTCCCCACAGGCTAATCATCTTAGCGATCTGTTCCGGCGTTCTTGTTTCTATATCAAATTCCTTGCACTCACAGATGATGTTATCGATCAGCAGCGACATTTGCTTTTTATCAAAGCTTGACGATCCTTTAAAGCGATCGATCCATGTATACCCCTTATGTTCTTTGGATTCTCCCATAACATCCGCATACCAGCCAAGACCGCCTTTTTCCCATACCTTTATCTCTTCCTCAACCTCTGCCGTCTTTACAAGCACTTTTGACGGCTTTTGCGGAATTCCTCTTATCTGTTCCCGGTAGATCTCTTCCTTCGGTATTTCCAGTTCTCTTGCGAGCTTTTCAAGCAGCGTCCAGCAGTAGCGGTTGGCATCGTTTGTTCTCTTTTCGTACTCCCGTTCAAAGCTCAATACGTTTGCTTTCTTCTCTTCTATGCTCTGGCAAGCCTGTCCTGCTGTCCGCTTATCCTTGACCTTCACGCTCAGCCAGAAGCCCTCCGCGTCCTGCTGCCATTTCGCTTTCTCAAATGTTACCGTCATAGCTGCTCCAACTGCTTAATCAGCCTGTCCGCGTCTAAAGTCTTTAATTCAGAGGTTTTTTCCGCTCCGAACGGCTTCATGTATACTTTCAGCTGTTCCTTTGCTCCTGTATCCCACAGTTGTTTTGCAAGATCACAAATGCGCTTGCATTGTTCCTTTGTCGCCTTTTCTTCGAATACGTCCGGCTCGTCCTCTGTTTCCTGATTCTTAATGGCATTGGCTACCTCTTCCGCGCTGGCTACCGATGTATCGATCCCGATTCCGCACATTCCCAGCGCTCGTCCTACTGCGCTTGTCTCACAATTCTCAATATAGCTTGTCTTATTTATGTAGCTGCTCGATTCCTTCTCGCAAGCCGTCCCCGTTCCCAGTATCTTTCCTTCATCGTCCCGAACCGTTGCCGTCATGATCACGATGCCGTTTTCGCATGAACGAATTTCCGTTTCAATTCCTCCGCACGGATACAGCTGCCGGAACGCCTTAATGCGCTGGTTTACCTCCGCATACTGTTTTCCCTTTACATCCACCGTTACAATCGTTTTATTCGCTTTCTGCAATTCTTCAAACGTCACTTATATCCCCTCCAATATTCCCGATTCATATATGTAGTTGATTTCCTCTTCATTAAACTGCCGGAAGAAACTGTTTACCTTTTCCTGGATCTCCTTTTCGCACACAGGACACATTCCTTCCGTCAATTCACTTTCCGGGACAATCTCTCCGCACCGGCTGCACCGCTTCAGTTCGTCATACTCCGTGCTTCTGCAATGCGGACAGCCTTCTTCCCACTTAGCTATACTCTCTGTATAATATTCGTGATATCCCTGCGGCGCCTCAAAATTCTCTTTGCAATTTCTGCAATAATACACTTGACATTTCCTCCCATTTGATTTATACTAAGTATGGTTTAGATTTTGCCGCCGCTCTTTTACTTTCCGGTCTGCGGCGGCCTTCTTTTACCCTATTACCGTACATATAGCCACTACCCCAACATACCACGTCACAAACGCCCCGAAGATTCCCAGTACCGCAAGTACCGTCGCTATACACCACAGCGGCGAGCCAAAGTATATCTGCCATTTTCGCCCTCGCCATTTGAATCGGTAGTTTAATATGTGATGCTTATTCCACATGCCTGTTCTCCTTCCTTTGCTTTTTCTGCCTGCAATATTTCAACTTCTTCTAAAATATTATGCGCAGCATCATAAACTCTTTGTAATCGCCTTGCCCTTTCTTCCGGTGTTAAATCCGGAATATTTACTTTTACTATCATGTTCGGAAATTCGAATATTCTTGTTTCCTTATATGTATCCTGATTTCTTTCCATTGCTATCCTTCCTTTCTTTTCATATTTAAGTTTATGGGGTTAGAGCTTGTTTCATTATTCGTATATCTTCCACCAATCAAAATCCAACACTGTCGCAATCTTTTTCGCTACCTCAACACTCGGCTTTCTTCGGTTGTGTTCAATATTGATATACGTTCCTTTGGCTATCCCTATAGCTTTTGCAATATCTCTTTGAGACAAGCCTTTTCCCTCTCGCATGCGTTGCAGTTCCGCTGTTGTCATGGTTTATCCTCCTTTAATAAACGGTAATCTTGGATTCATTCGTGTGTGCATCCACCTGGCAGATAAATCGTCCATCAAGCGTATACAACTCGAATACATCCCGGCATACATCATCCTTACCTTCGGTATAACTTATCGCAAGTCTTACAACTTGAATCACCTCTACTGGCTTAAAATTTACTGATAATGCCCGCATTGGGGTGCCTCCTTTCTTTTTGCTTGATTTTTAGTTTTCTTTGTGCTATTATTTCTTTGCTATATATGGCAAAGAAAGGATTGATTGTTTTGAAATTAAACCATGATTGTATAAGACAACTTTTGCTGCATCTTGAAGAAAATTTAGATTGCTATGAAAACCTTGAATTAAATGATCTTATGATTGATGGCTTTTCTAAAGATGATATTGTTTACACTCTTCAAAAACTAAATGAAGCTGGTTATATTAAAGCTGAAATTTGTTGCGATATAACCGGTTTTGTGGAGATTTCCGTAATGGATATTACTTGGGACGGTCATAAATTTTTAGATACTATTCGCGATAACCAGGTATGGAGCCTGACTAAAAAAGCGCTATCAAAATTTTCATCAGTATCTATTTCTTTTGTTTCAACTGTTGCATCCCAAGTCCTTACCAATATCATCACCCAGCAACTTGGTTTATCCTCTTTTAAACCACCTGTCTAATACCTTTTTTGCCAACCTTTCTGCATCTTCTTTCTCCGGTGTTGGAAAGTTGTTTTCTGCCATCCACATCGCAAAGATATAATTCATCAGTTTGGCTTTGAGATATATGATTGCTAATATTAAAAGCAATACCATACATACAACTGTTGCCATTGGTGCGCCTCCTTTCAATTATCACAATAATCCTATCTTTAATAGTGCCAAAATAATATTCAATATACTGCATACAAGTGTAATTATCATCATGATAGTTGTGATTTTTTGTATCTTCATTGGGGTGCCGGAAATCCGGTTGGTGATTATGTGCTTGCTCACATAATTTATCAGGAAATGTTGAGGTCCTAAATCAACAAATCTGCCGGCGCTTTTTTCTTCCCCGCCGGTAGGACAACAATATTTACTTTTTTTGTTATTTTAGCATATCCCAGGGCTTGTGTCAAGAGTTTTTGCAAAAAATAGGGAAAATTTGTTAGGATTAAAATGGGTTTCTCTGCTAAAGGAACAATTTCGCTTTCTTGGCTCCTTCTGCTAAAGGGGCGTTTTTTCTTTCTCGGCTCCCTCTGATGAGGGAGCTGCCGAGCATCAGCGAGGCTGAGGGAGAGAGGTCTTAGAGCATCGTTTAATCTTTTGCTTTTTCCTCTTTCTCTCCCTCCGTCAAAACTTCGTTTTGCCACCTCCCTCATCAGAGGGAGGCTTAACGTAGTGACATATTGCCACGAGATATCTTAACTTTTGAATATGTTTGTTATCTTGTTTTTTATGCAAATCAGTTAGTTTCTCTATCCCCTCGGCTCCCTCTGACGAGGGAGCTGCTGAGCGCCAGCGAGGCTGAGGGAGAGAAAGAAACGTTGCGACTACCCCTCAGTCGCCTGCGGCGCCAGCTCCCCTGACAAGGGGAGCCAGGAGCGCAGGAAGGCTTGTTTATGTTCCGATCTGCCACATTCTTCACAGAGGAAGTCCTGTTTACAGTTCATCTGCGGCGGAATATAAATGGTATCATTCCTATAACATACTTATAACATAATAGAAATCAGATTTTTTATACAGCAAAAGGCACAACATATCACAACGCACCTATAATCCTTTCAACAAATCCTACACAATTATGGTTCTGCAACTTCATTCACAAAGGTAAGAATATCTGCAAACACCTCATCGCTGTTGAGCTCATTCAAAATTTCATGCCGGCCTTTTTGATACAGCTTAAACACCTTAACATTCGCACCGGAGGCTTTCAAGCGATCATATACAGCTGTTACGCCTTTTCCGTTTCCGCCTATCGGATCCTCACTGCCGGAAATCAGCATGATCGGCATGTTTTTATCAAGCTCATCAAACCACTTTTTCCTATTGGCGGCTCTATTAAGGCGAATCAGGTCCTCATAGGCTGTTACAGTAAAATCAAACGTACACCAGGGGTCCTTGGCATAGGCCGCCTTTATGCTTTCATCCCGGCAAAGCCATGCGTTTTTGTTATTTTCCTCCAAAAACAGATCATTGCTGCGGCCAAAAATCAAATTTTCTATCAAAGAAGAAACATATTGCCCGCCCTTCAAGCGCTTTATCAAAGTGCACAGTGCAATTCCTGCCCCCGAACCTGCCACCGGACCGCCGGTACCACAGATAATCAGTGCGTCGGGAACCATAGAAAGCGATGCCAACCGGACGAGAAACGATCCCATGCTATGCCCGAAGCGAATATATTTTTTGCCCGCAAATTCCCGCATGATCTGTTCGGCAAACAGATTCACATCCCGGATAAGGATTTGATCTCCGCCGTTTTCGGCAATATATCCGAACATACCTCCGTGTGCAGCAGTCTCTCCATGCCCCATATGATCATAGCCGAATACAGCATAGCCATACGCGGTCAAAAACTTCATAAAACCATCATACCGGCCGATATGCTCCTTCATGCCGTGTACTACATGCACCACGGCTTTTACTTCTCCGCTTTCCGGCAAATATAGTTTGCCCCGCAGCGTATGGCTGCCGTCTGTGCTTAAAATTGTTCTTTCCTCTATAATCGCCATAAAAAGCCCCTCTTTTGCATATCGTTTTTATTTATTATATCACGCCACGGCTTCCTATGCAACAGAGCATACTCTATCATTTTAAAAATCTCATTATATCTATATTATGCATATATGCTCATATAATAATTATATAAAAACCGGGTTCTGAAAGTATCAGGAACCCGGTTTGAAACCTATTTTTTACCATGCCTCAGCATCAGCCGCGGGCATATTCTTTCATACACATATTCTGCAGCTGCATAAGTGCTTCGCCGAAACGCTGAAAATGAACGATCTCCCTTTCGCGCAAAAGTGCCAGCGGTTCGATCACGCTTCTGTCATTGGTGATATTCATTAAACGCTCATACGCGGCACGGGCTTTTTGCTCGGCAGCCATATCATTGGTCAAATTGGCAATGGGATCATCCAATACCTGAATGTAGCCGGAATTCCAAGCTTCCCCTGAGGGGCTCTGCTGAAACACACCTTTGCCGCGGGTAGCATAATAATCACCAAGACCTGCCGCGCGCATTTCCTCCGGAGTAGCATCCTTAGTCAACTGGTAGATCATAGTTCCCAACATTTCCCAGTGTGCAAGTTCATATGCGCATTGATGATGATGTTGCTTATTTTTTATATTTCTAACTACGGATTAAAAATATCCTATAACAACAAAAATACAAGTGCGATACAAATAAGAAACAGAGTTGTCAAAATTTTAGTCAAATGATATAATAAATACAATTTTAGCATTCATCTCTTAGTTTGAGAGTGGTGTAATGCTATAGGGGGAAATGAAATTGGAAAAAACAAAGGGTATAAATATTGCTTTATTCATATTATCTATAATTGCAATTATATGTATCATTACCATTATCTTTCTTTCTATATCCATAACATCAGAAGATACAAAAAGCGACATACAACAAGAGCCGAAAGAAAAAATCATATACAGCGACGATAATTTTAAAGTTACATATATAGATTTTGTTGATCCAAAATCGCCAATAACAATTTTTAATTTGCTTTTAAAAATTGAAAACAATTCAGATAAGGAAATTATTGTGTCTTTAATAGATGGATATGCGAACAATACTGCTGTATTCTTCGGTGCTGAAATGCCAACAAAAATCCAACCAGGAAAAAATGCTATCGGAGCGTTCGCTCTTGGATATGCCAATACAGGTATTAAAAGTATTGATGAAATAAAAACCCTTGAATTTAAAATCCAGTTATATAATGCTAATTTTTTAGAAATAGTATTAGAAACAGAAAACATTGTGATAAATTTAGAGTAAAAAATAAAAGAGTGACAATGAATAAACACTGTCACTCTAACTGATTTTTTCGTTGCCCGCCAACAGTCAGCCCATACGTCTGACACTTATCACGAGTTTTTCCGTTGCTCGCCAACAACCGGCCCATTCGTCCGGCATTCATTACGGGTTTTTCAGGTGTCAGCTCACCTCATAAAGCTTGCATATTTTAAAGTTTTAATGTAATATAATTGATAATAGGGTGTGCGTTTTCGGATGCACACTTGAGATAGTCGGATTTCTCCGGCTCTCTTTTTTTCTTCAATAAAAAGTTGTAAAGATCTTAGTTAAATAGTGTAATAAATACAGTTTTAACTATATTCCCTATGATATTATTATAGTATAAACAAATGTATCATTTCATATGATCATCAAAATAAACAGATAAAAAATTTTTATTAAAATGGTCAAATATCTCTTGACTTCTGGGTATCCTCATGATAGAATCAACATATAATAAGAGTAGCAATGTTAGCATTGTTGCTTGGGCTGGTCAAACGACCCTGGTCCACCTAACGACGGGGAATTTCCCCGTCATTTTTTATGTTTATAGTTATTCATAGGAAGGAGTATAACTATGGCATCTAAAATAATGAGTATATTTATAGATGAATCAGGTGATTTCGGCCCATACCAATCACATGCGCCATATTATATTGTTTCTATGATTTTACATAATCAGGAGACTGATATCACAGAAAACATCAACCATCTTAACGAACATATAGTAAATTTAAATTATAATAATCATGCGATTCACGTTGGCCCCCTGATTCGCAGAGAATCGACATATATATCTGATTCTTTAGAATGTAGAAAAAAGCTCTTCTCTGCTCTTTTTAATTTTGCTTAGAATTATTATCAGAAAAGGCTGTACTTAACTCTTTTTCAAATTCAGAGAAAGACTTTTTTGGTTCCATCCGGGAATTTCATAAAAACTATTACAAAGTGATTTCCAAAAAACGTATATAGTTTTTCAATTTTTATCAACTATAAAGAATCCCCGGAAAGCCGCAGCCTTCCGGGGATTGCATTATTATTTATTTTTATTATACTGTGCCGAACTGATCCCCAGCAGCACGCCCAGGAAGGTATCTACCGCCGTGATCGTTCCCACAATCTGCTCCCCGTACGGAAAGCCCCAGATTCCCGCAAGCGCAAAGTACAGCGTACCTGCCGCCGGTAATAAGTACATCGCAATCCATTTTAAAATATCATAAGCCTTATTTGACAATTTCATTTTTTATCCTCCTTATTCTTTTATCAATTTTCCTGCTTTCAGCAGGTTAAGCAGCTTTGTATTTTGTTTCGCCGTTCCACTGTAGCCCGAAATGCCGTTCGCTCCTGCTATTTCTTTTCGATGCGCATAGCTCGAATCCACTTGAATCGCTTTTAACGCATCCACAATGCTGTTTGTATTCCCGGTGTATTGCGGATAATATTCTACCGCCGGAACACTCTCTGCCGGCTCTTTTCCTCTCAAAATCGCATTCACTCGCGCCTGCACCTCTTCATAGCTGTACGGCGTTTCTGCTGGAATCCGTTGCTTACGCTCCGCCCCGTTGCCGTACTTTCCGTTGATCACTTCTTTGGCTACTTCGTCCAGGCTCTTCTGCGGTGTTTCCGTGTCCGCTTCCGGCTGCTCTTCCTCATATTCCGGTACACCATAGCCGCGGATATACCGTGCATTTACCGCAATCTCTCGCCGGCCTACCGTATTATTCAAGTTTCCTTCAATTACCGTGATGTGACCGTTCTCTACACTCTCTACGATCCCCACATGGTCCGGCCAGCCCGTATTATCCCCTTTTCCGCTGTCCTGCCAGTCATAAAAGAGAATATCTCCTGCCTTTGGTATGTATGCGTCGTTTTCTTCCCATATACCTTTTTTCTGCAAAAGCTCTATCATTCTTCCGCAGCTGCATTCCGTCGGGATCAGCTCCGTACACCCGCAGGCGATCGCCGCTGCCGATACGAACGCCGCGCACCAGGAATCCGTATATTTCACTTTATACCCCCGTGCCAGCGGCGTATGGCTGTTGTAAAGATCGATGATCTCCCGGAAGCTGCCGTCCAACTCCTTTTTTCCCAGCCAGGCCTTCGCCTGCTCTACAAGTTTCTTTCCTTCCATTTCTTTTTCCTCCTTAATCCGGTTTATGAAAATTTTCCAAATCATCGATTCGATGATTGATTACCTTGATCTGTTCCTCCACTACCGGCATTCTGCGGGCAAACCCGTTATGCTCGCGCACCTCCCGCGTCAGCTCGTCAATTTTCGTATCCGTTACCGCCTGGTTGATCCGCATGGTATTTTCCGTTTTCCGCGCCGTCATCAGGCAGGTGATTACTACGCCTATCAGGGATAGTCCGCCTGTGATGATCGCCGTTATAATTGCTTCGCTCATTCTTTTTTCCCCTTAAATCTTGTAAATATAGTAGCTGCGATACGTTTTATCTACGTGTATTTTTAACTGATAGCCTTTCTCCCGTACTCTTGCAATCAGCTTTTGTGCGTTCATTCTTTGCACCGTTCTTTCATTGAGCTTCAGCAGTTCCCCTATTTTTCGTGCATTGACCCGATGATCCCAATCCTTTTTAAAATGCGGGCAGGCTTCTACCATATAGCCCCCATCTTTTAATTCCTTGGCCTGCCACCCCTGAACAGGTGTTCCGTCAAGAATCTTTCGGCACCGATGCGCATACGCGTTCGCGCAGTCAAAGCATATACTATAATTTATTTTCATTTTTTTAGTCTCGCTTATATATAATAATTCTATCATTTGGGGTTCCTTGCGCAAGCCACGTATCTTTTGTTCCATCTTTAACTACTGCACATATCATTCTGCCTGAATTTGTTTCATCATTGCATATATATAATGTGTACCCTTCACCGGTACTCCAGTGTGAAAATGATACTGCTGTCCCCTCTAAATAAGTAGTGCCATCAAGCCACGGTACATTTACTATATTGGCGGTTCGCTCAGCATCTTCTATTAGATATCCACCATATTCCGCATTATAATATGATATTAAATATTTATCATCATATTGAATTCGATTGAGAATATTATCATAATTGTTTAATCCAATATTACTGTTAAAAGGCAAATTAAACATAGGATCATTTCTAATTCCCACAACTCTCGTGATCTTAATATAATTAGTCCCCATATTAACCGTGCAGCTGTTATTGATATTTACCAATGCATATCCACAATTCCCTAAATCAGGAATAAGACTATTACTTGTTACCGTATATGCGCTTTGGCGTAAATATGTATCTGTTCCTGCTTCTTGCAGCTGCAATGTCATTAAAATATCATAAGGCGGGTATATTTTTGTATACCCGCCACGTTTTAATCCGTTGTCACAATAAAATATTTCTAAATAATCATATTTTTCACAATTTTCAGAAAATGTTATGGTTCCAGAATTGCCATTGATATCATTAAATAAGATTTTTTTGTTTACCACATTATTATAGGTAACTACAGATATATTTGTTTTCTTATCAATTGTATTAATTATATTATCTAATGTTTCAAAATTATCAGATATTTCATTGATATCTGCTATATCATTATCATCACGTGAAGGCAGTGCCAGATTATAATTTTCACTATATTTCATACTCTACAACCTCATTTATCATTTTTAATCCCAATATATGTTTCTGAATTAATAATAAATCTGCCGATGTAATTCTTCCATCTCCCGATACATCTCCGGCAATTTCCTGAATAGGATTGATTTTTGTTTTATCTAATATTGCAGATTGCAGCACAACCAAGTCATCAATAGTTATTCTGCCGTCTAAGGTTATATCTCCTTTTACTACCATCATGATTGCATCACCTCATGAGCTGTAAATTTTTCATTCCATGCACCGTTATATGTAGCTTCTATGCTTACCACAACCGCATTTTTATAAATTCTATTTTCTCCGTCGAATAAATTTGTTTCAATGTTTATAATATCTCCCGGTTCAATTGATAAGTTGGGAAGCCCTGTAAACACCAATGAACAACAATTTTTATTAAAATAATTTTTTAAAAAATCTATTCGTTTTGTTATTTCAGTGTCGGTATTCCTATAGGGACTAACAGGATTGTCCTCCACAAATTCCTCGCCCTGTAATCCTGTATTTTGAGTGTAATCATAAGCATTTAAATTAATAGCCGTTATTTCAATTTCTTCGGGTGTGTCAGAAGATATATATTCTATACACCTGTTTATTTCTTGAAGTGCAGAGCTATCAACAACTCCATATTTGTCAAACAGCCATTCCCGCATCTTAATTCCAGGATAGATTTCTCTATCATTCCCAAGCTTTTTATATTTCTCACCCTGTTCAGCTATATATGCTTTCCACGAATACGCGGATATATCGGTTCCGTTTGTTATCTCCGGATATTCCTTCATTATGTTCCCTGTAAATCTAAATATAGGATCAGATATATTGTAGTTATTTAGTGTAGCCCTATCTCCGATGAATGACCAATACAAGTTTTTCAACGATGCGTAATTTAAAAGAGCATCCTTTGTTTTACCGTCAAAAATAATTCCTTTTGAAATATTCCCTAAATTCCTATTAATAATGTCATTACACGTATTTGTCATTGCATCAAATATATTTTTTGATTTTATATAGCTTCCTCGTTCATTCAAGATCAGATATACGATAGGATTCACAAACGGAATGCTCATTTCTTCCGAAGATGTACTAATTGCAAAACTCTTTAATACTTCTCCATTCATAAAAAACAATAGATCTTTTGCAGTCCATGTAATGATATTATTTTTAATTGACGGACGAGCATCAAGATATAACTTTGGCGCATATAATGTTTCACTTCTTTGTGCTCCATTATCTAAATAAACATTGTCCCATGTACTATTAGCGTTATATATACTACCCCATGTACTATTAGAATTAAAGATATCGCCCCAACCGGAATACTTACCTAACTGTTGCTCAAAGGACAGTTCAACCTCCATATATTTAGCAATATTTTGATATTTTTCTGGGTAATTTTCTGCATTCAATTTCCCCGTATATATTTCTGTCCACTGCAATTCAATTTGAGGTAAGGTTCTTCCAATAACGTCAATTTCAAATTTATATTTTAAATCTTTTATGTTCCCTGCCGTCCATATCAGTTCAATCATATTTCCGGAATTATCTGCGCCATATATCCGTATTTTAGGTTCGCATTTAGGTCTAATATTCGATATCATTAAATTTTTAAATGTTTCACTTACACTAATCATTACATCACACCAAATTCATGAATTGTTATAACGGAGCTATCCCCAATATCTATTACCGAAAAACTGCAATCATAATATTTTATCGGAACATTATATCCGTTTATTATTTCTGTGTGCGGAGACGGAGTAGCTTTTTCAATATTCCCCCGATAAAATTTTTGTATTTGAATTTTCCCGGTTGAATGATTAAAATATTTTGCATAAAAAACATATTGATTTTCTTCCAGCCACCTGTTTAATTCCCACCACAATGTATTTTTCATTGATTTCCATGTTATTGAAAATGTATATTGTGTTCTTCCAATTTGTTGAATCATCATTGTTCCATTTCCGTTTCTTTCCGCGGATGCCATGAACTCATTGGAAAACGGAATCGAATTCGGAGCCGGAAGAATTAACGAATTGTTTAGCGTATTATCCGGATTTATTGATGTTCCAAATTCAATATAATCTGATTTTGTGTTAATGGGCATTTGCGAATCCTCCAAATACTGTCTGTTTTCCTAACCTGTTTTCTCCTTTTCTGGTTGCTCGTGCGATTTCAGTACTATCAACAATTACTGAAACATTTATGTCCTGATCTGCATTAATCCCTCCCATTCTTGATAACACATTTTCAAATGCTTGCTCCATTGTACTAAGCGGAGATACTATTTCTGTTTCCCTTGTGTTATCTCCCAATACTGCCATAAACTCACGGTTTGGCGGGACTACTGCTCCGCGCGCAAGTTTTGGGATTGTATAACCTCCTACAGTCATGGCCGGAACCGTTGATGCAATCGCTGCATCTCCCGTAGGGATGGACTGCAATTGTGCATTCGGAGCAACGTTTTCTTGATTTTTCGCGCCAATTGCAAGTATTGTAGCGCCTATACCTATTGCTGCTAAGCCTGCCACAATTCCGGCAGCTGCTAATCCAGCCGAAAGCGCTACCCATAAAACCGCTATTGCCGCCGCCAACCCCAAAACAACCACAATGACTTTTTGCCAAGCTGACATGCCTTCGAATGCGGATTTTATTTTATCCCAATTTTGCACCCAAAATAAGCCTGCCGATGTCAATGCACCTAAAGCCAATGCAGGAGAATTTATTGCAGTTCCTACGCTTTCTAACATCTTTTTAAGTCCGCCAAAATCTTTTAGTTTCTTTGTTAGATCTGAAATAAAAGATATTATTTTTTTAGAGGAATTATAAACCCATAAACCTGCAAGAAAACCTATAATTATAGTTGCAATGTTTTGCATTGTTTCGGGATTTTCTTTCGCCCAATCTGTTAGTTTTTTAAAAGCATCTGTAAGCATCTCTAAGAAATCAATGATCGTTTGCCATAAAAAATCCATTAACGGTTTAAAGAAATTATCCCATATCCATTGTAATGTCGGCTTTGCTGCTTCTATGATTTCATTCAAAAACTCTATTGCTGCAGAAATCAAATCAAGAACGGTAGGAATTAAAGTCGTTAAAGCCCAATCCCCCATTGGTTTTAAGATATTTTCATACAGCCAATATAATCCTTCTCCAACATTTTCCGCAAATGGTTGCACGGCGTCACGTAAATTTCTTAACGCAGAAATTATCGGTTGTAGTTTTACTTTAACTGCATCTAAAAATTTTGAGCTCTTTTCCTGTTTTTTTATTTCCGAATTTGGAATTGTTGGAATTTGTACACTTGGAATTTTTATTTCTTTGTTTCCTACATCTTCTGAAATTTGTTGTGTTAATGTATTAACTTCATCAAATCCGGCTAATGCTCCTTTTTGTGCTTTTTCAGTTTCTTTTATCGATTCGGTTAATTCATTTTGATTATCAACCGCGCTTGAGATTACCTGTGCTTCATCTTCTGCCGTTGATACATTTATTTCTTGTCCGGTAAATGCTTTATAAATACTTTGCGCTACAATATTAGCATATTGTGCTATAGTGGATAACCCTGAAATGATAGAATTAATAACAGGCAAAACAAGCGTTCCAATCGAAACAAACGCTTGTCCGAATTGCGATTGCATTTCTTTCCATCGCTCGGTTAATACCCTTGTTTGATTTGCCCAGCTGTTACTTGTTCGCGAAAAATCACCTTGTGCAAGCGCCGTTTTCTGTAATACAAAATTATATCGCAGCATTGTTTTCTCTTGCTGTGTCATCGCAGATATACTTTTTGTAATTCCCTGTGATAAAGCAAATTGTTCCAGATTAACCTCGGTCATTACTATTCCAAAATTTTTTAATGTTTCTGTCTCTCCAGTGAATATTGACTTAATCGCTGTATCTGCAACATCTTGCGACACATTATAAAAAGATGCCATATCTGCGGTCAACCCTGTAAGGGTTATTGCCATATCAGACCCAACATCAGAGGTGATTCCCATACCTTTAGCCATTGCCATATATGTTGAAGCTGTTTTCTTTGCTGTTAATTCTGATATACCAAACTGTTCTATTGCCGTTTCAGAAAATCGCTCTATTTTATATGACATATCACCGAAGGCAACATCAACAACGTTTTGAACCTCTTGTATATCGCTGGCCAATTCAATCGATTGTTTTCCGAAATTTATTAGGGCTTTCACACTTAGTGCGGTTGCAATTACTCCGCCTAATTTAGCAAAACTTGCAGACATTTTGGCAACTCCGCTTTTCATTGTTGACATGCCATTATTTAAACCACTCTGATCCACTTTAGTCGTGAGAACAATAGATCCATCTGCACCGCTAATTGCCATAATCCCACCTCCTTTTTCAGTCCATCATGTTAAGCCATTCAATCTCATCTTCTGTTAATGTTTTTAAATCAACAAGTTTTCGGTTTTCGTCATAAAACTCTTGTTCGATTTTATCTAATTTTTTCCCTTTTATCCGCTTTTCGCGAATTGAAACAATATTGGCGAATAAACATTCGCCAATTTCCATATATGCCCCAATAAAGTCATACCAATGGGTGTACTTCTCGCTTCTTACACTATAACCCAGCACACGACTGACAGGTGGGGCAATCAATTTAAAATCTTGTTCCCAATCCATTTTCTTTGGACTTAACGGCTCATTTTGATCACTTTCTTCTCCGTTATTCAAGATTTTAAACATTTCCAATATTGCCTGTTGATATATTTGTTCGTTTACAATAATTTTTTCGTATTCTTCATAAAAAATCACAACAGCACAATAAATCCGTTCATTCTCTTTTAAAGCTGTATCACTTAATGCTCCAATGGCATCCAATGCTATACGATAATCACATTTATTACGAATTTTATATTTTTCGCCGTCAATTTCAACGGTAGTCGGCAAATCATAAATCATTTTATATATTTCCCGATGTGCTTCTGCATTTTTTTATCTGCTTCAGCCGTTGCCTTTTTGATATGTTTCTCTATTTCAGGCTTTATACCGTTAATAAACTGTACTACATAATACTCCCCATCAATTAAAGCAAAAGGCGAACAATATTTAAAAACTGTTTCAGAAATGTTTGAATTGAAGGCTCTATCAAATTCTTCATCGAATGATTCACGGAACTTCTTATATTTCTCTATCATTTCGTTAGTCTCCGGCGTTCCATCCGTAGCAAGTTTGGTATCTTCTAACGACTTCAATTTTTCGCTAATTCTTTCCTGAAATTCGGATAACCTTTTTGCAAGATCCGGGTCATTAGGATTAAAATAAATTTTTTCCACAATCCCACCGTCAAAAATCAATTGGAATTCTTGTTTTCCCGTATTTAATTGAATCGCCATATCTTTTTCTCCTTTTTAAAAGAATCGCCTATGCCATTACGTATGACATAGGCGGAAAATATTTTATTTTTTATGCGTCGCTATCAGGTGTAAATTCAATGCTCGCGCCATCCGTAATAAGCATTTCTCCTGTCGTAATTTTGTTTGAATAATGGATATCAATTTCAAACCCTAAATATCCGGCGGCTTCACCCGTAAAATTGTTGATAGCTATAACGCATTCTTCCTGCAGTCGTGCTTTACATTTATTCTCTGCTGTTCCATCTACAAATTCAAATTTTTGCAGCATTTTGATATTATCAAGTTTTGACATATCGCCAGAAAACCAAGCATCAAACAGCATCTCGCCAAATTTACTCCCTTTTCTTAGCTTAACTGATACACCACTTTGTGTCGGCTGTGCTACACCTCTTTCGATGTCCACATAACCGAGCACATCAGGTTCTTTTGTGATATCTTCGTTTTGTTCAACTGTCCAAGATGTAACGCCACGACCCTGCAGCTCCCATTCCGGGGTTGTTCCATCCGTCGAAACGTCGGCATAAATTTTAAATAGTTCTGTTTTAGCTTTAGGATTCACCTTTTCATTAAATGCCATATTATCTTCCTCTCTATATTTTATTTGCTTTTAATTGTGCGTTTAATATTCTGTATAACTTATCCAGTTGTCCGGCTTGTGCCGCTTTTATATCCCAGTGGTCAGTGGAATATGGGTTTTTCTTTTGGTAATTAAACGATCTTTCCGAGGGTATCTTTTTTACTCCGTAGCGGCTTTTCCAATTTCCGTCTTTATCCAAAAAGCCGGCTGCTTTTGTAACAGGGTCTACATATACGATTCCCTCATACATATAATGCGCGTAATTTTCCTTGTACCAAATTTCAAAAGGGGATAATTGACAATTACCCTCTAATAACCCCATGTTTCGCGGCGTATACGGATTTATAAGCCTTTTCCACTCATTTGATACAAGCAGCCCGAATTTATCACCGGTAACCTTTTGAAGGATTTTTGATTCATTTAACTCAATCTTCACATCCATCGAAATATATCGTCCTCGCTTTAGCAGAATTGACATATCGTATTCTTACAGTGATAAAATACCCCAATGTATTTTCTTCGGAATTTATGTATCGTATTTGCGGTACAAACGGATTGCACTCCACCGATACAACCTGTTTCCCTGTAATATCCGGCAAATTTCCTGTCTCGTTCTGCGCCTGCACCCAGTCACAAACAGCTTGCACCTCATCGAAATTTAATACATTGACATTAAACTGCGGTTCGCTCTCGTCTGCGGAATCATAATAAACATAGCAATTGATTTGATAATCTTCATAAACAGACGGATATGGCACTACATCGCATTCATAATTCCCAAGAGCGTCTATTTGTTCTTGATATTGCACCATCTCACTTGCACCTTGCGGTAATATAACGCTCACGCCGGCATCCTCGGTTGCTGCTATACTCCATAAAGACGAAAGCTGCGGGCATTTGCGAAAATAATTAAAGATATCCGCTATTTTGCTCATTGAATCCCTCCATTATGAATTAGTAAATCGCACATGATCAACCGGCATACCGTAAACGCTGGATGAAAAAGATGTTACTTTAATACCACTGTCTTTGTATTTTTGCTGCAGTTGTGAAAATTCTTGCGCTGTGGTAACTATATCATCAACCTTTTTAAAGATAATAAAATCGCCGACTTTTGCCGTAAAATAATCGCCGCGCGCATCTTCCGGAAGTTTGATGTATTTCGAGTAAGGCTTGTAATGTGCTACATCTTTTGTGATTACATTTTTAGCGTTTATAACGTTTACAACCGTACCGTTTACTTCCGTTGCCTTACGACCCTGTATGTTGCATTTATAAATAACACATCTATCCCAGCGGCGCGGATTTGCCAGTTCTGCAGCAATATCATTGTAAATAGTAACAGTATCAATAAACAATTCCGTCATACATTCAGCCCTCTATACAATACTGCCGTACCGTTGCTGTCCTCTACGCTTAATAAATAATCGCATAAGATATTATCGATATCATTCTGCATATCATCAGCGGTTTTGTTTGCGTAGCTTTCGCTTTCGCTTACACCGTCAACCGATTGACTTTTGCTGATTATCGCTTTTTCTCCGATTGCCATAGCGTTTAGATATTCGATTAAATCTCTGCAACAGGCTTTTGCTTGCTGTGGCACTTTCTCCATTGTCTCGATACGCTTTTTTGTAGCGTTATCAATAATTGTGCAAGCTCTGTCAATGTTTCGATTAAAGGCGGTCAAATCCAATACACCGCCCATTTCTGTATATTCATCAAAATCAATGTATGTCATATGGCCGCCCCTTTATTATTTTTCTTTACTCCCCGGTTTTTTGTCCTCTTTTTTTATTTCCTGCGCTGGTCTCTTTCTTTGCTTTTCAGAAAACGTCAGCCCGACAACCCGCATACAAACACCGCCTTACGCCTTATGATGCAGATATATTCCTGCCACTTTATTTTCATATACATCTGCAAGCCCATAAGAACGGTAGAAGAAACGCCAGCCGTCCGAATGCTGATTCTCTTCCGGCGTTACAATCTTATTAACAACGTGTTTTGGGTACTGCAATACGCAGGGTTTGTGTATTACCATGAAATTTATGTCCTTACCAGTTGAAGCCTTTACATATCCTCCCGCCGTCTCGTCTGCGCCGGATGATCCGGTATGATCTACGCCGTCATAAAGGTCGATAGCAGTATAAAATCTCGATTGAGGTACCTTCTGTATCGCAGAAAAACTCGACATGACCTCTTTTGACGTGGTAGTATCTACCGCCATAATCAAGTTATGCAGCGTGGGCGTGATAAACAGAATCCTGTTGTCGTAAGGTACTTCGTCCTCATCCATTTTGCTTTGTGCCGTAACAAGCGCCGCCAAAACGTCATCGCCGCTTGAAAGCGTTGCCCCCGCCGTTACCTTTGAAATCCCGCTTGTGCCGGCGTACGTGGCAAAACGAAAAGCGTCTACCTCCGGCACAACCATAGTACGTATAAATTCGCTTGAAAGCTTGCCGAAAGCTACGCCCGCGGTCTCTTCGTTATCCATATTGTCTACTGTAAAGCTTCTGCCACGGTCATAATTGAATTTGACAGTCTCGTTTGTTAAGGTCACATCGCCCTCAATATATCCGCTGTTTCTCGAATAATCAGCAAGCCCCTGCATAGACATCTTCGGAATTATAATCTCATTTGTGTTTGCCCCTGCTCTTACAAGCGTGTTATCACCATCCAAAATAGACGTCAAAGAGGACTGCTTATACACCTCATCAAGCATATCTATATATTTCTTAAATAAAGTAATCGAATTTGCCATTTATCATTCTCCTTTTATTTTATTCCCATAATGGATTTTATTTTTGCCGTGTCTATCTCGTCATTTGCGTGCTGCTGTCCACCTTCAAGATGGACAGCCGTCACATTCTGAAAAGCCGCGCCGTCATCCTTTGTTAATTCGTGGAAAATCTCATTATCTGATTTCCCGGTAAAATCTTTGTTCTCCAACGCATCTCCAAATTTCTTCAAATAATCCGCTTTGATTGCTTCATGATTGAATTTCTTATCACCCAATACTGCGTTAAATCTGTTTTCAATCAATTCCGATTTTTCCTTTGCAAGTCTGTCAGCTTCGGCTTGTTTTTCTTTCTCTGCAATTTCCGTTTGCAACTGCTCAAACTTGGCCTTGTAATCTTCCGCGGTTGCATTGTTGCTTTTTAATAATTCCATTTCATTATTAAGAGCCTCAAAAGCTTCTTTTTTCTCTTTCAATTCAGTTTCAAGTGCTGTAACTCTGCTTTTTCCCTTTTCAATGTCCGCGCCGTTCAACGCCATAATCTTATCAAGCTGTTCATCGGTTGCGTTTTCAAAAATTGCTTTGATTTCTTCTCTTTTCATCTTTTTCTCCTTTAACTACGCTTTTGTACGGGGTTGCTTCCCTTGTTTTGACTGTTTTACGCCTTATCTTCCGGCAAAATTATAATAAAAAATGCCAACAATAGATTTTCTACTGTTGACACTTATTATTTTTTTTGTTTCAATCCACTACAAAATTAAACTGTTTAATTGTCTTAAATCATCCGATAGCTATAAGCCTTTCATCTGGTGCATTTTCGTCAAAAATAATCTTATATAAATGTGGCAATAATCTTTGAGATCCTTTTTCGGTATCGTTATCAGCTATTTTTTGAACAATAAACTTTTCATTGATTTTATCATATTTCAAGTTTCCTGTTTGCTCCTTTGTTTCTCTCCCATATGAATACACGATTTCAGTATCTGTATCTACTATTTTTTTTAAAAACCACCACATATTTTAATCCTCACTTTCGACAGCTTTCCACCAATTGAATTTTGAATTTGCAATTTCATGTGCTGTTTCATAATCAAGATTTTTTAATCTCATTTGTGTGAGCTCAACATATTCATGTTTCAATAACAAAATATCAGTATTTGTACCTTTCCCACGAGAAAGTCTATCCCACGCTTGCGCCTGATAATAGTCGCTATCAAATCTTTTTATAGTTCCATCTTGGAATCTATGCTCATCAAAAAACATATATTTTTTGATCTCTTCGACAGCACTTTCTTTGAACGATGTATATTGCGATATTTTTTTGATATCGGTTGTTCTATGTCTTATTTCTTCATACATGATTTCGCCGTGCCTTTGCTCCCAACCGATAGTTTTCTTTGCACCGCTCATCCTATTTGTTATTCTAACCTCATTATTAGAAATTGTCAATGTATCTTTCGTTTTTGTTACGGCCCTTCGCTCGTAATCCGGCGTAATACCGGTTATAGCTGCGATTTCATCATATTTCTTTTGAAAGGCTACCATGCGTTCATTGCATTGTCTTACAAGCGTATTGTCACCGCTTGCCTTTGCAAGTATTCTTGTGTCTTTTTGCTTTCTGATTTCGGTTTCCAACTGCCGCATTTTTTGGCTCCAAAAATACCCGTTGCCTTCAACATCTCCAATTCTAAAGACTTCTGCATTTTGCCTATTCAGTCTTTCCAATTCTTCCTGGCTATATGTAGGTTCCGAAACACCCAATATAATCGGCGTTTTAAAATGATAACAGTTATAATCCTGCAACCTTTGTAATGCCTCATCCCCTGACGGATAATATACGCCGTTCACTATCCTCGCTTTCCCATAGGCAAACTGTTTTCCTTGCATAAATTCGTGTGACGGCCGGGGATTGCTGTGCCAATCTATCTCAAATCCATCACAATCAAGCTCTTCACCTATCATATCATTGTAAGCTATGCTGGCTTGCTTCGCGCCCCACAGCAGATTTTGCCTGATCACTGTGTCAATACGTCTGGTTACTCCACCGCCATAATTGACACGCAGCCCACTTCCACCTAAAGATTTTAATGTATCCCGCATTGCTGTATTAAAATCCGTTGCGCCGCTTGTCACTGCCATTACAGCCTTATCCACTGCATCATAATATGCCGCTTGGATCCCATGAAAACCTGTCCTATCGTCAAAAAATCCTATCATAGATGTTTTTGATAGGTTTATCATCGTTTCCGCCGTACTCTTTGAATAAGCTCTTACGATTGATTGCAATTCTTTATTTTCCGCAAACGGTACAAAATCTTTATTTCTGTAATCATATAAATATTTATTTTCCAAATGTTGCTCGGATAATATTTCACCATATATCTTTTGCACTTGAGATATATTATATCCCGTCACTTCTGCAAGTTCTCGCATTATAATATCAATATCACCTTTTACATCCGCGATATTGTTTAATGTTCGCACATCGGCAACAGTCATTCCGCCTATCTTGCCAATGCGGGTTCCTATTCTCTGTAAAGCCTTTTCTTCCCAGCCTTCAAGATTCTCAAATAATAAATCAGCCTGCTGCTCTAATTTCACTTTATCCATATTCAAAATATTTTATCGGTATTTTCATTTTTTTAGCCATTTTTATTTCTCGCTTTACTCCCTCGCTCAATTCAGATAAAACAAGCAGTTCATCACACGCAGAAAGCAAACCAAAGCAAAGTTCCATGCCTTCATCATAAGGGATTGTATTATACATAAATCCAAAGGTATGAATCGGTGAAATATATGTATTTTCTAAATCGTCAGATTGCAAATGTTTTACAATGGTTTCACATCTTATTTTATTTTCTTCTTTACCGCCGTATTTGTGAGCACAATATATCATCATAGCCTTGCCGTCATCTCCTTTTTTAAGCCGTTTAAATAAATAATCGGTGTGTCCTTACTTGACGGCTTAAACTCCTGTGCTTCTCCATAACCGCCATAATCAAGATTGCTTGCTGTGTTTACAAAAAGCTTATCAACCAGAGACACCGAATTATTTATTTTATCGATCCTGTAATGAGCCTGTTTCATTATCATCGGCAAGTGCGTATGAGAGTGAATATAAATGTCCGTATCAATTATACTTGCCATATCTGCAAGCCGTATTGCTTTTGCGCCCTCTTTCCGTCCTCCTCCACCGCCATGAAGCATATATATTGTGTATATCTGCTTTGCCAATCCTCCGTTTCGGCCGTGATTTTTTCCTTTTCCAAATCGAAGAAATATCAGCGCGGAAGTTTGGCTATATCTATCTGTCAATCCAAGCTGAGCTGATATCATATATGACAAATCAATACCCTCTTTGCGGTATGTTCTCGCTTCATGATTTCCATGCGTTATAGCAAGGATTTTTTTCTTTATTGGTGAAAACAATTCAACCGCTATTTGTAATTGTTGCATGGGGTTGAATTCGCTTATATATGCATCTCCAATACTTGTTTTTGTGGCGTTATCCATGATATCGCCGTTCATTATGCAATAAGCGTTTTGGTTATTTGCAACAACATTTATCCGTTCTTTTAAGCGTTTTATATCGCTGTTCGGATCTCCTATATGTTCATCAGCAAAAAGATGTATTTCAACTTTTTCTTGTTCTTCCGGCAAATCAATTTTTATTACTTTCATATTACTGCCCTTGCAATATTCTATTGATTGCTTCATCCGTATTTATTTGTGTTTGAGATTTTGTTTCCAAAATTTCTTGTTCAGCTTCCTCATCGGTCATTGACGGATATATCCATTTTGTCAGACGTTTTGTGGTTATCGCCCCAGCATTATGTGCTTCCAATAGCTCTTTCCATTGTTCGCTTGCATCTTCAAATGGATCAAACCAGTCACTTTCATATTCCCACAAGTCACGACGAATATTAAGAAATATCGCGTCCGCTTCAAGTGTCATTTTGTTTCCGTTGTCAATAGCTGTGTGGATTTTATCAATCAAAGCTATTGTATCAGCATTAGAACGTTTTACCGCCGTTGCCGTTGCCGTATTCATTGTTTCATTATCGGTCAAAATTCCCTTGCTCGTTCCTACTTGCTTTTCATATAATGCAAAATCTGCGACAAGCTTTGAATAATATTCGCTGTATCTTAAATTCGGATTGAATATATCAATATAGCCACCTGTCTGCCCGGCTCTCTGTTGTATTGGAATAACATTATCTGCTATCTTATACCCTTTTTTCTGTTCGTCAGGAAGCAGATTCCGTGGGTCTGTAAATATAACAGACTTTCCGTTTTTAAATTCTTCCTGTATCTGTCTAAAATCTTCAAAGATTTTTGCTTCAATGTCAACGCACCCAAAATTAAGAGGTACTCCGTAAATTGGAGAGGTGCCTCTGTCGTTTTGAGGCGAATGATACCATCCAAACCCAATATGATTAGCGTTTTCAAACCTTGTTGTTTTGTCTTTTAAATAATCCCACTGTGTCAGACTTGCGGGTCTATCGTTTTCATCTACAACAGAATAAGAAATAGTCAAACCACCGTTTTTGTCTACTTCGTGCCGTCTTAAAAGAAGATATATTTTATTGTTTTCATCAATATACCAGTCAATCACGCCATAGGCTTTTGTTATCTTCTCTCCGTCTTTTTCGATTATCCTTACTCTGTCCTGTGTCAAATAACTATGATAGATATTCCCTTGGCTGTCTGTTGCCGGAAAAACAAAATAATCTCCATCAGCCAACATCGGAGCCGTGATGTCATACCGCTTATATTGCAGGTCTTTCCCTAATTCTTTAAGTTTATCTGTTTGTGTACTGTCGCTTGACACTTCAAATGTCGCTTGATAATTCGTTAAATTATTTATTTTTGTTACGAAAATATCCAGAAGGTTTGTCCGGATAACTTCTCTCCAATCCTGCACAACTGTTTTTACAGGCTCTTTGAACGCTTTATTATATGCTGTTTTTAAGCTGTCAAAAAACGCTATCCAAAAATTTTTGAACTTCTGAAACAATAAAATCTCCCCTAATCCGTTAAATATAAATAGCTGTTTGCCCACGAATAATTTAATGCATCCCATAAATCAATCGGGGTTGTACCATCATCAAGCACTATTGCTTTTTCACTTTTATCATCATATACAAGGTTCTGAAGCTGCTCAATCAAGGGCTTACATTCGCCCTCTACAAGCTTGAATTTCCCCTGCGCCATTAACTTAGACACCATCAGCGGTCTATCTTCAAGTGGCATTGTTGACTTTATATGTGCCGCCGTGTCAAATATACACCGCCAGTCGTTCAGACTATTCACCGTGGTATAATAATTATCATCTACATAGCAATAATTCACACGCACTCCATAATCTTTTTCAACGCCTGTGATAAATTCCTTTGCCACATTTTCCACGTCTTGAAGCCTTAAATCTTCTGGAAATATCTCTTGCACCCGTAATACATACACCTTATTATCTGATGTTATTCCAGTGCACACTAAAGCAAAGTTTGATTTATTACCGCCCAGGTCATATCCTACACCCACCGAAACAAACCTTTGCGGCACTTCCTCGCGCTTGCATATATACTTTTTCGTGTTCTCCGCAAAGTCACGGAATACGATTCCTTCAGCGGCACAACGCAAGCCCAAAATATCTCGGTTATAAAAAACGCTTCCAACCTCATATTTTGATATCTCTGCTTCAAGATTTTCTTTTGATAAATTTACATTATCAAATATATTGAATGTGGCTAAATTAAAACCGCCCTTTAACTGTCCACTTTTGCTTTTTCTTTCGTATACATCTATGAATTCCTTGTATATTTCAGTCTTTGGGCTTTCCGGGTTCAAGTCCCAATAAAACCGCTTTATATCAGCGTTTACTTGTCTGCGCTGTGCTTCTCGTATGGTTTCTGCGTGGTGTAGGTTTATCTCCGTTGCTATCCATAAGCCGATTGACATACCTCTAAACTTTTTATAGCTATCAGCCTTTGCACCACCGCAAAACAAAACAATCTTTTCTTGATAATTAGTGTCTTTGCCGCATATCTTTAAGCACTCATTACCCTTGTATTTCCCCCACTTACATTGTCCTCTGAATATATGTTCTAATCCGTAACCGTCACAATCTCCGATAATAATTTTCGCTGTAGGCTGTGTTGAAGCTGTCGCAAGATGTAATTTGTCTTTGCTTTGCTTTAAATCATGAGCAAAACAAAAGATGTTATCCGTAGTTTTTCCACTACGGATAGAACCCTCTGCAATATTCATTGAACACTTTGAGCTGTTTCGCATATACTCTTTGTGCTTTTCGCTCCAATTGTACTTTAATCTTGACGTGCGGTTAATCGCCATAAATTTCCGCCTCTGCCTCGCTCAAATCCTCTATGTTTTCATCATTCTGCTGTTCAAAAAATCCGAGAAGCCTCGATATTGTTTCAAGCGCCTTTATCTTGTCTGTCGGTCTCACGGCTTCCATATCCACATTTGCAAAACCTATTTTCTTCAATTCTGCAATAATCATTTCGAATTTTACACCGCATTTTTCCGCTCGTTCATTTTGATATTTTTCCAAAAACTTTTGAATTTCAGGTTTCTTCAACAGTTCATTTCCAATAGAATAAGCCGTTTTTTTGCTATATCCGGCTCTTATTGCCGCCTGTGTTGCGTTAAAATCAATGAGATACTCAAATACAAATATTTTTTGTCTATCATTTAAATCTTTTGCCAATATCTCACCACCTTATCTACTAATCTTACTTTACGCATGCATAAAAAAAGACCCGTAGCCTTTCGGTGCAGGTCTTTGTATATTCCCTATGATACTATTATAGCATAAAAAATACTGACATACAATGACATGTTTTAAATGCAAAAAACATTAAAAAAACCGTAAAAAAGTATTGACGAATACGTATAAAGTGCGTATAATATATAATGTAAATAGGAGGTGGGAAAAACGAAAAGAACAGAGCTCATAAAAAAGTTTGAAAGCAACGGCTGGTACTTAAAAAGGAACGGAGGAGCGCATGACATCTACACCAACGGAAAGGAGAGTGAAACAATACCAAGGCACAAAGAGATTAACGAAAACCTTGCAAGGGCAATAATAAAAAGGAGAGGGCTAAAATAAGCCCTATTCCGCCCGAGCTTTTATATATAACTATTTTATTGGAGGTAATTAATTATGAAAAATTCATATCCTATTTTACTGATACCGGAGAAAAAAGGATTTACCGTTTATATCCCTGATTTTGATATTAATACTCAGGGAAAAGATCTAACGGAAGCAATAGAAATGGCAAGAGACGCTATCGGCTTAATGGGCATTGATATGGAGGACGACAAAAAAGTTTTGCCCACTCCGAGCTCACTTGAAAGTATCAAAACTGAAAATAACGAGATTGTATCACTTGTTGATGTTGACTTTGCCGACTATCGACGTCGTCACGAAATGCGCGCGGTAAAGAAAAATTGTACGATTCCCGGTTGGCTTTGCTACGAAGCGGAGAAAGCAAATATTAACTTTTCCCATGCTCTGCAAGATGCCCTAAAACGTGAACTCCAAATTACTGACCGATAATCAAATAATAGCCAGCTCCTCAATAATGGGGAGTTGGCTTTTTTGGTTCTCTATGGAATCACACTATTCTCAAACCAACTCTTAAACTACGCCTGTAGCTTTTGAATAATTCGGCTGTGAATGCGATGCACATGCCGCCAGCTGTAATTCATTTTAACAGCTACCTCTTCCCAGGGCATCCCTTGAAAATAGTGCAAGCGAATAAGCGTACGTTCGGTTGGTTCCAGTGGCTCAATGGCCGCCTCGATTTCGGCCATACGCCTGTCCAGCTCGGCGACCTTGGCCTGGTAGAGCTGCTGCAGGTGCATGTGCTTATGTACCAGTTTTTCCAGCCTGCTTCCTTCCACTGGATTGCTTCGCGGCATTCCATCAAGCGTCGGCAACTTGGGGCCGTACAACGCCGATTCCAGCCCCTGTATGAGTTCCGCAAGCCTATCCCTCTCCATACGCAATGCCTTATATTCTTTGAGATCTGCTTTAGTCATTCCCCGCCCTCCGCTACACTTCGGCATCGGGGTTAGTGTGTCTATGATATCTTCGTCCAGTGCCTTATAGGCTTTAAGCTCCGCCTTTGTCATTTCATCACCGCTTCTTTCCTATCAGCGATAGTGCTATCAGAGTAATACATATAATCGCTGTTATCGTTACCGCTGTATTCATGGCTTGTCGTCCTCCTGCTCTTCCGTTTCTTTTTCTCTGCCAATACATTTTCCTTTTGGGCAGATATCTCCGGGGAACATACAGGCAAACCGTTCCCCCTCCTTGAACCTCCAAACACAGAACTCCGCTGTGCAATAATATTTCATCCTCTCGCCTCCATAAATTTCATCGCTTTGTATTTTCCGTAAGTTAAATGCGTGCCGTGTTCCCGATTGTACTCGTTTAATTCTTTAATCGTATGATCCAATGTGCTGCGCGGATGATTGACCGCTCTTTTCTTTCTCCATTCCCGCCGCATCTTCTGTCTGTGTTTATATGTACACTCATTTGAGCAACACTGCACGTTATGCCGTTCTGTTTCAAATTCTTTTCCGCAAACAATACAGCATCTTTTATATACCTTTGCGGTTGGCTGTGTTCCTATTGGCATTGCTCACACCTCCATTTTTATTTGGTTATCTTCCGCAATCTGCCTTTCTTTTCTCGGTCTGTATCCGTTTTTATTAACTTGCAAAGCATCAATAGGTTTTAATTCAAATTCCCTGCATTTATTTGTGCGGCATATTTCTCTATCGGTAAACGTCCATTTCTTTTTTTCGCACCAATTACTATCCCCGCATACCATGTAAACGCAATATCTACAGTACTGTGCCATTGCATATCCTCTCTTTCAATGTCTTTTCCGCATCCTTTTTGCTGAAAAAGATTACTTTCCCTATATCCCAACTGTTATAACCATCTTCCATGTTGATTTCAAACATATATTCACCTTCGGGCAATGGCGTATATATAATACTTTCTATTCTTGTTTCGTTCACCAAAGATTCCGTAATATCATATAAAATATCTCCCACGGTAAATGGAAATTTTATTTTTTCAGTCATTCCTACTCACGCTCCTTTAATGTTAATACATAGTCCAATCCGTCTACATTAAAGTTAATACTTTCCGAATTCCAACCGCCGATAAATCCATCATGCTTCCACTCTTCAAGTATCTTGTTTTCAATGGAACTGCATATAACTTCCATAATGTCTACTTGCTTCATCCCTGCTCACGCTCCTTTAACAAATCATAAATAGCAATCAGCATTATTCCGATTGCAGAAAATTCTTGAAATCCAGTATATGCCTTTATATACTTTATTGCTTTCAATACCTTGTCATTTGATATATGTTTCACTCCTCATCCCTCGCTTTCAACATAGCCCCAGCTTTGAAACGCTCTATTTATTCCAAACTCGCTCAACTCTTTCGGCTTGTCGTAGATTACAAGATCGGAGATGTGCCAAAAGTACGCCTTATAATCTTCATCGCCAAAATAAGAAACTATATCGTCAAGCGTTAAGCACCCCTGATTTTCCATTATTTTTATCGCTTTATCTTCGCTCATTGGCATAACGCTTCCCGAAGGTGCAACCGAATAAGCCCATTCACTATCAGAAAAAGAAAAGTAATCAATCTTATCACACACAAACTCGCCTATGACTTTGCCATTACAAATGTGCGTTTTATTTTCTGTTGCGTCATAATTCAAAAACATATCTATATGTGTATTTTTTATTTTCGTGCAATAGATATAGCACTTAAACGGCGTTTCTATCTTCGGCTTGCTCTTCCTTACCTCAATAGTCTTTTTTCCATTCGCTATCAGCTCACACCATTTAGGTTTTATGCTTATTAATACTGCTTTCACTGTTCTGCCCTCGCTTTCAACGCTGTTCCGCCATTCACTGAAACAAGCTTATAATCCCCGCTTTGATAGATTACTTTTCCTATATTGTCTTTAAATGTAGCGTTTTCAGATAATATTAAATCGCTTTGTTTCTGCCATTTGCTATAAGGAGAATTTGCAACAACAGCCTTTCCTTTTACTTCGCTGATAGATGCGCTGCCGTACACATAGCTGATAGTTGCGCTGTCGTACACATCGCTGATAGATGCGCTGCCGTACACATAGCTGATAGATGCGCTGTCGTACACACGGCTGATAGTTGCGCT
>ERZ779668.85-NODE-85-length-33875-cov-3.95429_pt1 | contig 33875 bp, 39 predicted proteins | sample MGYA00511101_ERZ779668 | MGnify/ENA primary metagenome ERZ779668 (study PRJEB29588, sample SAMEA2155636) | human gut metagenome | biome: human gut; feature: human-associated habitat; material: faeces | place: Denmark | collected 2008/2010 ...
AAAGGTACGTTTTCGACTTTGGAAAGGTACGCTTTCGACTTTGGAAAGGTACACTTTCGACTTTGGAAAGGTACACTTTCGACTTTGGAAAATTCAAACTTAAAAGATGTCATGAATCATTCTAATGATGTAAAAGCCCTCAAGATGTTAATGTATTATAATTCCATTATCATTTTTATACATATTAATTAACATTAAGAAGCTATGATAAGATAAAATTCATCGTCTTAGAAAAAAACGTTTTCGTAAATTACTTTTTTATACTTCTTCCGGTGTATTATAGAATAAAAGTATTATATTTGCGACAAATACTATTAAGCATTATGGCCAAAGATTCAGTTACAGAGAAGCAGGAAGATGCTGCTCTTGTTAAGAGAAACAATGAAGCTCCAAGCTTCTCATCATCTATTGTTGGTAATCGTAGCCAATTATTAATAGAACGTTATATCCAATTAAAGAATATAGACGTTCAGGAATATATCGATACTGGCCGCGTATTATCAATGACCATTCCCATACCTATCTTACGAGAATGGTATCCTGGACCTAACTGGAAAAAAGATCTGGCAAAAGTTTGCTATGGAGAAATGAGGAAAGTTCAAAAAGTTACTATGCCAAATGGTAACTTCAGAATTAACAATTTCTTCTCCTGGGCAGAGCTTTCAGATGAAGGTCTTGTTTTAGATGTGATACCAAAGGTTTTACAATATTACAAAATAGGAAGTGGTACTCTCTTAAGTTCAATAGAATATAATGTAACGAATTTGTTTAAATCCAAGTTCACACATGAACTTTATTGGGAAGTTTGTAAAAATGACAATCCAAGGTCTAATTATTGCTTTTTTTTAACTCCAAAGGATATTAACAAAAAATATCTTACAAAGTATAATGTAACAAACATTAAGAAAGAAATATTAGAACCAGTCCAAGCTGAACTAAAAAAATTATACAATGATGGCCTTTCGACGCGATTCTTTACATATGAAGAAAGAAGGGAGATTATAGGTAAATGTAAAAAGCTTGTCGGATGGGAGTTTAAAATATATAATGAAATTAGAGATAAGAAGCAAGACATAAAAGCACAGGAAGCTTATCGCAATATAGACAACTTCTTACAAGAGAATCTGCCTAAATATAGAATGAATATTTTGACTCAGGTTAAAGGCTTTGACAGCGATAAAATTATACAAATTTGGATGAGGTTTGAGAAATTCAAAATAGATGATACAAGTCATATACGAGATAAAGTTGCTTATCTCTGCTCTATCCTCCCACATTATGGGATTAACCCTCATAATGTGCCTAAAAGTAAAACCAAAGGTACTGAAATACCTCCTTTATTTGAAAAAGAAGAAAAAGACACAGGAATTGGAATACGCTGTTGGATGGAAACTCTTAATCACATAAATGAAAGCGATACAGCAAGCAAGGACGTAAAGGAACTTTTCAATCGAATCAAATTTGATTCATACACGGAAACAGAAGAATGCAATATTCTAACACTTAGGATGAACGAAGTTACTCGTAATTCTATAAAGATCTATTTTGAACAAGTTTTTTTAGAGGTGCTTCAAAGATATTTTCCCGCTAATTTAATTTTAAAGTATTATGTCAGAGAGTAATATTATTCAGTTGCAGAAGCTTTTTGATGAATGCATATATTCTACATTAGATGAAGAAAAGCTCAGGAGTATCGCTTTTGACAGTCAACTGGTAGAAAATAATCTGGAATGGGATAAAATTTATAAGTATTTTCCCAGAAAAGAGGATTTCTATGCCAGCTTAAAAGTATATGGCGAGACTATCATACAACGCAAAGATGGACAAGATAATTTTGCCACATATCGACTCTTATGTCGATGTAAAACTATAGATGAGAAAAGTCTTCTGATAAAGCATGAACCTGATGGGTTAAGACTATATCTTTACCGAGATCCGAACGCGACAATACACAATAGCCACTTCAAAGCTGTCTTCATTAAAGCTTTTGAACGATATAGTATGAAAGGTGAGGCTTTATACTCCATACTATCACAAGGATATGAATACAGTTGTACTCCCGATGAATTGAAGAAGCTATTAGGCGTAAACTATATTAATTCTATGCTCAAAGTACGAGTTTTATCACCAGCTGAAAACATCATTCGGGGATTATTTGATCAAGGTGCAATACCCTTTTTTACCAACATTATGTTAGACCGCTCAGTTCTTGGTCGTGGAAGCAAAATAATCAAAATGAGATTCAATATTATAGACAATTTAGTTTTACTACGCCAGAAAAGATGTAGAGCTGATCACATGAAGTTTATAATGTCACAACTAACAGATTTGTTTCCTTTTGATTATCCTTTCCTCGAAGAAGATATAAAGAAAACAAGTGATAAAACAATAGAAGATATATACCACATGATTAGATATATAGACAAAGATCCTGATTATCTTAAGATCGGAGTATCAACTCTGATTCGTTACAAGTTACAACAGAAGTATGGGATTAAAATAGAAAAAGAATAACATTATTTACTCCTTTCATTTATGAGGGAGACCATTCATTTATGTTTTCCAAAAGTGAAGCGTTAATTACCTAAGCCAAGCTCAAGATAACAAATAGGGAAATAAAGTGTAAAGACATCAAATTATTATATATCAATTTTCACATATATGGTAATTTGATGTCTATTACATTTTGTTCCATTATCCTTTTCCGCAGATAGAAAAAGAAATGATTGGATTTTGAAGCCCCCTATATATGTCTATAGAGTTATTTTCCAAAGCTTGTTTCACCATGTAAATAAGCCGATCATCATCAGGCCTACACATTGCTTCATCAAACTCAACTATCACATGAAACTTCAGTTCTACTGGTTCCGGAACTTGTTCCAGTTCACTGGCAAAATATTCAAATAATCGGTGATACTCTGCCCATTGAGAAGTTCCAAAAATATATTGGCCAATATAAGCATTGATTTCACTTGTCGATAGATGAGCATCTAATACATTGCCGGTAAGCTGTTCTATAGCCTTAATTTTGGCTTTCTTGCCGGCATATTTTCGTCTCGTCCTCATTGGTACGTGCGGTTCTCCATAAGCTATAACCAGTTCAGATTTTGAACCGACAACTTTATAAACTCCATACTTTACTTCCATATCTGCAATTAACTAAGTAGCACCACAGTTTTCTCCGAGCGCTCCAGCTGGCAATATCCATTCTTCAGACACCGGTAGAATAATTGATTGATCATAATTGTAAGATGTTGCGAGGCGCTATAACTCCGGAGTGATATTATTGTACACGCCCCCATTGCCATTAACTCCGGTAATCTTAAATTTCTTTTTAATGTATATCCAAAATCCCGTTCCAACTTTATTATTCTACCTATCTGTTCCGGGCTGACACTTGCAGCACTGGCAAACTGATTCTTGTTGCCAAAGATAATGATTTTCAATGATATAGCCATTTTTTTCAACTGTTATTTTTTTTGATATATTTTATTGATTATCAACACATTAATCATTTTCCCTATTCGTTTAAATATGGGTAAGCAATAAGTTTCGATAGGTTCTGCTTTGAGTGACAAATCATACAAAGTATGGATGCACGAAAAACAGTACCTATCGAGACGAATGTTTCTCTTTGCCAATCTTTATTCCTGAAATGGAATTTATGTAATGGAAGGGATAGAGACTGGCAAAGTTGCAAGAAACATACCTTAGCAGGGCGGGTGGGAAGAATGGAACGGTGAAGAGGTCGGCCTTTGCCGACCAAAATTTTTGGAAGCAGCCCCTATGGATGGAGCTGCTCTAATTGTACTAATCAAATAAATCCAACTGCATTCTTTTAGCTTCTTCCCGCTTTTTCCGAATATTAATCTTTTTTATGGGAGTGATTACATGACCTTTTGCATCATCTCTTTGGTTTTGCCAAGTTCGCCAAACAACAGACTCTTCTTTCGCTATTCGACGAATAGTCGGCAACCCTGTAATGGCTAATCTTTCATTTACTTTCCAACCGTCATAATAAGTATCCGGATTAAGCGAGTCATGCCAAATCACCTCCCCCACACAACCATGTATGAGAAAGTTGCAAACTGTCATCAGGCAACAAGTGCGGTCAATATCTTCAGCACAGAGATAGGAACTTAGATGTTTCACATGCCAGGCAAGAAGATTTCTTCCACTTCCGCAAGCCGGATCTCCACAAAGTTCTACTGAATTGTCTTGTGAACCGCAAAGTTCTGCCATCAAATCACATATATGCGCTGGAGTAAAAAACTGCCCATTACTCTGTTTTCTTGCATTCCCGGCAATGCAGGACATATACAACTCACCAAAGGCATCATACCATCCAGAAAGACAAACTTGCCTTTTCATTATTAATACCCATTCCGTATACATCTTATAGAACATGGCTACTTGTTCTTTCTCATATTTCCAATTCTCAAGAGCCTTTTCTCCTGGCGAAAACCCATGAATTATATAAATTAGAAAATCATCAAAAATACGGCTTACATCAGTCCCACATTTATATGCAAGACTGCCAGCCCAAACAGTTTTCGTCAAAATGCTCGATATAAATTTTGTTTTGTAAATCATTAGGATAACATGCAAGCACACCTGCTACACCTATATTTATTGCATCCTTTTCCAGCATATTCCGAAACTCCATTATGAGGTTTACAAGTTTTAATCTACCTCTTATAAAAGCTTCGCTCTTTCCAAATTTAATTGCCAATGAATTAATATCATATTTTCCTCCTGATACCAACTTGGAAAAGGCTTCTGCCTCTTCCAAAGGAGAAACATCTTTTCTCTGCAAGTTTTCCGTAATGGCGTATTCCTCGGCTTCATCATCTGACAATTCTTTGATACATGCAGGTATGTTTTCCATTCCTGCTATCAAAGATGCACGGAAACGCCTTTCCCCACACACAATTTCGTAACGATTACCGACTGGACGAACCACAATAGGCTGGATAACTCCCTTGCCCTTAATACTTAAAGCAAGTTCTTCCAGAGCCTCTTCATTAAAAACTTTTCGTGGATTGAAACTGTTCCTATCAATCAATGATAAACTGATTACGGAAAAGCCTAGCGCGGCTTTTTTTTGTTTCTTTTGGTTTCCCATAATTCATTTGCTGTTGTTTACCCTGCCAGCTAAAGCAGTTTTAAGTTTATTAAATGCTTGTAATCTCTCATTGATTACACTACAAATATAGTGATTTTCAATGATATAGCCAAATTTTCAGCTCACCATTTTTAAGTTATTTTTCTGATTATCAACGTGTTATATTTATCCCTACGCGTATCCCTATATCAAAAAGCATTCTCACTTACCTGACTCAGGTCGCGTTAGGGATAGCAGGCGAGTATGAGTGTAACGAATATGTTTGAGCCGGAAAGCCCGACCGGAACGGGAACGCCCCAATAACAAACAGATATAAGATTCAACAAATATCAGGCCCTTTAAAAGTTAATATATTGTAATATGCTAAAGGATTTTTTAGAAAATAGAAAAATGTATGTAGATTTGCATCATTAAGAAAATTTATAAGATTTTGTCGTTGCTTTTTAGAGACAAAAACCATTGATATGAAAAGTAATTTATCAAGTCAAATGAAAGCAGAGAGTTCTGTTAGAACTAACCGTGAAAGTATAGCTTGCTGAAGAACTAACCTTACTACTGCCCTCATACCAACCATCAAACGAATATCCTGAATTGGCCCTTGCTGTAACAGTGCAACTGGAACCATCCAAGACTTTGCCACCGCCAGACACTGTGCCACCAGTACCTGCAGATACAGTTACAGTGTACTCTTTCTTGAAGGAGACTGTAAACTTCCAATCTCGCAATTGGATATTAAAGCTATACTGATTTTTCCCACTAAATTGGCTAGAACTGCCACCTACAGGGCCACCGGTAAAGCTTACTAACTGATAGCCCGAATAAGGTACGGCAGCAACCGTAGCATCATCCTCACCATCATACAAACCGGCACCGGTAGCATAACCGCCAGTGAACTCAACCCTGCTTCCGGCACGAGTCGTGGCGCCCCGCCCATCACCATCCTCACCTTCAATAATAACCGAGGACTGTTTTCCAGGCACAACCGGACGTTGCACCTCATTTTCAACCAGCTCGTCACGACCACAGCTGACAGCCAACAGAGCAAACAAAGCATAAATAATTCTTAACTTTCTCATAAACATCTGAATTTAGTTTATTATACAAATATAGTAGATAACGTATGCAATATCATTTCGTATTTCCTAATACTCAGCAGGAAACCTTTATCTCAAATTTAAAGATTATTTCAAAATCATTCAAATAATAATAGGTTTTGCGAACCGGTGAGTACGCTATCCGGGCACCATAGTCCCGGAACTCCTGAAGATAGTAGTTGACCATTCTCCGGGACACACCCAACTTAATGGACAAATCAAGGGAATCACCCGTCATCTCACGGAGTATCAGACCGTGAAGCTTCTCCATCCTTTCAATCTGGCGTATAGTGTTCATGGCTTTCTTTTTTTTATCTCGTTCAGAAGCACTTTCCAATAATAAGTGTTGTTGCCAAGAAGCCTCTTGGTCTCCTTGTTTCCTTTGGCCTTCCTATATGCACACAATGCGCCTATATCGTTCATCCCGCCAAGCTGAAGCGCTGCATGCTGCCTTACAGCCCTATCCAGATGCTCGACACTCATTCCAGAGGTATAGCTCTTCAATATTTCATAATATATGTTCAGCATGGCATGACGTGACAGAAAATTATAGTCCTGGGGAATGGCAGCATAACCGTAACGCGCAATACTTAACAATATTATATACTCTTTCTCTTGTTCTATCCGTTCCATTCTCAATATATAAATAGTGGTTTGATGACGCGATTATTTTTTCTCACCTCATAATGTAGATGATACCCGGTACTACGTCCTGTCGTACCGACAAAACCAATTATCTTACCGGCAGGGATACTCTCTCCTGTTCTGACGTAATATCCCGATAAATGGGCATAAATACTGCTAAAACCGTAACGGTGCTTGACCTCTACACATTTTCCATACCCGCCGCGGTGCCCGACAAAACAGACAACACCAGCAGCTGAAGCATGAACCGTAGTAGCCAGTTCACAGGCATAGTCAAGGCCGGCATGAAATCGCCCCTTTCCAGTAAGAGGATCTTTACGATACCCATAGGGAGAAGATACCCTTCCACCAACGACGGGTATGCGTAAAGGCAGATAATCCAGAATCCCTGCAGAGAAATAAAGGTCTGCCACCTCAACTATGGGGGCAAGGGTCCTGGACTTTATCGCCAGTTCCTCGAGTAGGGATACCGGAACGGAACCTGATAGTAACATCAATATGGCAAGCAGCTTTATCATCTGTGAAATCAAGGGTTATTCCGTACCGGAAAATCCATCTTCCCGGTACCTGATTTTCTTTTAGGATTAAGTATCTCAGCCGAAATTATAGGCTTGTTATCAAGTTTATAGAGGAAATGACGGCCGCCTTCACGTTCCTGCATCTCAATGACCAGCTTTTTCTTGTCCGGAATTGTAAACTTGTTCAAAGCGGCTGTGAAGTCTTTCGTCTCATGCGCGCCGATCCGTTCCGGATAATCAAAGAAAAACAAAGGAATCTGCTCGATCTGTTGGATGGCCGTCTTTTTCCGAAATTTGGAGTCCTGGATATAGAAACGCACGAAATCAGGAACATAGTCTATATTGCTGTAATTGACAATACGGAATTTGAAGAAAAGAATATCCTTGTCAATAATGACATTCGTGATGGAAAAGCGAATGCCGGCATAATCCTTATGCAATTTGTTCAAGGATGGGAAACATGCATTCACCTTTTTACGCAGACTTTCACGCTGCACACTATTAAGTTCCTTATTATCAAGCAGGGCAATGCGCTTTTCCTCCGTCTTGGCTGTAGGATCAACGACATATGAAAGGTGGGACGGCTTCTCTGCAAATTTCAGATCAAAAGTATAGAACTTGCCTGATTGGGTGACGACAGACACGTTCGTCTCAGAAGAGAAAGGGGCTGAAGCCCGCACAGCAATAATATTGTCAACACCTGAAGCCTTGACAACTTCCACATCCTCCGTACCGTAGTCAACGTACATTATCTTGTCGGGGAAGATGAGATGGCTCTGCTGGTTGTCGTTGACAGCAATAACCGGGGGCTGCATATAGCTTCTGCCGACCTGAAGATATGTCTTCTGAAGTTCCGGGACAAACGAGACATTATAACTGTAATACTGCCCATCGGCAGTAACGACACTCATATTGGTAAGGCCTTCAAATGACTGCACAACAGATTTCAGACGGATAGCGCACGGGTAAGCCTCAATCTTTTCTCCGGCCACATTCTCGTCTCCAATAGAGAAGTATTTCACCTCATTCGGAAAAATGAGATGGAATGTCTTTTGTGTAGAGACAGAGAAAAAGGAAGACTGGATCTCCCGCAAAGCAATGGTATTGTCAACCACTGGCCGATCTGTGTCGGCTGTCTGTGCCGCCACCGGACAGACAAGGGAAAGCACAAATAGGGAGAACAATATATTCTTCATGCCATACTTCATTGATTTACTTCTTTTTGATTGTTATACACTAATTTCTTCTTTCCTTATCAGATATCACCTATTTTTCTTCCGGACGAAGATACACTTCATAGTTGGTCTTAATGGTGACCTTTATCTTTTTCACATTCTTGGATAAAGCCTGTTTACCAGCATTGGCAGCACTTGAAGCCACAACAGTAGCAACCTGCGCGGCAGCATCAACACCGGGTATTCCACTTGTGGGCAACCCGTCCAACGCACCGCCCGCAGCATCCTTGGTAATCTCGGATTTTGGATTACCGGGTACATAGATACCCAGCAAGGCGTCCTTGGAATATACCGACTTCGCGAACGGCAGGATGTTGCCTGAAAGATTGATATGGGTAATCTTGACATTCACACGTTCGCCGTCTATCCCGGTTACAATACCATACACCGGTGAATTCTTCGGAATAAACACGCCATTATCCGTATAGGCATCCTCTCCCAAACGCATTTTAAGGGTACTGCCAGCCATTACGACCTGCTCCGAATGTACATATGCCTTAATCGCATTTCTGTTACTTGAAGAAGTAAGGCGGATACTGTGAAATGGAGAAGCCTTTTCCGGCCCGGCCACCGGCATCTCTTCATCATTCTCCGCATCACTCTTCTCAAGCTCTTCCATTTCTATCCTTCTGTCCTTCTTCAAGCCTTCCATTCCATCCTTTTGGAAACGGCCATCCCGGTCATGTTCATCACTCCGGGCCGAAGGCAGGCCGGATAATGCCTGCCCTTTCCTTTCAGCCTCGATATTCCGCAAACCGGCAGACAGATTCTCCTCATTCTCACGGATAGCCGCCTGAATACGGGCTATCGCCTCCGGATCATCTTCCCTATATGTCGAAACGGAAGAAGAAGCATATTCTCCGACGTTGCCGGCAAAGCCCGGTGCTACAACATCATTGGAAGGGCTTTTCCTCTTATCGGACGTATTGATCATATCATCGATGGACAAATCTTCAGCCTCGGCACGCAAGGATATTGTCTGCCTCTCCATCTCCTGAGGAGCAGACATGTCCATAAACATGGAGAGAAAGAGCAATGCCGCCACAAGCAACATGCCCCCCATTACAAAAGGTTTCCTTATTTTCATGGCACAATTAATTTAAAGGAAAATATTCCTGGACATAATTCTTGAAATAATAACCGGTCGGATTCTCCGGGTAGCGCGGCGTGACACGTATCAGAGTACCGTTTGACACTATGCGGATTTTCTTTGTATCGTTACTGCTCATCACACTCAGTGTCGAGGAGAATACAACCTGATACTCGCTACCGTTACCCACTTGTTGCAGATCCTCTACACGATCAAAATTGCACCGGTAAACAACCCCCTTATTGATGGCATCCGAATAGGCCTTGTCATACTGGTATTTCCCGAATACAGCATTCAGATCAGCCTGGTTTACGAGAAAGGCCGCACGTGCCTGGTTGTTCTTGATGTTGTTGACATCAAAACTATTGACATAATAACTCACTGAATAGCAATGGGTCACCAGAAGAGCCTTATACAGCTCTTCCAGCTCCGTTGACTCTACCGGAAGTATTTCTCCCCCAGTGCTTACAACCAGCACATTGTCATTGGCGTGTTTCACAATCGAATATGAATAATACAGCACGGCAAGCACTATGAATGTGGCGGATACAAAGAAAAGCTTCAGATAAAGGGCTTGCTTACGCTTTGCTTCCACATAGGAGAGGAATCCCTTAGTAAGATTGGCCTTGTTAACTTCCATATTGCATAAAAATTAAATTCTTCAAAGACATTACAACAAAACTGACAACCAAAGCCAGCAATGCCAGAAGTATCTTCACCTTCAACGGCATTCCAACCGGACAGAATGCACCGTATATCTGTCTAAGAACCGCTATGTATTTTTCTTTTTCCACTTTCATGATTCTAAAATAAATTGGAAGCCTTAGCTTTCACGACACTGAACATCTTGATTTTCACCCAGACACCGACACATACAATCACCAATACAGTAACCTGCCCCATATTCTCCTTGCCTTCCATAAAAAAGCCTGCCACCTCATTCGAGAACTTGTCCGCCAGAAGGAACATCGGAATCATCAGATAGCAGATGATCATGTTCTTCAGCCACGTATAGAAATAGCTCCGGGTATTTTCGTGTATCATCAGCACAATAGCCACCGGTGCAATCAGTTCCAACAGTAAAAGCCACATATACCGCCCTAGAATAAAGAAAGTATAGGTGTATTTGAAAAGGAATACACCGACAGACATCACTATTGCGGTAAGGGCCTTCCAGACAATATCCGTGATATTGGGGATATCAAGCGTCAACCCTTTAGACTCTTTTTCCTGTACTGCAAGGACCTGGTTCTTTACCATATTCGTCATAGTCTCTATAGACTTGTTGCCCGTATCACCACCCAAATCGTTGATGAGGTTGTCTTGCAGCTCAACGCAGACCGTCTCAACCAGATGAAAAACCATACCGGCAGAAGTGGCAATGAAACAGACAACCAGACATATCTTCACCTGCCCCCAGTATGCGGCCACATCAAAACGATGGTTGTTGTTTGAAAGATTCTTTTGCCACTCATCCCATAGTTTCATACCGATCAGAAAGACAACAATGGCTATCATTATATACTGGAAGGAGTCATATACAATATATGATTTCGTCCGGTCATAAGCCACTTGAATGGATTCTATATTTCCCATAACCATCATTTTAGAAGTTGTAACTCAATGATATCACGGGTGGCCATCGATGTGCCCAGAATCATATCCACTGTATGCAGCCTCTGGAGCAGTTCATCCTGTTCCTTCTTTATATCCATCAGACTCTTCAGACGCTCACTGTCATTCATCTTGAACTTACTGGTCATCGTATTCGAGATCAAGGATATCAGAGAATTATTGGTCGCAAGGAAGTCAGTGACATTGCGCTCAATGGAAGAAGCAAGGGACAAATCGACCTTATCGGCACGGACAATAACGTCAGTACACCGGTCCACTATATAGGATTGCCGCTCAATCAATGATTTGGCATAAGCTGCATCCCTGATTGCCGAAGAGACGTCTGTGACAAACTTAAGGGTAGTGGTAAGGATAGAAGCCTGCTCTTTCAGCTTCAGCAACTGGTTGCCCCAGGTTGCCGCATTAGTAATTTGGTTGGCTATGGTATTGGCATTCATCGCGGCGTCAGTCACCGGGATCTGTGCATGTGCCAACCGTATCGAACAGCACATCACGAATAGGGATAATAAAAGATGTCTCATGTTGTCATTTTTTAGAAGTTAAATATGTTTCAATGGCCGTTTGCATATCATGGCCGTTTGTACTATACAGCCGGTCCAGAGCAGCACGTTTCTCTCCCTGAGTCTGGAATGCAAGATACTTGCGTGCCGAAGCTTCCAGACGGACCGTCAATGCATAGTTCTCGCCAAATCTGATCCAACACTCTGAATAGGGATGCGTACAGTCATAATTGTTCTGTATGGACTTCATCTGATTGATGTGGGCATTGTTCTTTATCATAAAGGTCTTGATCACCGCATCATATACGACCTCGGTACCTTCAAGCACATACAACAGTTGGGTATTGGCTATAATACCTTTCGTATATTCATTTTCCGGCAGCTGGAAAGGTGACTGGATAATGGTCATGACAGCTCCGTTCTCTTTTCTGATTTTCTGGTAGAAGAAAGCGACGGTCTGATGTATGTCACCCTGCAGTGAGTTGGAAGACTTCATCTGGGCTGTCTCGGCATATTCATCAAAAATGATATACCCTTTTTTTGAAGGATCTGACAATATCTTATTATTGATGACGTCAAACAGAAGGCTCATCACGACAGAAGCAACAAAAGGGTTTGCCTTGACTTTGGTCAGTTCAAAATGGATGAACCTCTTATCACTCAGGCTGCTGGCGACACCTTCAGCGGCACACAGATTCGCGTAGCTCTTGCCGGGCATGAACTCACTGCAAACATGCCGGAAAGAATCAATGTCAAAGTAATCCGGCCTGATGTCACACTTCTCACACAGACTCTCATAATTCTGCGTGAGATAAGTGTAGAAACCCGGAAAAGAATGTCCTTGGCTGACATCACAATAGTATTGGGAAAGCATCTTCCGCAAGGCTACAGTCAGATTGGGGTCTGTCGAGCTGTTCTGCCAAAAACGCAGGCAGAGTGCGACCAGTATCTCCTCCTTTTCGGGGGTCATGGGTGAACCTCCGAGATCGAAAGGATTGATGCCAAGGGGCTGGTTCTGATCATACTCAATGTGTATGGCTATCTCCGGATAGAGGTAACACAATTGCTTGAAGCTGTTTCCGAATTCAACACCCACCACTGTAAAGTCCTTGTCCAAGAGCTGGTGGATGATATTATTCGTCAGAAAGGATTTCCCGGAGCCGGTTGGTGCGATAACCACGGCATTACGCGCCTTGATACGGCGGTTGTTGGCATCCCATATATCCTTGCGCAGCGGAATCTGAGTCAGGCGGTCGTTGAAAAGAATACCGTCCGGATCATCGGAAAAGCCTGTATAGTGGACAAAGAAAGCTACGGCAAGGGAGAGCGAAGTCATGAACATATATTCCAGCCTGAGCGAAGATACACAGCCAACTATTCCACCGGCATATAAATCCGCAAGGTTGCCATATGAGGGTATATAATATTTCAGATCAAACAAGTCGAGCGATGACCGCAACTCCTTCTCGGCCAGTTCCAACTGTTGAGTATCTTCTTCCCACAGAACGACCGAGTAATGGGCATAGCAGAGGATCTCGTTATTGTCCTTAATCTCCTTGACCAGTTCCGTCATTTTGGCAATCTTTGCCGGCGAGTTGATTCTGTCCCAGCCACGGTTGGCGATATGGGAATCCAGATTACGGCGCAACATGTCCTTCAACTTCTTGTCCGAATAAAAATAAAGGATCTGGTTATACACATGGTTATGATTGAGATGAATGCCGCCAAATGCCTCGGAAGGAGACATATAAAGTTCGGACTTGTCCTTGGAAACAGTGTAGTCCTTTCCATACACCGGATACTGTTCAGGCAAGAACTCGTCGTCTGTGATGGCATACACCCGCGCCTTGGTATTTCCAGCAGTAATCTGCTCTTCAAAATGTATATCACGTATTCCGTTCTTTTCCGAGAAATTAGCGGAAAGGAAAAGATACTCCCGCAGTTCATCCAAGGAAAGAAAGTCAATCCTTGTATTACGCAGCGCAGACAGATTATTTATGGCAAACTCAACGGCCGACAAGAACTCATCCAACCTTTCTGAATCCTCACCGGAAAGATTCTCCTTAAAAGAGAATATATTCTTCACATATGCGGAGGACAACGACTGTATTCCTGCCAGAGTGAAGGCTATCATACAGCTGTGCTTAAGATATTTCCTTCCTGAAAAGTGCTCCTGATCAGATTTGGCCAGATACGACATCCCCACACCGGTTGACTGGAAGGGAAGACTTCTGAAAATATCCTGCTTATGCACCCAACTATTGTCAGGCATATGGGAGAATGCCTGTACAAATACAGCATGGCGTGTTGCCAGTTCATCCTTGTAAAGTGAATACACCTCAGGCGATGACAGTCTGACCACATAGGTCAGACTGCCGTTCTTTCCGATAACCATCCCATGGCCTTCCCTATCCGGAATGATGTCATGTATAGGATAAAAAAAATCATTGTCCATATCTTCTTTGGTTTAAAGCCCTATAAAGCCCACGGTTCGATATCGTGATAACACGGTTGTCCTTTCTTATCTTCACTTTGTCGGATTTCCTATAGAAATACACATAAAGAGCTGTCGGAATTCCCAATTCAATGACCGCCTCCACAAGGAAGGACAGTACAGTTCCCTTCTGCAAAATCGAACTGAAAGAAAACAGGACAAAGACAAAGCTCACCAGATAGGCACAGAAGACAATATAGAAATAGTGACTCAGCACCCCCTTGATTTTGCAGGGAGAATCCAGTCCCCTATATACCTTGCAAATATCCATCAGATGCTGAAATTCATACTTGCCAGTTTCGAAGCTATGAATCCGATAGCCGCAATACCGACAACAATAAATATCATCCCCTCTCCCACGGATATCCAACCGTCCTGCTTTGACAGTCCGTTCTTCCCGCGAAGAGCTTCTTGGTTATAGATTACAAGTCCGATAAATCCGCCCAACATCAACAGACCGATGGCGGGTATCAGCCAGGAAGACAGCATGCTGTTTATGTCTGACCTGGAGTTTGCTGTCTGTGCAAACATTGAGGACGATGCCTGAAGCATCAGACCCAATAAAACAATTTTCTTTTTCATAATTATCTTCTTAAATAGTCATTGTAATTGTTGTCGTTAATCCAATCCTCCACGGATATGTCAAGGATTTCCAGTTTGTCCCTATCTTCATTAAGCTGGAACTCGTAGGTATAGCTCTCTCCAGCCCGGAACTCTGTACCATCCACCGAATATGTGTACTGTTTCCCGGACTTCAGGGTAATGAGCATTTCTTTCCCTACTGTAACATGAGGAACGACAAACAGCCGGCCACCCGTAGAAGCCACCTGACCGGATTGTAAATCCGTGAACTCCCCGGTACAGATATTAAACCTGCATGTTACCGGAGAAGAAAGAGACAGCCCCGTAACCTCCTCACCTTTAACGCTAACCACAAGTTTGCTCAAAGCATGGTACAATTTGACAGATAAGGAGACTGAACCTGGCGCAATGGGAGACGCAACCCTACTGTATAGTACATCGGTTTGCTTTGTCATATCAAGCGGCAGGACCGGTGGGGAGTCATTCGACGAATAGGGATAATAAGCATATACCTTACCGGCTTTAGTCACATATACGGGCTTATCCATTGCCCACGCCCCAGAGTTGTAGCTTGCGCTCCAGACACCGCTTCCTTCATAAGGTTGCCCGGCTTCCGAAGTGATATACATGCCGACTGGAGAGGAAAAATTCTCGGATTGGCCGGATGAACTGCTTACGACATAACAAGAGTTGATCTTCATCTCCGGCTCTGTCTTGCCATCGTTCTCATCACCGCCACATGCGGCGGTAATGAGACAAAGTGCTAAAGGAATAATTACTTTCTTCATATCAGATAACTAATTAATGTCTACAGAATTTTTCTTCAGTTGAAGAAGAGTTACCTTTATTGTTTTTCCGGATGACGCTTGGGTAAACGTTACCACACCACTACGGGCTGAAGCATTCGGATTGTCTCCAACAGTTATCTTAGATCCGGAAACAGAAGCCCAGGACACATTGCTGGAGCCAGAATAACTGACATTCTCTGTGCCAGTTTGTACGCCGTTCCACTTCACGACCCTAGTAGAGACAATTGAATAACTCTTGGAATCACCTCCGGCGGCTATGCTGCTCCAGCTGGTACTTGTCGAGCCGTCACTAAAGGTAAATGTATATGTATAAGAGACAGAACCAGCCGATTGTCTGACGGTAACGTCAGCCGTCTTACCACCACTGGAGGCACGATAAACACCACTTCTAGCACTTGTTGTAGTGTTATTATCGAAGGAAACCGTAGAACCGCTGAGCGAACCGGTGCCGGAAACTTTACTCCATGTAGCTGTTACTGCAACAGACTGAGACTCTGTATCAGTCTTGGTGACAACACCGTTCCACTTCGTGTACTTAGAGCGGGTCTGGTTAGCTTTACAACTCAATGCGGAGTTTCCTCCGGAAGCGGCTACAGGATTAGGAGAAGCACTCACTGTAAGGCTGCTAGTGGTCCAATTGCCGTAATCAGTTGTCATGCTACCTGCAGACTGGGTAACTGTACAAGTGGCAGACTTGCCACCATGAGTGGCAGTATAAGTCACACTGCGGGAAGATGCAGAAGTATTGTTGGCAGCCGTCACCGTAGCACCGGAACGGGTGAAACCGGTGGCACTACCGCTAACTGTAGGAGTAGCCTTTTCGGTATTGGTAACAGTTCCATTGGTCAGGACATCACGGACAGCAGAATAGGTCAGAGTTGACGTACCACCCGCAGCAGCGATGGTAGTCGGGTTGGCCGTAATGGTAACCTTCCAGGCACCATAAGTTATCTCGCCCGCAGACTGGGTGACCGTGCAAGTGGCAGTCTTACCACCATGAGTAGCAGTTACCGTACAGCTACGGGAAGATGTCGTGGTATTGTTGCTGGCAGTTAGTGTAGTTCCACTCAAAGAGAAGCCGGTACCGCTCGCGCTCAATGCAGGAGTACCCTTCTCTGACTCGGTACCACCGGAACCGGAAACACCGTTCCATGTCCAGGTGCGGGTACGGGTAGCGGATGCGGTTATTGTAGAAGTACCACCGGTACGGGCAATAGTAGTAGGATTAGCAGAAACGGAAACAGTCCAAGCACTCCAACTGCCATATTGCTTGCTGCCGGCAGACTGGGTAACGGTACAAGTGGCAGACTTGCCACCATGAGTGGCAGTATAAGTCACACTGCGGGAAGATGCAGAAGTATTGTTGGCAGCCGTCACCGTAGCACCGGAACGGGTGAAACCGGTGGCACTACCGCTAACTGTAGGAGTAGCCTTTTCGGTATTGGTAACAGTTCCATTGGTCAGGACATCACGGACAGCAGAATAGGTCAGAGTTGACGTACCACCCGCAGCAGCGATGGTAGTCGGGTTGGCCGTAATGGTAACCTTCCAGGCACCATAAGTTATCTCGCCCGCAGACTGGGTGACCGTGCAAGTGGCAGTCTTACCACCATGAGTAGCAGTTACCGTACAGCTACGGGAAGATGTCGTGGTATTGTTGCTGGCAGTTAGTGTAGTTCCACTCAAAGAGAAGCCGGTACCGCTCGCGCTCAATGCAGGAGTACCCTTCTCTGACTCGGTACCACCGGAACCGGAAACACCGTTCCATGTCCAGGTGCGGGTACGGGTAGCGGATGCGGTTATTGTAGAAGTACCACCGGTACGGGCAATAGTAGTAGGATTAGCTGATACAGTAACAGTCCAGTCGCTCCAAGAAGCATACTGTTTACTACCTGCAGACTGGGTGACCGTACAAGTGGCGGACTTGCCTTCATGAGTGGCAGTATAAGTCACACTACGGGAAGAGGTCGTAGTATTATTGGCCGCCGTCACCGTAGCACCGGAACGGGTGAAGCCGGTGGCACTACCGCTAATTGTCGGAGTAGCCTTCTCTGTGCCGGTAACAGTTCCATTGGTCAGAACGTTACGCACAGCGGAATAGGTCAGGGTTGACGTACCACCCACAGCAGCGATGGTTGTCGGATTAGCGGAGATAGTAACAGTCCAAGCACCATATGTGATTTCGCCCGCAGACTGGGTTACCGTGCAGCTTACTTGTTTATCCGATTCAGCTTGTTTAAATGTTATTATTCCCGTTCTACTATTATCCGTATCTGTATTTTCAGCTACTGTAACTTCCAGCGTCGGCTTATCAAACGTTATCCAATCCACAGATGATGAGCAGTCATAATCAAGAGGCGTTTCTGTTCCAGGTATCAATGTACCATTGACAGAATAATATTTTTTAGAAGCAATTGCGAGGTTAAAGGTGCCGCCTTTACTTGATATGTTCTTTTCTATCGGAGTCACTGCAAACTGGTACTCCAAGATCTTGCCCATAAACGGCAATTCCACCACATGCTCGCTTTCAAACAGACGGTCTGCAGATAATTTAAACTCTTTCGAGTCATCAAAAATAATAAAAGGGTCGGCTGCACTAAAAGTCTGTTCCGGGAAAATGGCACTAAAGCTGACATCGGCTGCGTTACCATCCTTGAACATAACAATATCCTGCTGGCCGTCATCGAACAAGGTACGTATCTCTCCTGTCGAAAGATTCATGATACAGCCTGTATATGCATCATTGACAACGGCAGTTCCGGCAGCACCCCCGACATTCTCCCGGCTATAGGGAACCACAACTTTCGATAGCTTGTGGATAAAGGTTAAAGGAATATTGTTTTTGCCTGAGCCGTCAGTGTTCCTGGCATACATCAGGTCTGATTCTGTCAAACTTTCCTGGTCAGCAGCCACATGGAAAGTGAACTCCAAAGGGTTGTCAACAGTAGCATACGGGTAATATGCATAATAGTCAATGGGATAGGATGTTATGAATATTGAGTTGCTTTCCCCATCCGGTACAAATTTTTCACCGTCAAATATATATTTCTTGTTGTCTGCAAAATTACCGGAAGGACGCAGTTGAGCCGGAACCGACTCGTCATCACGCGCGGCCGCAAAAACTCCGATAGCATCCCCCTTCTCAAATTCCGTATCTGTCGCACGGGTGGATGGCTCTGGAGACAGATAGAAACAGACAGGGGATGAACCGGATGTTCCGGTGTCCTTCTCACACCCGAAGAGGAGTGCCAGCAGGAGTACAGATATATATGATAAAAAATGTTTCTTCATACTTTTTCTTTTTATGGGGAGCCCCCAATTTTATATACAGAAGCCATGCCTATCAAAAGCAGGCTTCTGTATATCAATCGTCATTCTCAAATTACAGGAACAAGGGAAATGTCATTATTCTGGCTGTCCGTCCACGGTTCGATTGTCACACCGGACTGGCCTCCGGACGGGTCCTCACCACCACCGATAATAAGACCGTTTCCGTCAAGGGAAATGGAATAGATGTTACGGTAAGAGGCTGCCCATGCTGTACCTGCCGGGAAATCATATTTCAAGTCTCTTCCGTCAATCGTGAAGACAACCTGCATGTCTTTTCCGGAAGTGGCGCTTACCGGAAAAAGAATGCTGGAAAGGGAAACATAGTCCTCCGTCAATGTCTGGTTGGCCGAGAAACTGACATCTCCATCCTGGGTGGTTGTCACCGCCCCAGTAGCAATGTTGTAGCTGCCTTTGATCTGCAACGGTTTGGCCGCACCTGTATTCTTCAGAACCACAGCGGTAATCTTGCCTTCGCCACCCTTGTAGTCCGAAGTCTTTCTGATCTTGAAGACAACCTGGGTCAGGGCATGCTGCATCTCAATGTCCACATTACGGGCAGTGATGCTCACCTTGCTGTTTCCCTCCCCGTACAAGTGGTCTGTCTGCTCGCTGATGTCAACCGGTACAGCCTTCGGGTCCGCAAGGTCGCTCTTATAGGGATAATAGGCGTATACAGTACCCTCATTCTCATCAAGTAGGATATTGTCGCTCTTGAATCCCTTACCGGTAAAGACAAAAGGGATGTTACTGTAGGATGCCGAACCCTTGTACGGAACGTCAATGGAGTTGTCCACGACATAGACGCCCAGTTGGTCATTGTTTTCCCAGGCAGTCTTTTCAGCTCTTGTTACCGGTGACTTCCCGATGTACGCGTTGACCTGCATCGTATTGGTGCCGTCAACTCCATTCTTGTCATTGAACTCTTCTGTGCAGCTGCATGCCAACAGTGCAAGCAGGGCTGCCGAAACTAATTTGATTTTCATATAAAAAAATTTAGTGAATAAAAAATTATAATACGGGTTGGATTTCTCCCCAGTCCAGATCGCGCCAGCCGGCTATGGTAACAACCGGATCGACACCTGCATTCAAGTCGATGACAATCTCGAACACGATACCGTCAGCTGTAAAATCTGTCAGGACAGAGGAAAGGTCCACTTCCGGATAATATTTCTGAGAATTGGTCACAACTTCCATACAGAGGGTGTTTTCCACCTTATTGGAAAGCCCGAACACATAGGCTTCGGAAGTATATTTCCCCTCTTTCTCTATAAAATCAAAGACCAGACCGGCATAGGAAGGCTGGGGCTGGTTGGTATATATCTTCCGGGAAATGATTACTCCCTTGAGCAAGGCTTCCATCCCGGAAACAGTCTGGGCAGGCGCAAGTCCTCTTATTGTCACATTAAATATGATCTTTTGCACCATCGGCGAAAGAACGAACTCCCGATAGGTTGTATCCTCCGGAAGAATAGTGCCACTCTCCTTGCCCATAAAGACCAGATGCTGTGGATTCGCTATAACCGGACAGGCATATTTTGTCGAGATTGCCGTATCGGCATAGATCTCAATTGACGAGATGTCGCCTGCATTACGGATTTTGTTGTTGAAACGGGTATATGCAAGGAATCTATATGTTCCGGCATCCAGCTGTGACAAAAAACGGTTGCCTAGAGCGAAATAGTCAGGTTCCCCCAGTTTCTCGGTATGCTCCACACCGGTATGGTAGTCATAATAGCGTACTTGAATTTCCTCCGTTGTGGACGGTACAGGTCCCTTGGCCGACACTGTGGCGGAAAGAAATCCCTTGGCCTCACACTCTTCCTTGAAAAGATTCTCGCAAGAAGAGAACAATACGGCAAGGCTGGTATAAAATAAGATTTTCAAGTTTCTTCTCATTGCTCAAAATTTAAGTTATAGTCATTTATTAGCTGATAGATTTCCGGATCAAGGTTTCCCCTGAACCATTTCCCTGGATCAAGACGGCACGCCTCACTGAAAGCGGACACCGCATCCTCAAACCTCTTTTCACGTACATACAGAATCGCAAGCAGATAAAGGGTATCCTCATTCTGTGGCAGGGAGCGCAGTATCTCGACAGCCTGGCGGTCATATCCGAGGCTCATCAGACAGACTGCCGTATTATGGTCATTGTATTCACTGAGTACCGGCAGGGCGGCCTTGTACTGCCGGTTCTCCAGCTGTTTGACAGCATCCATATAAGCTGTGTCTATGACGGTTGTATGAATGGTATCCTTCACCATCTCACTACGGTGCAGATGGAACTGGAAATTCACTGCACGCAGCTGCGGATACAGTTTCTCCCTTATGTACCGGTAATCATGGAAATTCTTGAGTACCTCCTCGCGGGCATCGTTCTCCTTGACAGATGCAATGGCATTCAATATCGCGCTACGCTGCGTAATATTCGAGTCATTGCGGATGAGACCGACAAGCTTTGTCCAGTCCTCCCCTATCGCATCGGCACGGAAAAGGGCGACTGCTTCCCTGTCATCCGTACGCTGTATCAGATACGACTTGAGCTGTTTTGCACGTTGTCTGGCCAGCTGCATGTTCAGAAAGTCTGAACCTTCCGGTGAGGATGTGGCACACATATGCACACTGTCAAGTACCAGCTCACCGGTATATGTCAGTTTGTGCATCGTCCCCATCACCTTGTCTATCTCTTCCTTGTTGTTCCCTATCTGTTCGTCAAACTGCGAGGAACCCGCCTTATAGCTGATAAAGGCGGTTTGGTTGGCAGTAGCATGACGGGAGACTATTATCCGTTTGTATCTGGGCGCATGGTCCAGGAACTGTACCATTGAGGATATATAGTAGGTAAGCGTGTCGCTCTGGGGCAACTGATAACGGCTCTCGTCCATTGCAACCACGATACCGTCTATAGTCACGTCAATCTTACGTATATTCTCATCCGCCTCGATATTCTGCGAATAGTAGTATTCAAACCGGTCACCGTTCTGTATTACGGTATCCAGGCGGCATGGCTCCTTGGGAAACCGGACATATTCATTGTATTTTTCTTGGGTCAGGGCCTTTTTCCGTTCATTCTCCGCCTTCTTTTTCCAGTCAAAGAAACGTTTCTGTATCTCCACCGAGTCCTCTTTCGTAATAAGCCGCTGTTCAAACCGGTATTCAGGGAAAAGATAATTTCCCCAATGTCCTGGAGCATTGGCGACTTCCCTCTCCAGCCAGTACGCGGGAAGAACGGTTTTCCAGTTGTCAGGTCTCACTGCCGCACGGTTACGTTCCATTACACCGTTGAACAGTAGGTTGCGTCTGTTGCGGACACTCTTCCAGTCAATAAAGCGGGTCTGTGACAACTGTTCTTTCCTCCAGGCATAATAGAACTGTTCCTCAATGTCAAAAAGGGCCTTCCGATAGCCCTTTGCATCAAACAGCAACTGCATGTACGCACTGTCAGGAATAATGGAACTTATGAAGTTCTGGTACATCCGATATCCCTTTTCCTGCTGTCTGAGGAACTGGGCGCCGGAAAGAAGTATCTTGTCAAAGCATATCCTCTTGCCGTTCTTGTATGCTACCGGAGACAATTGTACTTGCCACTTGTTATCTATCAGGGCCGCCGGGACATCAACCTTGAAATCTATGGCAATCTTGCCCGCACGCTCGGCAACATTCTTGCTTTTTGCGACAATCTGCACGTCAGCAAGCGATACGCTCAGGATTTCCTCGCCATTATCATCCTTTTCATATTCCGTGAAGCCCTCCTTCAGCTTCCGCATCGTCTCCCTGCTATATACCTGCGTAGTGTCGATCACAGCCGGTTGTACCCTCTTTTTGTTAGGCTTGCGCTGGATCTGCGTCAGCCCCACACGTTGGGCACCGTTTTTCTCTAAAACGGAAACAATGGGAGTGTTGCAGCTCAGCACAAGCGTGGAAAGGGTACCAAATAGGAACAGTCTCCTTTTATCAATCATTTTTTCAATGCTTTAGTAATACAATCATAACATACAGAAAATTCATCAGAATGATAATGCCAAGCATTACCGAAAGTCCGGGACGGATCTTGAGCCAGACACCCTTCACAATCTTGCCCGCACGCTCGGCAACATTCTTGCTTTTTGCGACAATCTGCACGTCAGCAAGCGATACGCTCAGGATTTCCTCGCCATTATCATCCTTTTCATATTCCGTGAAGCCCTCCTTCAGCTTCCGCATCGTCTCCCTGCTATATACCTGCGTAGTGTCGATCACAGCCGGTTGTACCCTCTTTTTGTTAGGCTTGCGCTGGATCTGCGTCAGCCCCACACGTTGGGCACCGTTTTTCTCTAAAACGGAAACAATGGGAGTGTTGCAGCTCAGCACAAGCGTGGAAAGGGTACCAAATAGGAACAGTCTCCTTTTATCAATCATTTTTCCAATGCTTTAGTAATACAATCATAACATACAGAAGATTCATCAGAATGATAATGCCAAGCATTAGCGAAAGTCCGGAACGGATCTTGAGCCAGACACCCTTCAGATACTCTGTCAGTCCCTCTTCACAGTCACTCATGGCATCTCTTCCCAATATCACGAACATGCACTATCAGGTTTTGTCCCACACAGTTCTATCTCAGTGGCGGATACATTGAGCGACGGCTGCGGATTACCGCTGTTATCCAGGTATGCTTTCACGGACATACGTCCACTCACGAAAACTTTTGTCCCTTTCTTCAGACAGGCAAGCATCTTTTCCGTATAGCCGTACCACCTTATCTGTAGCCAGACCGTCCTTTCCGTCATCTGCCCATTATGATCCTTGCCAAACTCCTTATGTGCCATACTGAAACACACGTACTGTCTGTCCGCATTGTCTTTTTCCACGGCAGCATCCGCTCCCAGGTTACCAATTACTTGTGATTGTAACATAGTTCTCTATTTTTATATGTTAATAATTCATCAGAAATCATCATAATCAGCTTCGACCTCAATGGCCATATGAACGCTGAGCAGAACGCACAGCAAGATAACAGCCAGAAAAACGCCAAGCAACACAATATATAAAGCCATCATCTCCCATCCTCCTTTGTATTTACACAGTGAGCTGTTAGCGGATCTTCTGCGATTCTTTTTTCTGCACAATGGGAACAGAGTGTATGCTCTTCATCAGCCCACCAGCAGGTTCCGTAATCCGGATGGTAACAAGGGTCATTTTCAGTACACCCGCAAACACGGCAGACACCTGGAACAACAGACGCTTTTTCAGAATACTGAAAAATGCTGCGCACTTGGCAGAAATCCATGATGAACACATAATCCGGTACACCGGAAGCCGGCAAGACAGACGCCGTAATACGTTGAAGGGAATGATTCCGGGAATAGCAGATAGGCCGCAATTTAGGATGCGAAGTATTGATTTCCCGGATTCTATCTTCAATCAAAGATGACAAAGCATCCAGAGAGCAGTCATCCTTGATAAGGACATGTTCAAACTGACTGATAAAATCCAATAATTTCTTGCATGCCCTGTTTTTAGGACTATACAGAGACAGATCGTTAACGAAATACGTCATTATTCTATTTTCCTCCTTCCAATTGATATTTACTTCCCTAACCGTCAGAATAGATAAATAAGGTTCACTGAAATCTTATGGGGTATCAGGTACACTTTCCTCTCATGGTCAAACTTATATCCGCAGGTCTTGCAGAGAGACTTGTCATAGTTGGCCCAAAACGCGGCAAGGCCAAGCTCCCATTCAAAGTTCCAGCGGGGAGCCATCGGATAGGTCCACCCGAAGGACAGACCAGCACCCAAGCCCCAACCGTCATAACGGTACTTGTCCCAGATATTGCCGATGTTGTAACGGCTGGCAATCAACGAGAAACCAACAAACGGATCGCGAAAGCTCTCACGAAGCCAATAGCGGACACCGGGAAGAACTGTCAGGTTCTGGAATTTAGTATTGTTACTCTTGCTGTAAATGAAAGGATTGTACTGAACAGGAAGATGAAGAGAATACTTCTTGTTCAAAGTCATACCAAACTCCGCATTAAGATTACCCGTAACAAGACCAAGGATATTAGTCCTTGCAGAATAAAACTGCCCGAAGCATTGCGTGCTGCATAAAAACAACACTAACGAAATAAACGACATTCTCAATTTTCCGTACATAAGATGAAGTATTTATTATTGTTCAATTCCGGCAAATGAAAGCTTTCCCGATGCTCACGCACGGGGAAAGCCGAATAATTAACACTATCTATCACGTGGAAATTACCACGAAACAGACATGAAAGGCCGTCACTACGGCCTATACTGTCTAACAAAAGACTTTTTAATTTATATAACCTATTTAGTGGCAGAAAGATAGAACTGTAGAATACATACTCTATTAACATGAATATGCACAATAATAATGAGGTGTTAGTTCTAACAGAACTCTAACAGCGAAATTCACGGCTATCGCGGCTCCTGAACCGGTCCTAACAGTCAGCATTGTTGATGAGAACTTGGATGAGCGTGGAGGTTCGTTAGGTGAATTGGATTATGGCGAAGTGGAAGAAAGGGTCTCAGGGGGATATCTTGTTAGAACATACAAGATATATGAGGATGAGTATGGTTATCTCCCGGAAAGGATATACGCAACATCGACAGGAAACGGGGAATTTATCGGTTGGTACCAAAATGGTAAATTATTCAGCAGCAGTCCGGAACTTATTGACCAAGACATAGACTACCTTCGTGGAACACATATATGTGCCGCGTTTAGTGGGCAAGCAAACCCTGATGGTGCTCCCTCACAAGTTACCATCAAATTGTATTCCAGTGCCGGTGGCGCTTCCGGAGGAAAAGGGAAAGTAGGATTCAGTGCAGGCAGTCTTTCATATTCTGCACAAACGAAGACTGTAAAATATGGTGAAGAGATAACTATTTATGCTGAAGGAGATGAAATCGTAGGTGATTATAGTGTAACCCATTATTATTGTACCGGATTCTATCTGGATTCCGGAGCGGCAATAAAGACCTTCTCTGACACTAATCGCCTGCATAGTTATACTTTTACTGCAACGAGGAATATGGATATATCAGCAGATTGGAGAAAATATGATTATTAAATAAATTATTTCCTGAAGAGTTTTTTCAGTACATAGCTTATGAAGACAAGGCTGGCCCATAATTGAGGCCGGCCTTGTTTCCTTCTGAAATTAGTTATTTATTCGCTGTGACCAGAACCTCTTTCGTTGTACTTATAATTGTAGTCGGATATGAAGCCCCTGATAAGCCAGACGGATATGAGTCTGAAACATTTATGAATGTCATCGGTAACTTACTGCTTGAGATGGAAATACTAGCTTCATGTTTTTGTCCTGGAGCAATACCTCCTCCATGATTAACCTTATATACAGAACCATCAGCGCAAGAATAGGCATGATTTATTGATTGTATTGATACCGAACTATTGTTTTGTATGGTGAACTTTATTGTAATTTTAGTGTCAATTACAGTGAATTTGGCAGTTAAAGTTCTGTTAGATTTATTGTAAGCGCCTAAGTAAGTACATCTTCTACAGTTCATTTTCCCTCCTTACTTTTGCTACAAAAAAATAATATCCTATGATGCAGCGACGTAAACACATGATGAGCAGAGAAAAATTTATCTCCGTTCTTTTCCGTCAGCAGCAGAGTGGTTTGTCCATTGCTGATTTTTGTGAGAATGAAGGTTATAGCCGTAGTAGATTCTATCTTTGGAAACAAAAATACGGTATAACGGAGCGGGAGTTATTGACAGAAGCCTCCCGCTCAGGGGTTAAAGACAGCTTTGTCCCCATAGTAATCAATGGCGACACGCCATCCCCCGGTATATCTCACGAGACTCCCCTGCCATCTCCCCAGCCTAGCGTCCCCTTTCCCTTGAAAGGAAAGGACAGCTCTGAAATATCCTTGGAATTACCCAACGGATTGAAGTTGAAGTTTAAAGGGTCTTCCGGCTGTGAAGCTGCCCTGAATCTGATCTCTAAAATATATAATGCCAATGTTCTGCCTAAATGACAGCATGAGATATTTCCTATGCCCCGGTTATACGGACATGAGGAAAGGTATGTTCACTCTTTGCGGCCTTGTGCATGAGAGGATGGGAGGCGACATCAGAAGTGGGGACGTATTCATTTTCTACAACCGTTTCCGGACCAAGATAAAATTGCTCCATGCCGAACCGGGCGGTCTGGTCCTTTACGAGAAACTGCTTGAAGAAGGCACCTTCAAGATACCCGCCTATGATCCTGCCACCCGTTCTTACCCCATGACCTGGAGTGACCTGGTCGTTATGGTGGAAGGCATCAATGAAGATGTCAGCAAAGGCAGGCAAAGACGGCTTTCCAATTTGAAAAAGCATTGGTAAACAGTTGTAAACAAACAGCTTGAAGGCTTGTTTTTCTTATAGCTTTTCGCTATCTTTATATCATCAAAAAAGGATATTGAATGGCAAAAGAAGATGCAACCGGACAAGCTGTGGAATCCTCAATGGAACAGCTGCTGGATATCAACCGTAAACAGAGTGAGATCATCTCGGCCCAGGCAAGGACCATAGAAGAGCTCCGGGGTACGATAGTTGAGCTGAACGCCTCCCTGGCATGGCTGAAGAGGAAGGTGTTCGGAAAGATGAGTGAGAAATGCAAGCCTGTCTATAACGGAGACCCGAAGCTCCCTTTTGACTATGGCGACCTGGAACAGATAGAGGCGGAAATCGAAGAGGCCCGGAGCAGGGCGGCTGAACAGATTACCGTCCCCAAGTCCCGGGCCGCCAATAAAACGCCACGCCGTAACCGGGTCGTCATGAATAACCTTCCGGTTGTAACAGTCGTCATCGAACCGGAGAATGTCGATTTAAGCAGATACGTCAAGATAGGCGAGGAACATACCAGGACCCTTGAGATGAAACCCGGCTACCTCTATGTGAAAGACACGGTACGTCCCACATATGCCCTGAAAAATGAAATGGAGGCCGTTGACAACGGAGAAAAGGCTGTAATAACCGCTCCCATGCCACTGATGCCCATATATAAAGGCATGCCCGGGGCTTCCATGCTCGCTGAGGTCCTTTTACAGAAGTACGAATATCATGTCCCGTTCTACCGACAAGTGAAACAGCTGGAACATCTGGGTGTGAAACTGTCCAGAAACACATTGGACGGCTGGTTCAGACCGGTCTGCGAACTTCTCAGACCACTTTATCTGGAACTCAGGAAGAAAGTACTGGCCGCAGATTACCTCCAGGTTGACGAGACCACGCTTCCGGTTATAAACCATGAGAGGCATAAAGCCGCAAAAGAATACATCTGGATAGTCCGAGCGGCTGTGCCGCGTCTGCTCTTCTTCCATTACGACAACGGATCGCGTTCACAAAAAGTTGCGGTCAGGCTTTTGAAAAACTTCAAAGGATATCTCCAAAGTGACGGCCATCCTATTTATGACGCCTTTGAGGATAGAGAGGACGTGTGCCTGTGTGGCTGTCTCGCACATATCCGCAGGCATATAGAGCTGTGCAAGGAAGAAAATCCGGAATATGCCATGCAGGGACTCAAATTTATCCAGGATATGTATAATGTGGAATACATGGCGGATAAACAGGAACTCCCGTATGAAAAACGTGCTGAATTACGTCAACGTCTATCCGAGCCGATACTTGACAGCTTTGAACTCTGGCTTAAAAACACATACCCTAAAGTTCTAAAACGAAGTCTTATGGGGAAAGCCATAGCCTATGCCTACTCCCTGCTGCCAAGAATGAAACCGTATCTCCATGACGGAAGAATCTTTATAGACAACAACCGCTGTGAGAATGCCCTGAGGCCACTGGTCATATCAAGAAAGAACATGCTGTTCTGCGGAAATCACGAAGCTGCTGAGAATACGGCTATAATCTGCTCCTTGCTTGGCTCATGTAAGGAACGTGGTGTCAACCCCAGAGAGTGGCTGAATGATGTGATCAGTAAACTCCCCTATTATCTGGCACCCAAATCAGACAGAGACCTGAAGGAACTGCTACCGGATGTATGGAGAAAATAATCGGGACAGTTCCGGGAAAATGCAGGAAAAAACGGGAAAAAGCGAGATTGACACTCAATAACAACCCTGAGATAAGTTGGCATATGAAAAAATCGAGACGCACTTACAATGGAGTGCACCTCAATAAAATCGAATACACAAGATGTAGTTGAGCAGTCGCTTACGATTTATTGACGATTTGTATTAATTTTGCTGTCGGTTATAAAGTATTTATAGATGTTATGGAATTAAAGAATGTGTACGAACTAATCCAAGAAAGACTGGAGGTGATTTTTAAAGAGTTCGACAATATATACATTTCCTTTTCAGGTGGAAAGGATAGTGGAGTGTTGCTGAATTTATGTCTGGACTATATGCGTAGGAACCGGCTGAAACGCAGGATTGGAATGTTCCATATGGACTATGAGATACAGTACCGCATGACCATTGACTATGTGGACCGGGTATTGGAGGCAAACAAGGACATGCTGGACGTGTACCGTGTCTGCGTGCCGTTCCGTGTGCCGACCTGCACCTCCATGTACCAGAACTACTGGCGTCCCTGGGACGAAACGAAAAAGGAAGCGTGGGTCAGGGAGATGCCGGAGGAGGCAATGACCGTAAACGACTTCCCGTTCTACAACCGTAGGATGTGGGACTATGAATTTCAGTTGGAATTCTCCCGTTGGCTCCATCAACGGAAAGCCGCACGGCGTACCTGCTGTCTGGTAGGCATACGTACCCAGGAGAGCTACAACCGCTGGCGGACCATATACGGAAAGGAGAGGGAACGGTACAAGAATTACGAATGGAGCACGAAAATCGACGAGGATGTATATAACCTATACCCGCTGTTCGACTGGAAAACGGAGGACATATGGGTTGCCAACGGCAAGTTCCGATGGGATTACAATAAACTATACGACCTCTACTATCAAGCCGGGGTAAGCCTTGACCGGCAACGGGTGGCAAGTCCGTTCATCAGTGAGGCCATCGAGAGCCTTGCCTTGTATAAAGTCATTGACCCCAACACTTGGGGGCGGATGATAGGACGTGTAAACGGAGTCGGCTTTGCCGGACTTTACGGCAATACCCGTGCTGCAGGAAGGAGAGAGATACGTCTGCCGGATGGATATACCTGGAAGTCATTCATGGAATTCCTGCTCTCGACCCTGCCGGAACACACCCGGGAAAAATACCAGGCCAAGCTGGAAACCAGTATCAAATTCTGGAAGGAAAAGGGTGGAGTGCTCAGTGAGGAAGTTATACAGAAGCTGAAAGACCGCAATATCCCCATCCAGGTGGGTGACAGCACCAACTATAGGACAGACAAGAAGCCGGTACGGATGGACTACCTGGACGACATCGACATAGAGGAGTTCCGGGATATTCCCACCTATAAGCGTATGTGTATATGCATTCTGCGCAACGACCACACCTGCAAGTATATGGGGTTCGCCCTGACCAAGGAGGAAAACGAAATGAAGAACGAAGCCTTGAAAAAATACAAGGATATTTTATAAATGTACTATGATACCTAACCTTCAAATATAAAAAAGCCCCGACAAAAGCCGGGGCCACTTATCAAGAAAATGATAAGTAAAACTACTACAACAGCAAAAGTAATGTGTTTCCTTTAACAAACAAGTTATAACACATAGATGATGTGGATGCGTGTATTGAAATAGACACATATAAGTATTCTTCTATAATAAAATCATAAAGTTGGGATTATGAAATATTTGTAGTACTTTTGTATTGTTTTATAAACTTATAGCCGTAATACTTACGGTTGTAAGTTTTAATGGTAAGGCTGATTGATTGATAAAAACAGAAAAAATGAAGTTTTATAATAGAGAAGAAGAACTTGAAGCTCTGAATAAAGTAAGAGAATTGTCTTTTAATGAACATTCCATGTTCACAGTCCTTACAGGTAGACGTAGGATAGGTAAGACTAGCCTTATTAAAAAGAGTTGTAATAATACTCCTACTGTCTATCTATTTGTATCTAGGAGTAATGAAGCATTATTATGCCAAAGTTTCGCTGAGGAGATCAGAACTGCCCTTAATATATTCGTACCAGATGGCATAATATCTTTCGCCGAACTATTTCAATTTCTGATGGATGTTGGTACTAGAGCGAAATTTAATTTAGTAATTGATGAATTTCAGGAGTTCTTCTTTATAAACTCTGAAGTGTACAGTAAGATGCAACATATTTGGGATAGTTATCGACTAAAGTCAAATATTAATTTAGTAGTGAGTGGTTCTGTATATACCTTGATGACTAAAATATTTAAAGATGAGAAAGAACCACTATTTGGCAGAGCTGATCGAATATTAAAATTGATGCCATTTTCAATATCTGTATTAAAAGAAATAATGACAGATAATGGGATACCTTTACCGGAGTGTAATGAAGAACTATTAGCTCTATACTCTTTTACAGGAGGGGTACCAAAATATGTCGAGATGCTTGTTGAGAACGGTTGTCATGGTCTCATGGATGTAATGGTTGATTTTATGGTACAACCTGATTCTCCTTTTCTCACTGAAGGGAAAAATCTCCTCATTCAGGAATTTGGAAAACAGTATGGAAATTATTTTTCTATATTGGCATCTATTGCTAATGGAAAGAATACACTCACAGAAATGGAAAGCCTTATGGGGAATATAAGTCTATCTGGACAATTGAAACGTTTGGAAGAAGACTATGAGTTGATCAAAAAGAAGCGTCCACTATTTGCTAAAGAAGGTAGCCAAACCGTTAGATATGAGATATCAGATATGTTTTTACGCTTTTGGTTTCGTTACTTTGTTAAGTATCAAAATTTGATTGAGCTTCAAAACTATACTCTTTTAGGCGATATTATCAAAAAGGATTTTCCTACTTATTCTGGGATAACTCTAGAAATGTATTTTCGCAAAAAAATGATGGAAAGTCATGAATTTATAGATATTGGTTCCTGGTGGTCAGGTAAAAACAATTCCAATCAGAACGAAATTGATATTATTGGTATCTATGCAGATAATAAACGTGCCTTAGTTGCTGAAGTTAAACGTAAGGGACGTGAGTTTAAACCTGAACACTTTAAGCAAAAGATTGATTTTATACGTACAAAAATACTTTCCAATTATGAAATAGAGAGCTGTTGTTTAAGTATGAATGATATGTGAGTCGGAATAATACTTTCCTTTACCCTTTCAAATATAATAATCCCCTTACTTTCAATTGGAGCAAGGGGATTATTGTTTGTTACTCTTCTTGGTGGTTCATGGCGTACTCTTCATGCCAAGCAAGAAAGACTCTGGCGCTCTCGTCACTTATCGGCCGGGTATCAATCCATTCTTCCCATGCATCAGTTAGTTCCGGCTGTGCTTCAACAAACTCTACTAATGTTATTTTCCCTTCTTGTTGGAGCTGTACAAGCTCTTCGTAACTTTTGTTTTGCAATTCTTCAGTTTTCATAATCAAATTATTATTAGTTAAAGTACATGTTCACTTTCATCAAAGTTTTCGATTGAATAAACTACGAAGTCATCTGCCGAAAAACCTCCGGCAATATTACTTCGATGTGTTTTTGAAGTAATATATTTCTCAATACTTTTACAGATTGGATTATCTTTCTCTAATTCTTTGAAAGCAATATTTGCAAAATTATCTATGAATGGCGTTTCTAACTTTTCAAAAGCATCTCTGTTCTTTATATGCTTATACATCAACCACATAGGGAAAGTCATTTGCCAATCACTTTTTTTTATCATTATCGCTACTGCATCATATATAGCTTGTTCTTCATCAGTAAGTTTAAACCTCCTGATATTTTCAAAGCACCACACGATATACCCAATATCAGTAAGTATGATATATTTTATTTCTTGCCCTTTGTACTTACCAAAGGTCAATGTTCTTTCTTTTTTATCACTAATTTGCATTGCGGGCTAATATTACTTGATCTCTCATTTCTTATCCTTGTTTTGATGAATACTATTCTTCACTTTTTCAAAAAGCGATGACTATAATTCATCACTTCCATGTTTTGGGAATTTGCTTACTTTTCTCCGGTTGGTCGGGATGATATTTCTCTTCCTCTTCCATCTGAAGCCGAACCGCAGCAGCCATGAGCTGTGACAGTGGGACAATAGTAGTCCCGAATACCGCAAATGGCTCGTATTCTCCTTTATCATTCTGGATATACTTTCTTTCCCCTAAAACGAAGTATCTCTCCTTTTTCCTTGCTGCTGCTTGTCTGAGCATCTTTAAGGTCTTGTAGCCGAAGGAAAGGGTACGCATAGGGAAAGACTCTATTCCGGTTGCAACATCCAGTTCCAATTTGAATCTGTATTTATTCTCTTCTACTATCATCTAAAGCCAATTGGATTACGTGGTTTCTCTTCAATCCTCTTCCTGACCTGAAGCTCGGCCAACGTCTGGTTGATCATCTCCAGTTGCATCCGGGTATCCTCGTTGATGTCGTTGTAATCGGTGAAAACTTCTTCCATGTAGGCTCGGAGTTCCTTTATCTGTTTCTCCAGTTCCCCCACTCTGTCTACCGGTGGATTGGCTATCAGTTGACGGATGGCGACGAAGGCACGAACGATTAAAACACTTGCTTGGATAGCTATATTGCTTCTGAGCACACTTAACCCCATGCTCTGTAAAAGCCAATGGAATAGCAGTCTTTGGTCGTTTATTTCGTGATGTCATCACAAATTGTGATGACATATTTTGCCATTCGTCCTTTGCCAGTTGATACATGAAGTCCTCCGGGAAACGCTCGATATTACGCTTCACCGCCTGATTGAGAGC
>ERZ779668.108-NODE-108-length-29282-cov-2.08085_pt1 | contig 29282 bp, 35 predicted proteins | sample MGYA00511101_ERZ779668 | MGnify/ENA primary metagenome ERZ779668 (study PRJEB29588, sample SAMEA2155636) | human gut metagenome | biome: human gut; feature: human-associated habitat; material: faeces | place: Denmark | collected 2008/2010 ...
AAGAAGATTTTTATAAATCTATTATATCTTATATTTCTGGTATGACAGATAATTTCGCTATTGAAATATATAATGAAATAATTAGATTTTAGGAGGTGGATTTATGGAAAAAATAGCAATTATTTCAGATGTTCATGGTAATATTACTGCCTTAAATGCTGTATTATCCGATATAAAAAAACGCCATATAAAAAGAATATTTTGTTTAGGAGATTATGTTATAAAATGTACACATCCTGATTTAGTAATTGATAAACTAAGAGAAGTTTGCGAAGTTATGCTAATTGGTAATTCAGATTATGCAATTTGCCGTCCTGAGGCTAAAGACAAGAAATTTTGGTCTAGAGAAAAAATCGGTGAAGAACGAGCTAATTTTATTTATAATTTACCAGTATTCCATGAATTTTATATGAGTGGGCATCTAATAAGATTATTTCATGCTTCTCCATATGGCTTAGATAACATCTATAATCCTATGTTCTCAAATAAAGGAACACAATATGCTGGTACAGAATTAAAAGATCCAGAAGATTTATTTAAAAATACCGAATTTATTGGTAAAACTTCTAAAGATCCTGAACCAGATATTGTTGGATATGGACATATACATACACCTTGTTTAGTTAGATATAAAAATAAAACTTTATTTAATACAGGAAGTGTAGGTATTCCAGTTGAAATGATGAATTCTGATGTAGATGACAAAAGTAACAAATTTTCGACTCTTGCATCTTATATAATAATAGAGGGAAATTATAATTCTAAAGAACTAGATTCTATTTCTTTCAATTTGGTAAGAATACCTTATAATATTCAAAAAGAAATAGATGATTTAGAAGCTTCAAATTTATCTAACAAAAACATTGTTATTCAAAGCTTAAAAGGAGCACTTCCCACACCATTTAAATTAAATTAGGAGTGACAATTATGGATAATAAATTAACAAAAGCTAAAGAAATTTTACATCATTATAACCAAGAACATTTACTATATTTCTATGATGAACTTTCTGAAGAACAAAAAGAGCTTTTATTAAACCAAATTTTAGGAATAGATTTTAATAAAATCTTAACTTTATATAAAAACTCTTTTAAATCTACAAAATTAGATTTAAACACAGTATCTCCTTTACCTCATATAGAAAAAGACAAAATTTCAAAAGAAGCTTTAGAACATTACATAGCTATTGGAGAAAACATAATTAAATCTGGCTTTCTAGCAATAGTAACAATGGCTGGTGGTCAAGGAACAAGATTAGGTTATAAAGGTCCAAAAGGAACTTATGAATTAGACTTTGAACAGGAGCATTGCAGAAAGTCTTTATTTGAAATAATGTGTGAAAATATAAAGAACGCAAACAATCAGTATGATATTACTCTTTCTTGGTATATTATGACTAGTGAAGATAATGATTTTGCCACAAAAGAATATTTTAAATCACATAACTTTTTTGACTATCCAAAAGAAAAAATAAAATTTTTCAAACAAGAAAAACTTCCTATTGTTAATATTGATGGTAAATTAATTTTAAAAGAAACTTACTTAATAAAAGATGGTTCTAATGGTAATGGTAATGTGTTTAAAGCCATGAAAAATAATAAAATTATAGATGATTTAGAAAAAAGCAATATAAAATGGGTATCTTTTGGAGGAATTGATAATATATTATTGAAAAATATAGACCCTCTTTTCATTGGTTTAACTGTTGATAGTGGTTATCAAATTGCCTCAAAATCTATTTTTAAACAAAAACCACTAGATAAAGTTGCTGTTTATTGTAAAAAATCCGGAAAGCCTTCCATTTTAGATTATGATGATATTGATATAAAGTTATCTGTTTCTAAATCTAAAGATGGTATGTATCAATACAGAGAAGCTAATATACTTTCTCATTTAATGAATTTAGAAGCTATTAAAAAGGTTTCAAATATTCATTTACCTTACCATAGAGCTTATAAGAAAAATGCTTTTGTTAATGAAGAAGGAATGAAGCAAATTCCTGATAAACCAAACTCTTTTAAATTTGAAAATTTTATCTTTGATAGTTTTGCTTTTTTTGATGATATGTTACTTCTTCGTGTTGATGAAAATGAAGAATTTGCACCAATTAAAGATTTTACAGGTATATATAATCCTGATACCGCAAAAGAAAAATACGAAAAATATTGGAATAAAATTAAGATATAAATTTATAAGAAGGAATGTACCTTATACATTCTTTTTTATATTATTAATTTTCTTTTTCGTTATATATAAAAAGCTTGTTTAATATGATTAATATTATATTCATTATTATCTAAAAACACTTCTATAACATCAAATCTTATAGCAGTATTTTTGATATTAACTTTATAAATATAATATTTTGCAACAGATATTATATGCCTTTGTTTTACTTTACTAACAGCTTCACTTGGCCTTCCATATACCAAATTAAAACGTGTTTTTACTTCTAAAAATACTAATTCATTTCTATATGTGTCATAGGCTATTATATCTACTTCTCCTTGCTTACAATTAAAATTTCTTTCTATTATTGTGTATTTATTTTCTTTTAAGTATTTACAAGCTAGATCTTCTCCTAATTTACCTATTTGCTGATTTATATACATTTATATTCTCCTTGTTTTTTAGTTATAAATCCATCTATCTCTAGCATAAATAAAATATTATTTATATCTTTTATGCTCTTTTCAGATTCTTTACATATTGCATTTATATTGCTAGTTCCATTTCTTATTAAATTATATATTTCTTGGTATTCTTTTTTTACTATCTTACTTCTTATTGCTTTAGTTTTATTATCATTTATTTCCTTAAAACTTAAAAATTCAAATTCTTCAATAATTTCTTGGGTTGATGTTATTAAAGTTGCTCCTTTTCTAATTAATTTATTTGTTCCTTTTCCATGTATATCTTCTATTTCATGAGGTAATACAAATACCTTCCTACCTTGTTGTGTAGCTAATCTAGCTGTAACACTTGTTCCGCTTCTATCCATTGCTTCAATTACTAATATTCCAATTGAAATTCCACTTACAATCCTATTTCTTTCTAAAAACATTTTGGAATTTGGTTCTACATTTGGAGAATATTCACTAATAATTAATCCTCCGCTTTTTAATATATCATAATATAATCCCTCATTTTCCTTTGGGAAAATATAATTTAAACCACTTCCTAAAACAGCTATTGTTTTTCCATTTTCATCTATTGTTTTTCTATGAACTATTGCATCAATTCCTTTAGCCATTCCACTAACAATAGTAAGACCTTGCCCTGATAATTCTGATGCAAATTTTTTTGCTAAATTTTCTCCATTTTTTGTACAACTTCTTGAGCCTATTATAGCTATGCAATTTTGCTTTAGCAACTCTATATTTCCTTTTAAATATAATTGTTTAGGTGGATTTTTTATTTTTCTTAATTGTTCCGGATAAATTTCATCTCCAATTTTAATTTTTACTATTTCTAAATCTATTGTTAATTCCCCCAATACTTTCTGTCTAAACTTCTATACTGAATTGCTTCTGCTAAATGGCTAATTTCAATATCTTTTTTCCCATCAATATCGGCTATTGTTCTAGCTACTTTTAAAATTTTTGCATATGCTCTCGCACTTAAACCTAGTTTGTTAAATGATTTTTCTAATATCTCTTTACATTCTTTATCTAATTTACAATATTTTTCTAACAATCTTGGTGTCAATTCTGCATTACACAAAATGTTATAATCTTTGTATCTTTCTAACTGTATATTTCTAGCTTGATTAACTCTTTTTCTTATTTGTTCTGAGGTCTCTATATTTTTTGTTTTATCAATTTTTTCATATGTAACACTTTCTACTTCAATATGTAAATCTATTCTATCTAATAATGGTCCACTAATTTTATTAATATATCTTTTTATTTGTTCTGGCTTACAATGACATTCTCTCTTGTTTGCCCCATAATATCCACATGGGCATGGATTCATGCTTGCTATAAAAATAAAATTACATGGATATGTAATTGCAATATTTATTCTGCTTATTGTTACCTTTCTATCTTCTAAAGGTCCTCTTAACAATTCAAGTACATTTTTGTTAAACTCTGTTAATTCATCTAAAAATAATACCCCATAATGTGCTAAGCTTACCTCTCCGAGGTTTTGGTTTCTTGCCTCCGCCTACTAATGCAGCTGCTGTAATTGTATGATGTGGGCTTCTAAATGGTCTTTTTAAAATTAATGGATTTTCTTCAGATAATAAACCTGTAATACTATGGATTTTTGTGACCTCTAGAGCTTCTTCAAAACTTATATCTGGTAATATACTTGCTAATCGTTTTGCTAACATTGTTTTTCCAGCACCTGGACTTCCGAATTAAAATACAATTATGACCTCCTGCAGCTGAAATTTCTAAAGCCCTTTTTACATTTTCTTGTCCTTTTACATCAGAAAAATCAAATTCATATAATTCTGAATTTTTGTCATTTATCTCTTTATGCCTTTCTTTTTCAATATATTTCTCTCCTTTTAAGTATTCCATTAATTGTTTTAAATTATCAACTGGTAATATTTCTAATCCATCTACTATTGCCGCTTCCTTAGAATTTTTTCTAGATAATATAATTCTTTTTATTCCTAATTTCTTTGCTTCAATACATATCGGTAATACGCCATTTATTTTTTCAACACTTCCATCTAAAGAAAGTTCTCCTACAAAAATGCTTTCTTCTAAAAAAGTATTTAAATAATTATTTTCTATTTCTCCACTAGCAATCAGTATTCCTAATGCAATTGGCAAATCTAAACTTGCTCCTTCTTTCCTTATATCAGCAGGTGCTAAGTTTACTACTATTCTTCTACTTAAAAATTCTACTCCTGTATTTCTTATTGCAGTTTTTACTCGTTCTTTTGCTTCTTTTATACTTGTGTCAGGCAGTCCAACAATTTCAAAGCAAGGCAATCCACATGAAATATCAACTTCAATTGACAAAATACGCCCATCTAGTCCCTGTAAAGCTAAACTTTTTACAACTGATAACATACTTTTCCTTTCTTATACATTTGGATATCTGAGGCCATTATAATTTTTATTTAAATGAAGGATGTTTTGCAAATTGCTTTTTATCAATTTTAATGGATTGTGCCGAACAGCGTAGACTTTAATTTATCTTTTTCGACTTAATTTTATATAGGGATTTTTAAACTTATAATTAAATTATGGGGGTTTATAATGACCTCAGATATCCAAATATATATTATTAAATTTTACCTGGTATTTTTGAATCTTTTGATAAAATACTTTTTAGATTCTAATTGAATTTAAATTAATTTGAAATTAATTTTTAAATTGAAATAATATTTAATTCTTTTGTATTATAAAACCGTTTCCATAATTTGTCAACAGTTTTTTTGAATTTTTTTATTTTTTTATTAATATTTAGGCTCATAATTTATAAATAGTTTATATATTAATATTCAAAAGTCCAGTCAAATCAACATATTCCATATGATTTCAATTTAAAAATATTAATATATAAACTTCATAATAATAAATAATTAATTTAATCAAACCAATAATTTCATTTAATTATGTTCAGTAATTCCATATGTCCCATTTGTAAAATCTCTAAATAGATTTACTTGTGGTGTAACATAAGTAAATATTATAAAACAACTCAATAAAAATATAAGAATCCCGCCTGCTAAAATTTTAGTTTGAATTGTGCTTTCATTCTTTCTTTTCATTAATTTATAAGAAGTCCATTCTCCTAAAATAATACTAATAATAAATATTAGAATATCTATTATAAAAAAGTTAGTCCCAATAATTCCTGTATAAGTAAAAAAGCTTATAACAATAAAGCTAATTGCTGTAAATATTCCTATAGCTTTTGCTTCTATGTAATTATTAGCAATATTTTTTACAAAATAATACTCTATTAATCCTAATATTAGCATAGGATAAAAAACTAATTTTAAATGTTCCCATACACTCTCATTAACAGCACTAAAACTAGCAATAATTGCATTATTTCCAGACCATTCATAAATAAAATGCAATAAAGTACCTAAAATTAATTCTAATATTGTTACAATTAATTCTATTTTTAGTAGTTTACTTGTTTTTATTTTATGCAATATTTCTTTAGATTTTTTCATATTATAAATCCCTCCATTCTTACTTAATTAATTTGTATGAATGAAGGGCTTGTTCTTATGCTTATTTTCAATATTTTATACATTAACTTCATCTTTTCTAACTTCTATTTCCTTTTGTCGATAAGATATAATATTGAATTCATCTTTTTTATTAAATACTATCATAATCACTTTTGTATAATTATCTTTAGCTGGTTTACCATATTCATTAATAGTAATACTTGCTTTATGTTTTTTAAGAGTATCAAAAGTGTTCATAAATCCCATTCCTGTTCCACCACTTTCTTTGTGGGTTGTACTTGGGATTTTTCCTAATTTATGCAATGTATTTATTTCAAATTCAATTCCTGAATCATATATATAAATTGAGTATTGTCCGTCTATTTTTCCTATTCTTACTAAAATGCTTCTATTACTATTATTAGAACATTTTACTGCAATTATTGCATTTTTTACATGGTCTGCTATTAATATTTCTAATTCTTCTTTTGTTATATGATTATTAATCATTTGATATATGTTTCCATTTAATTGTACTTCAAACTTAATTTTATTTTTTATGCATTCTGATTTCATATAATTTAACATATCGTCTATTTCTGAAATGTTTGTCTTTGGAATTTCTATTTCTGGTTCTTCTGATATTTGCTTTGTGATGTTGTTTAGCCTATTTTTTACATCTATTTCTTCTGCTATTTCGTTCTTTAATGCTAGTTCATTTAGTTTGTATTCTAATGCTTTTTGTTTGTGTGCTATTGAATGACTTGTTTTACTAAAGTTTAGATTTTCTTGTTCTAATTGTTTTATTTCTTTTTTCTTGTCCTCTAGTTCCTTTTTGGTTTCTTCTAAATCTTGTACTAACAACCTTTGCTTATAGTAAAGTTGTAATGATTTTTGAATTGTGATGAACATTATTATAGAAAAGATAATAAATCCAAAACCCAAAGCACTTGTAAAAGATTCATTATAATTAGTCAAAACAATAAAAGAAAATATTATAATTACACTTATATTTAAAATTAACATATTAAAATATTCGTTTTTAAGTCTTTTATTTAAAAATATAATACCTTGTTTGAATCTTTTTATTTTTAAAATTCTATTAATTATTATGCTATAACAAATTATTATCACTATTAGACTAATCCAATCATTATTAATATTAAAGATTATATTGGGTATAAAAGCTATTGCTACTGAAAGCAAAAATACAATATAATTTATACTTAAAGAAAATATTATAATTAAAATCGAATAAACTATATCTTCTTTATTAATTATAGAAAATCCTATAGCCAAAGAAGTTGCTAAAAAAATCATACTATTTAATGAACTAGAACAAAATTTAATTTCTCCTCCTATAATGGCAATAACTATAATTATCATGTATGAAATAATTTTTTTATTATCTTTCTTATTTATAATTCTTATAGCAAAATTATATGTAAAAATACTGATACTTAAAATCTTTAATATATAAATAACTATACCTATATTCTCTAGATTATTTATAAAATCCATATTTTATTTTTCCTTTTACAACATTTAATATTATACATATTATATATAAAAATAAAGGGATATTCAATATGAAATATTAATATCTCCTTATTTTTATACTTTAACCAGCCCAATGGCTAATCCATCTCCAAAAGGCATTAAACCAATATCTCATTGTATTCACCACCTTTTCCATTTCGTTTTTTCTCTTGGTGTCAATAAAAAAATACCATTTATTACTTTCAAATAAACGGTATCTAATAATAGAAAAAAATGATGAAAAATGGCGAAAAATAAAAAAATCTAGTATTTACTACTAGATCATCTTTTTTATTTTATCAACATAATAATAAATAAACTCCATAGGCGTTGGTATTCCTGTCTCATAATTCACTTTGGCTGTATAATATGTTGTTAAATCTTCTATTGATGAAACTCTCCAAGCATGTATAATTGCATTTTGAATTCCATTAGTTATAGTATTTCCTGATTTTTTATATATTTTCGTTAAATGTTGTATAACATTTATATTACTATTTTCGTTTTGTATTAAGTATAATATAGCATCATGAATATATTTTCTTCCTTTTAACTTTGCTGTTACTCCTATCAAATCCAACTCATGATAAATATGTTCTGAAATTTTACTTTCACTTTCTCGTAATTCCTCTTCTAAGTTTTTAATATCTGATTGTATTTCTATTTTTCTTAAATTAATGAATTTATTTAAGACTTGATTACATGAATAATTAGGATGATCTTTATATAATATAAGATCAACTCCATTCCTATGTAGTATTTCATAAGTTCTTTTTGAGTTAACATGTGTAGTTACAATTACAATTGGTACATAATTCAAATTTAATTTTTTTAAGTTTAATAAAAATTCTAGAGAATCCGTGTTGCCTGATGTGCTATTATTTAGCTCTAAATCTAAAACTATACCTTCTGGGTGCTTCAACTTTACATATTTTAATCCTTCTATGTCTGAATCTGTTATTCCAACTAATTCTATATCTTTTCTTTCTTTGATACAATTAACAAATCTATTACAGTCATCAATATCATCTTCTATAATTAGTATCTTCATTGCTTTAGATTCCATACTATACTCCTCCTTTTATTCTTATTATGGATAATATACCATAAAACCTCATTGAATACTACATTAATGTAGAATATTTTCCTATATATTTTCGGTTTTTTTAATATAAAATGAACAATAAGTATAAGGAGTGGTTTTTATGAATATTAATCATAGCAGTAAAGAAATAGAATTAGATAAATTAGAACAAATAGAAAGAGGCAAAAGAATTAAATTTATTAGAGAAAATGAACTACATATGAATAAAACTCAACTTGCTAAAGAGATTGGCATTTCTGGACAATTCCTAGGATTAGTAGAAGAAGGAAAAGGTAACCTTGTCTATAAAAGTATAAAAAAACTAAGAAATATAAGTGGACATTCAGCTGACTTTATTTTATATGGTTTTGATGATACAACTATAACTAAAACCAAAGAATGTTTACAACATTATTCTGAAGAAGAATTTATTTATGCTACTAAAATAATTACACAAATTGCCACTTTCATAAAAAACACTTAATGTTTTATGTATGTTTTATATTGTTTTGAATATATCGTATTGACTTTTTGTATTTCTTTAAATAAAATATTCCACATAAAGTACTAATATATATACTAAAAGGTGGAATATTTTATGATTACAAATTATTTATTTTTTTTAATAGCTTTACCAAAAGAAGAACTAAAAAAACAACTTTTAATTATTTTATTATTTTTTGTGTTTATCATGTTGACTTATCTATTTTTAAATTATCTAAAATTAAAATTCACAAATGAAAATAGTAATTCTCTTTTTCAAAAATTTTTAAAAAGGCTTTAAATAACTACTGAAATCATTTAATATATCACATTGTAAAAAGTTAGAAGAATTTTAGTATTTTCAAATATAAAAATCTTTCTTACAATATAAAGACTTTTTATAGTCCAAATATTTATAAAGAAAGATCTATATGTTTTTTATAAACATTTTTATTTTTGCATTTGAATTAAAAAATTATATTTATTTGCATGTCTTATTTCATCTGTCATTATTGACATAAGTAAAGTATAACTTTTACCACTTGGCATAGTTCCCATTATTTTTCTATACTTCTTAATAGCATCAAGTTCCCCAAATAATGCCTTTTCTAAATTTTCTTTATAACTCATTTGATTATTGCTACTATTTGTTAAATTATCTGCTGGCAAAATTTGACCTGTAAAATCATAATATAATTCTCTTAAAATTTGATTATGTTTTCTTTCATCATCTCTAATACTTCTTATTATATCTTTTTCTTTATCAGTTGGTGCTTGTTCTATTAATATACCATAAAACATTTCATCTTCTTTTTCATCATCAACAGACTTTCTTATCAAATCAATTGCTTGATTTAATGTTATAATTTCTCCACTTTGCTCTTTCATCTCACTATTTCTGTAATTATATTCTCTAAATCCATAATATTGATTATACATATTATAATCAGGATACATTTTATCCCCTCCCTTAAGCTATAATATGTATTAAATATTATTTTGTTAAATAGCTTACTAATTTTGCATTTTTATTTGTTCATCTTTTATTAATGGATATCTAATAAGATTTTCACTATTCAGATTTTCTTTATGCATGTCTATTGCAGTAATTTGATGATTATCGTATGTTGTATAATAATAAATTCCCTTACTTGCATTACAACAAGATGTATAAATTGTTATTTCAAATATTCCATCATCTAATTCACAACATCCTCTTTGTTGTTCAACAGAATTAAGTATATGAAAAAACTGGCTAACACTTTCTTTTTCTTCTTCTTTAGATACTGAATTCATTTTTACAAAAGCTGCTCTTATGAATCTAGATTGAGATGATAAATCTCCTGGAAGCCCTATCGCTCCCATACCTCTACTATATTTCTCTAAATTCAACGATTTTGCAAATGTGTTTTTTGGTGATTTAGTTGATAAATTCATATAGTTATTTAATTCGAACATTTGCTTATCAAATGTAGGATTATTGGTTAACACTCCTACTGGATTTTCATATATTTTTATTCTTTTACAGCTTCTACTGTTATAGATTCTATGCTATCTGAAATAATCCAATGTAATTGTGCTAATGGTAAATTTGTGCTAAATGGTTCATCTAAAAAATTTATTTTTTCTATTAATTTTTTTGCCTCTTTTACTGTTGTACTCTGACTTAAAATCCATGGAATAAATTCAAATTGCGTAATATTATCTTTTCCTTTTATTTTTTTATTATATTGTGCATTTCCTACAAAATTTAGTCCTGCTATTCCTAAACCTTTTTCGTTTACTGCTTCATAATATAATGGATAATTTTCTGTAACATATGCCATTCCTATTATGGCGTAGTGATTTTTTATATTTTGCTTATGTCTAAAGTTAAATTCATAATTTCTTGGCGTTATTGTTACTTCATCTCCATATGAAATTTCATAGTCTAGTGTCCTTCCAAAATAGAAATCTTTTGTTTTGTATGTTATCGCTGTACACATATTTATTTTCTCCTATTCGTTTTTATTCTTTTTGTTTTATTATATCACTTTTGTTTCTTTTTGTGTTGCTTTTTATTATTGATTAATGCCTTCGGGTTATGAGCGAGACCTGACCACTTTTTGTAAGTTTGTGGAAATTAGAGTTTTTGTTGGTATTTCAGTATTTACAGAAGTTTTTATTTAGAGAACATTTGTGTATTTTTAGGGCATTTTTTGAGAGGATTTTACCCAATTTTTACCCAATTCATATAGTACGTTTGTTCTAGTATTTTAGTCTCTTGTAAGAGATAATTTTATTAATAAAATTTTAATTTTTGGAGGATGTAGATTATGAATAATTTTAGAGAAGTTAATGATGATATTTTAAGAGATTGGTTAAGTTTTAGAGAGGAAATGGTTTTAGGCACACTTACTAAAGAAGATAGAAAAAATTATATTTATTTTTATGAAATTGCTGAAAATATTTTAAAGAATGTTCCTAAACAGAATCAAAAGTATGTTAAGAATCAGTTAGATAGACTTGATAAGAATTTTATGGATTATATTTGTTATTGGAATGAGAAATATTATAGGAATGGTTTTTGTGATGGAGTTGAATTAATTATTGGTTGTATTGATAAATAATTAAAATTAATCCAAAGTTTTTTCAAAATTTTGAAAAAACTTTGGATTTTTAGTTACTTTTTTCAAATTGGTAAAATATGAGTTTAAATTCGTTTTCTAAATTTCTATATTCCATATTTTTCTTTTCTCATTTCAAATGCACTTCTACCACCTTCAAGTATATTAATTACACAATCACAAACATTTTTATCATCAATAGAGCCTATATTTTCATCTTTATTTACTCCGTGTCCTTGTTCTTCCTCCATCACTATAATACACTCAGCATCTCCAAAAACTGGAATATTAGCATTATGTGTAGCAAAAATAAATTGTCTTCTCATTTTATTTTCTCTTAGTACATCTATAAAATCTGAACTAATAAATGAATTATCTAAATTATCTTCTGGCTGATCTATTATAAGTGGATCAACATTTTCCAACAGTAAAATATATAATATAGCTGTACATTGTTGTCCCTTTGATAACTTATTTAATGACTTATACTCTTTTTTATTTTCTATAAACAATTGTATGTCAATTATATCCTTTAGTTCTATGCACTGTATTTCGTATATTTCTTTTCTACTTATTTTAGAAAGTATTTCTGCTTTTCCATCTGTTAATCCAAATTGTTTATATTCACTTAAAAGTTTTTCTTTTCCTTCTTTTATATTTTTTATAAATGTTTCAATTGAAAATTCGTTGACTTCATTAATCCATTCTAATCCCTTTTCAGCAAGCCCTTCTTTTTTAGCTAAATATTTAATTAATTCATTTCTATTTTTCTCCTTAAATATTTCTATTCTAACTTTATTTTTCAATTGTTTATTATTTATCTTTTTTATAATTTTTCGCATTTCATCATTATGTTTGTCTTTTAATTTTGCTAATTCCTCTAATAAATTTTTTCTGTCTTCTTCTAATTTATTTATTAATTTTATATATTCTCCATTAGTTTTTGCTTTAGGTTTTATTATCTCTACATCTTTTACTATCTTAAGGTAATCATCTAATAATTCTTGTGCTGTTTTCCCTTGCATATCTGGAATTGCAGTAATTTCATCATTTATTTTTAAATTTTCCTCATTATGTTTTTTTAACAAATTATCCTTTATTATTTGAATATTATCTTTTAATTGTTGCTTATTAATTGTAAGTTCCTTTATCTTGTTATCAATATCTTCGTTAAATTTTTTTAACAATTGTTCTATTTGCTTTATCGGATCTTTATTTGTAATTTCTTGAATAAATTCTTCATCTATATTAGAAGTTATATCTTTTATCTCTATATTGTAATTATCTATTTCCTTCATTAATTCAGTAATTCTTGTCTCTTCTTTTTTATTATTAGCCAATATTTTTGCTTTTTCTTCAATCCCTATCTCTTTATAAAATTTTTCTTGCTCAACTAATCTAGGTAATTTGTTAATATCACTTTCGTTAGCATCTTTCTTCTCATATAAATCATTTAATTCATTTCCATTATAATTTAATTTTTTTATAATTTCTTCTCTTGATTTTTTATAGTTATCATCACTTGGAAAAAATCTATCTAAAATCTGAAGCTTTGCATCATCATTTTTTATTAGTTCCAATATTTCATTCTGACCATATATTTCAATTTTAGGAATTATGTTTTCTATCAACAAATTTGATACTTTATTTGTTTCCAAATCCTCTATTACTACTGGTTTTGCATATCTTTTTATTATTTTGTATTTTTTTCCCTGGTACTTATTAGTAGAAACAACTATTTCGATTCTAGCATCATTACCAAAATTACTTTTTAATAACAATTCTATATCTTTTTTGGTATCTTTACTTTTAGGCTCCATTTCAAAAGCATACCTAATAATTTCTAATAATGTTGATTTTCCTGTTCCTCTTCCACCTATAATTGTATTTAAGTGTTTTGATATATCTATGTTTAATCCATCTAAATATCCACCATATACACTAATTTTATCAATATATGTATAAAAATTTTGATTTAAATCGCTACTTAATTTCACTCTAGATTCTGGATCACAAAAAGCCATTCTAAAACTATCAAAACATGGTTTTGACATCTTAATATAGCAACAACTTTCAGCAATTTTTAAATCTTCCGGTTTACATATATCTTTAGCATTAATAAATGCCATCGTTTTTTCTCTTTTATATTGAGGATCTGTATTATTAATTATATTTTTATACTTACTATCAATATTATCTATTGTAGAAGCAATTTGACATATTTTTACTTTTTCATTTTTCCATATATGATTCATTTTTCCCTTATTTAATATACCGTTTTCATCAGTTATATGAGCTAAATAACATAAGCCACCATACTGTTCTTCCACAATACTAATTATTTGTAAAAGTGTTTTTGAACTTAATGATGTTGTCTCTTCTATTTCTAAAGCTCCCATACACCTTATGATTTTTTCTTCCTTTGAATTTTCTGGGAACAAACATACTATATGAATTTTTTCAGAACTTGCAATTTCAAATCCATTGAAAACTACTATATCATTTTCTTCTAGTATTTTTTTTAATTTACCTTGCTGGGATATAGTAGCATGATCAGCTAATCCAACAACCTTAATATTTTCTTCTTTACAATATTTTAAAATATCGTCATTATATTTTTCTTCTGAATAAGAATGTCCTTGTCCTCTATTTTGTATATAATCATAACAATTAACTTGTAATGCACATTTATAAAATTCTGCTAATTTGTTTTTATTCATATTAACCTCCTTCTAATCATTCTCAATTCATTATTTTTATTTCTACTCATTTTTTTGTTTTTTGATATTACTGTCAAAACAGTAATTATATTATTGAATTTTATAATATTATTTTCCATTAATTCATTTGCATTTTAAGTACTATTGACATCTTCCGCTTGTATAAGTTCCTCCTTATCAACCTCATATTTTACTATCCCAATATGTTCTCCCTCTTTTAATTTGTTAGTAGCAGTATAATGAACATTTAATACTTGTCTATACCAATTTGTCAATACATCTTCATAATATACAATAAGAGTTATTTCATATGGTTTTTCTAGACCTATTAAATAGAAATATTTATTAATTTCTATCTTTTCTTTTTGTTCTAAAACTTCTAAAGAATCATTTCCTAATATTCTATCTGTCGTTGGTTTTATTAATGATGATTTAAAATCAACTTTAATATTTTTTATACTATTAAGTCCTATGTTTTTTATTGATATATTTAAATTATATGGTTTCCCATTATCAATATTAGTTATTATTAAATCTTCAATCTCCTCTTTTCCTTTACTCTCTGTATCTAACAAATATTTTAATATCGGCATATTCTGTACTCGTAGATTTTCTTTATCTCTTTCGATATTGTCTTCATTATTTTTTTTAATCTGTAATATTGTTACAATTACAAGTACTACTGCACTTATTACTGATGATATAATCCCAGCCGAATAATTAGCCAAAAATGCTAACCAATTTTGGGAATTAACATTTATATTCCATCCTAAATATGTTGGTACATTATATCTATCTAAATAGTAAATTGCAATTGGTACCATTGATACCAGAAATAGCAATATATATAAAGTTTTTTCTAAATCATTTTTGCACTTTTTATAATTTATATAGCAAAAATAAGCTATAATTCCAAGTATTATTATTGTTATTAATATATTTATTATCATATTTTTATCCTCTTTTTCTATATATCATATTTAGCATAAAAAATTTGTCGAAACTTGTCTATTATTATCAAAAAAAGCAAAATAATTAATCATCTTTTATATAATGTTAATTATCTTGCTTTCTCTTTAGTTTACTTTTTATTTAATTTAACTTCACTACCATCATCCAATATTTTAACTACTTTGCTAAAATCTTTCGCTCCTATATGTGAATAATAGTTTCCACCATCAATATAACATGATTCACATTTGCAAGTTACTAAATCATGCACACTTTTTGATTTAATTATATCTCCACAAATTAAACATTTAATTTTCATAGTTATAATAGCCTCTTATATCCTTACATATATTATTCATATTTATATTCTTCACTATCTTCAGCAACTTTTAAGCATTCATCTTCATTTTCACCTTCATTTATTTCATATTGTATTTCTTTATAACTACATTTTTTCAAATGTTCTCTTAATTCGTCATCACATGCATAAATATATAATCCGTTTACTCCTCGTGTCATAAGAACTCTAACTTCATGTTTTAAAAGTTTTTCTCCAAATTTCTTTGAAGTGCCATCAGATAATGTTCTATTTCTGGTAGCTTTTTCATTATAACTTTCATTTGTATCAAAAACTATATGACCATTTCTATACTTTACAGATGGTCCAAGAATTACTCCTGAGTAATTCAAGTCAAACCCTTGAATTGTAAATGTTGAACCAACTTCTTTAATTGTTTGTGGCTGTTCGGCCCATGAAAGTTTTTTTATTTCTCTTTTTTGATTTCTATCTAAATCTTGCTCTAATTCTCTATTCCATGGTTTATGCCATTTTCCTATTTTTACTTCCCAATATTTAAAATCCTTTTTTGATTTTTTATTTGAATTATATGGCCAATCATAAGTTGCAATTAATCTCGACAATTTCGTTTCATCCTTTAATGATTTTTTTAAAATTTGTTCCTCTAATTCTTCTGGTGTATCAAAAATTTTTATCTCATAATCTCCTAAGTCAGCCGGTAATTGTCTTATAATTCCTTTTTTAGTAAATGAATTTATCCATTCTATGACATCTTCATTTGCATGCATTCGTAATTGATTTTCTAATTTAATATAATTTCCATTCTTAATTGCTATATTTTTATATTTTTCTAATAATTCATCTTCCCAATATTGCTCTGTAGTTAAAATCTGATCTTCATCAAACATTACTACTACAACTCTGGCTCTTTTTAGTATGTCCTCTAATTGGTTATTACCCCTATAAGATTGTTTGCCCTGTGTTAATAGAAGGTGTGCTTCATCTACAAAAACAACATCAACTGGATTATCAACAGAGTACTTATTTATAAAAGAGGTTGGTTTATATACTACTTGTCCATATTTATCAGTTAATCCTAATTTATCAGCAATTTGATTATATACTGTAATTTGTTCATCATGGTTTACAAGCAAAAAACAATTTGAAGTTTCATCAATCAAATCTTCATTATTATTCTTTGCTTCCTCATACCTACAGAATAATTCATAAAAAGTACTACTATTCAAAACTGTTTTTCCAGTTCCTGCTTCCCCTTCAATAAAAATTAATTGACCTCTTTCATTGTTTTTTAATGCTTTAATCACTTTTTCTATAATCAATTCTTTAGCCTTTTGTTGTTCCTCTGTAAGTTTATGCAATGGTGATGCTTTAAAAATAGCAGAATCTTTTATAGTTGTTTCTAATGGAAATATTTCTTTATTGTCTTTTCTAAGCTTTCTCCATATCTTTGTAAAAATATAGTTTAACTCTTCTATTGGATAATAACGATTTTGTGGATTACTTCTTCCATTATGAACTTTTTTTATACTTTCAGCACTCATTAAATAATGAATCAATCTATTTTCTATATCTAGTGTCATTGACTTATTAAAATGTTCATGACCTATAATATATAAATTAGCTTTTCCATCTGATAAATTATTTTGCCATTCATCTTCTGCTGTCATTTTACTATAATGCTGCTTAGTTCTTTGAAAAATATTGTTAGATTCACCTACATATACTTCATAATCCTCTTTATTTTTCCAGTTATGTATATATACTATAGGAAAGTTTAATATAATATCTTTAAGTTTTTCATCATTTGAATTTGAAATTTCCTTTTCAAACTCTTTTAATGAGCTTATATTGTCTTGTAATTTTTCAACAATTGGTTCTGCTACTCTCATAGTTACATTCCTCTTTTTTCATATATTTTTATTATAATTTATTATATTTTGTACTGACTCCTTTAGCTTTTTCAACTGGATATTTCTTTTTTGTTTTTTCTAACTTTTTTAAAATAATTTGTTCTGGATTCACATTTAATTTCATTGCCATTTGAATACAATATGTAAATACATCTGCTAATTCTTCATATACTTCTTCTTTATTGTAATTTTCACTATCCCATTGAAAGCATTCTAATAATTCCCCTGCTTCTATCGAAATTGATTTTGCTAAATTCTCTGGACTGTGAAACTTATCCCAATCTCGTTCTTCATTAAATTCTCTTATTTTCTCTATTATCTCTTTCATTTTATTCCTCCAATTCTGTAGTTAATATATCATATTTTTCAAGATTTTTCCACATATTCTTGCTCATTTCTACAAATTCTTGTATAATAAGCTTGGAGGAAATATTATGGATAATCTACCTTATATAAAAAATTCAAAAGAATCTATAGAAAATTATGCTTTGAACTTAAGAGAAAAAACATTTAAAGATGTACTATTAAATGACCCTAATATAACAAATGAAGATAGAAGTTTATTGTTTGAATACTATAATAATCCTAGGTCCAAAGGTTCATTAGGTCAATTAATAGAAAAACATTTCTTCTTCTATGATATAAATAGTAAATCTGAAGCTGATTTTAATGAAGCTGGAGTAGAACTAAAAGTTACTCCATATACAAAAAAAGCAAATGGTGATTTAAGAGCTAAGGAACGACTTGTACTTACCATTATTAATTATATGAAAGATTATGAGGAAGAAGATTTCTTAAAAAGTCATGTGTATGAAAAATGTGCTTTAATGCTTTTAATATATTATTTATATGAACCTAATAAAGCTAGATTAGACTATGTAATAAATTACATTAAACTTTTTCAATTTCCTGAAGAAGATTTAGAAATTATAAAAAATGATTATAAAATAATTATTGATAAAATAAAAAAAGGAAAGGCTGAAGAAATATCAGAAGGTGACACAAACTATTTAGGTGCTTGTACTAAAGGTGCTAATGCCAATTCTTTAAGAGAGCAACCTTTTAGTGACAAAAAAGCAATGCAAAGAGCTTTTTGCTTGAAAAATTCTTATATGTCTTATATTCTAAATCACTATATAGTAAATAAGACTGAAAAATATGAATCTGTTATTAAGGATGCTAAGATTTTAAGAGAACAAACTTTAGAACAATATATAATTAGTAAGTTGCAACCTTATTACAATCAAGATATAGAATTTTTAAAACATAAATTTAATATTCCCTATCAAGTTTCAAATAAATCTTTTACATATTTATTAGCAAAAGGAATGTTAGAAGTAGTAAATGAAAAAATTGAAGAATTTGAAAAAGCAAATATAAAAATAAAAGCTATTAGATTAAGACCTGATGGTATGCCAAAAGAATCAATGTCTTTCCCAACTTTTAAATATACAGAAATCATAAATGAAAATTGGTTAGACTCTGAGTTATATGAAACATTTTCGACTACTAAATATCTATTTATGATATATCAATATTTAGATGATAATACTTTAGTATTTAAAAAAGCAATGTTTTGGAATGTGCCAGAAAAAGATTTAAACACGGAAATAAAAAGAGTTTGGGAAAATACAGTTGAGAAAATTAAAAATAATGAATATGATAATTTACCCAAAATTTCAGAAAGTCCTATATTACATGTTAGACCTCATGGGCAAAATAAAAACGATACATATCCAACGTTGGATGGAAAAAATTCTACTAAAAAATGTTTTTGGCTAAATGCTAGTTATATAAAACAGCAAATAGAAGAGAATTAATTCTCTTCTATTTCTATGCTTATTAATTCTGTCTTTTTTTTATACTTATCACTTAAAATAATATTCTTATATGGATTTTGAATAATTCTAGGTTCATAAGCTATATTTTCTATTTCTTTTATATTCACCATATATATATAATAAAGTTCACCATATTCTTTTGCCTTTTCTATTTCATTACTAGTTATAAAAATTCTGTTTCCTGAATATGATTTTACCTCAATATAAATTGATGTAGTATCTCCTTTTGATTTATAAGATATTATATCATATCCAGCTAATGTATTTTTATTAGATATAATTTTTATTTTATTAGATTTGTCCCTTAATCTTTTTCTTTCATAATCCAATACAAATTTTTCAGCTATTTCCCCTTGTTTTTTTTCGTTCTCAAGTATTTTTTCCAACATTTCTATACTCATTGATGTTCTATTCACAAAATATTTTATATATGTTTTATAAATTTTAAATAAATTGTCATTAACAACTATAAAAACTCCTGTATTAATAAAAAAGTTTCTGAGTCCACTATATTTATATAAAATCGTAGAATTTGATACAAAAACATTATTGCTTTGTTCCTCATTTATAAATTTTTGAACAAACAATTTCATACTACCATCCTGTTTCATTTTTTCAAGCAACTTCTTATTAAATTCATTTACATTATCTAATACTTTTTCTCCATCTTTTGTTAAATAAAAAATAATATTCTTTTCATCAATTAATTTAATATATCTCAAAATTTCAATATGTTCATTAAAATATTTTTTACTTAAGTTTTTTACTTTTGAACAATATTGTTCTATTGATTGGTTTGTACAAATTTTATTTTCTATCGCTTCCAAAATAGTATTAAACATTTTATAATCTAAATTTATATTTTCAATTTTTTCTATTAACATAATCTTTCAATAATTCCTTTATATCATTACTTTCAATATCCATTTCGAAATAATTACTAAAAAGTGGAATTTCTTCACTTTCAATTAAATCTTTCATTCTTCTTTCTTTAAATTTCAATCTTTTATCAACTGTTTCATCAATTGTATTTGATGATCCTAAATAATAATAATTAATTCTATCATCTTTTTTTAGTCCATACCTATGAATTCTATCTTTTGATTGAATAAATGTTGCAGCATTAAAATTCCTTTCAATATAAATTGCATTATGGCATACTTTATGCAGAGAAATTGATTCAGAAGCAGCATATGGATTAGCAATAATAACTCTTAATTCAGATTTTTTATTATTAAATTCTCTTACTATTTTTTCTCGGGTCATTAATTCATTTTCATTAAAATCACTATCTACAGGTGTAGCTCCATATAATAGCTCACTTTTTATATTTTCTCTATCCAACAACTTTTTTATTAAGAATAAATTATCAATAAAATATGCCCAAATCACTATTTTTTCTTCTTTGTTCTTCAAAATCTTTTTAGTTAAATTAACACATTCAATAAATTTATTTGGTATCCTGTTATAATTTTTTATCTTATTTAAAATTTCTGCATCTGATATTTTTATATCTGCTCCTACAATATCATAAATTGGTTTTTTTAGTAAAGATGGATTTGTTGCTGCTTGCATCATTCTTAGTATCTTTGCTTTTGTAAAAGAAGATACATCTACACTATTATCAATATTTTTTAATAAATTCTTTTCAATATATGAATATATAGTTGCTTGATTTTCATCCATCTTAACTTTAATAAGTTCATTTTCAATTGGTTCTGGCATACAATCAAAATCATTTTTCTTAATTCTAATAAAAAATGGAGAAATATCATCTATTAATTTTGCCACCATATTTTTTTCTGATATGTTAATTTTTTCTCTTGACATTCTATTTAGCTGACCTTTACTGAACTGTATAATTCTTTTATCTGGCCATATAAATTTATATAGGTTATATAAGTCTAGATATCCGTTTGGTGCAGGTGTACCAGTTAATACAACTCTCGAGTTTGAATATTTAGCTAATTTTAATATAGCTGGTGCTATTTGTGCCTCTTCTGAAATATTCTTAATTTTATGTGCTTCATCAAGTACTACCATGACTTTTCTTTTTTCATTCTTCAAAAATGTAACAATATCTTCAACCGAATATGCAGCTGTAGAATATGATATCAATGTTAATTCTGCATGATTAATTCCCTGAAAATATCTTTTTCTTTGTTCTTTACTCATTCCTACTATTCGTTTAGACTGAACTTCTCTTCCGAAGCAGTTTTTATATTCTTCTTCCCAAGGTCCAAATGAGTTTAACGGACCTATTACTAATATTTTAGAAATATGCTTTAAATCATTTTCTGGCAAATTTTTTAAATATGCATATGCACCATAAACTATTGTTGTTTTTCCTGCTCCTGGTACAGAAAAGTTACATGCATTTTGTGCAAAAGCTAAATGATATGATGATAAAAATTGTAGTCCATATAATTTTCTGCTAGGCATTTTTTCTTCTAGTATTTCCTTAAATTTCTTAAACTCATTAACTTCGCAATCATTATTTCGTATTTTCTTTGCTTTTTCAGAAAAGTTTCTAAAAGCTTGTTCTTGATTGAAATATTCTTCCTGTTCTTTTATAATCTTTTTTGAAAATTCAAAATTAACATTACAATATCTTAATCCTTCTTCAAGAATTTTTATTGCTTCTTCTTTATTACAATTAAATTCATATTGAATTTTATCGTTTGAATCAAATACAATTTTGAATTGACTTGATAATAATAATCTAGCATCTCTATTTATTTGCTTTATATCTCCTGATATATCTATTGTATTGTTTTTTATATCTATACTAATCATTTTTTATTCCTTTTTCATTTATTTTTTTCATTTCCCATATTCTTGAGCTAATATCTTTTATCAATTCTCCTGCTTCTTTAGTCTTTAATGAATTTGATTGCAAATTAATAGCTTCTATTATATTTCTAGCTTTACTTAATAATAATATTGGTTCATTTTTTTCTTCTTCAATTTCTATTATTGTTCTGCTTGTACCAATTCCTTTTTTTATTATTCCACAAACTTTTTTTGACCATTCTTCATCTCTTATTTTTATTAGTTCTGTCACTTCACTATGTGGGTTTTCAATTCTATACTGGTCTAAAGTTTTTTCTTCGTCATTAATTAAATTAATAGAATCTTTAACAGTATTCAAATAATTTTTCCAAGCCTTTTCATTTTTAAAAAAGGCCTCTTTTTTTGCACCTGTAATATATCTATATTGTTTTTCCTCTCCTATATCAGCTCTTATAAAATTGAATGCTTGAATTTTTAAATCATTTATATCTGTTATATTATTGGGTTCCCACTTATAATCTTTACTTAATTTTCCATTGTTTACTTTTTGAATAGTATCATATAGTCCTAAAAAAGGATCCTCTGTTTCATCTAACCTAACATATATTCCTGGATAACCAATATATTCAAGAAATTCATCCATTAGTTTTTTTACTCCTAAATCCCTTTCTACTGCCTTCTCATTATCGTATTTCATCATGTCACATATTTCTTGATTAGAAAAACCTGCGTTCTTTAATTGGTCACATTTTAAGTATTTCTCTATTGAATTATATCCAACCTTTTCTTCGGCAAGCTGTATATTAAGTTCTAACTCTAGCATTTCTTTGTCTGTTAATTTTTCATCAACAATAGCAGCTATAAAGTATTCACACTTAGATATATCTTTATTCTGATATTTTTTCGGATTATTTTCATAATCTTTTAAAATTTTTCTTAATAAACTAGCTCTCCTATTTCCATCGGCAATTTTCCCATCAATCGTTACAACTCCCGCAACATTTTGTCCGTTTTTAATCAAATCATTCATTGTTGCTTGGTTTTTTGTTTCTTCTGATTCCCATAAATATTTTTCTATTATTTCCATATCTTCTTTTTTTTCTGCATTTAATTGTCTGTATTCTTTTTCAAATGTTTTTACTCTACTTGCAATTCTTCCATTATATTGATTATATATTAAACAATTTAGAGGAATCTTATAAGCTGGATAAGCTTTCATTTCTCCTTTAACTTTAATTCTTAATCCATATCCTTCTTCTGTTTTTCCGTTTTGCATAATATCTTTTATTCTCTTTATTCTATTTTCTTCACTTAAAATTTCTCCTATCATTAATATTCCTCCTATTTTTATTCCATTTCAAATATTTCGTTTAATCTTTCACCCATTTTTTCAATTAATCCTACAACTAATGCATTTCCCATACAAAAATATCTAAAACTTTGTGGCATTCCTGTATCTGTCCAATTATCCGGAAACCCATTTATTCTTTCTGTTTCTAATGGAGTTAATATTCTATAGCATTTACTCTTAGGATCTTCTATTACATGTGTACTTCTATTTAAACTTCCTTCACTTGTAAGCATTGTTCTAGCTGGTTTATCTAGTGAATCAGGAAAAGCTATAGCTCCTTCTCTAAAATGATATTCATGTGGAGTTCCTGCTTTTCTTATTATATCTTTTGCACCTTTTAAATAATTCCATTTTTCTAGATTATTACCCAAATAATATTTTTCATCTACTCCATCTTTTTGAATAATTTTACTTAATGCCATGTATTTAATTTCTTTTGGAGTTACATCTTCTGTATAAATCAGACCATTTCTCATAACTCCTGCATTCTTAAAATTCATTTTAAATTTTTCTGAAACATCATATATATCATCATATTTAAATTCCTGATAACATCCATCAATATTTGAATCTATATTAAACTGATCTATAAAAAATCCGATTTTTATGTATTACATCTTCCAACTTCTCATTTTTAATTGACTCATAATATTTAGTATCATTTTTGCAAGCAAATATAAAAGTTCTTCTTCTCCTTTGTGCAAACCCATAATCTGCAGCATTAATTACTCTCCATTCAACTGTATATCCTAAATCATTAAAGCATGCTAATATTACTCCAAAATCACGTCCTCTTTGACTCGCAGGGGACTTTAATAATCTATCTACATTTTCTAGTAATACGAATTTAGGCGATTTAGTTTCTAAAACATCTCTTATTTGCCACCAAAGTACACCTTTCTTTCCTTCCATTCCTTTTGCTCCAGTTCTTGCAACTGAATAATCTTGACAAGGAAATCCACCTACTAATAAATTGTGGTCTGGAATATCTTCTTTATCTATACTTGCAATATCTTCATTTATATAATTTTTATTTTTTCCAAAATGTGATACATAACAATCATATGCATATTGACTTTTTCTACCTGGTTCCCATTGATTCGCCCAAACTGTATTCCAATTTTGATCAGATTCTTCTAATCCAATTCTAAATCCTCCAACTCCTGCAAATAATTCACATACTGTTTTTTCCATTTTGCACGTCCTTTCTACTTTGCCTATTATATATTTTTTTTATTATTTTGTAAAGATCTTTTTATAAATTTATTATAAAATATTTTCATAAAAAGATCAACAATTTTATTTAAATTTATTTATTATTATTTTATCAAACATTTGTTTTACTTTCAATAGTATTAAAAAAATTTTTTCAATTTCTATAAAAAAAATGATCATATGGATAACCTGCTTTAATATATAACTCCGTTAGCTCCATTTTGTATTTCTCTAATAACTCTAAATACTTTTGCTTAAAAATATTTTTACAAATCCATTCAACTCCTTTTCTTGAAATAATAACTTTATTATTATCTAAATATTTATAAATACTAAATCCATTATCACACATTTTCTTAATTGCTTTTCTTATACTAGATTCTGCTCTATTAAAATAGTTTTCTAATTGTTTTATATCCATATCTTCATTCCACCAATTTTTATTGCGTTCTACTTTCAAAAAATCTTCATACAATTTAATTCTGGTTTCAAAAAATTCTACATCAGCATCTATTAAAGATTTTTCTTTTTCAAAATACACAAATTTTATTCAGTAATACCCTTCTACTAAAATAAAATATTTTCTACTTCTTACTTTTTTACTTCTCCATCTACAAGTTGGATGTTTTTTTAACATAACTTCTATAGTTTTTCTTAAATCTTTATGTGTTATTTCTTTTCCATATTTAGTAGTAACACCTAGTAATTGAAATCTCTTTAAGATTTTATTATATGATAAGAAAATACTATCTAAAACTTGCTCTGAATCCATTTTCATTTTTCATCACTCCTACTTTTTTAATTTTATTAATGCTAGTCTACGTAGCATTGATAGTTATCAAAATTTATTTTGCTCCGAATAATGAGGCATTTTTTAATGCCCAATATTCGCCAGCGTGGTGTCTTGACACCCTTTTTGCTGTTTAGGGCAAAATGCCCTAATACCCTTTTTGGCTCTCCGAGGGATATTTTTAATATAAATTTTTTCAAAATATTTTCAAAAAAGTTCAAATTTCTAAAATAAAAACTTGAACTTTTTTGCTTTACTTTTGTTTAAAAATATATTATAATATTTTTAGATTTTGGATTAAGTTAGCATTTAGTTTTATCGCTTTTGCTAGCTTTTTCTTTTGCATTTCTATCATTTTTTATGAGTGAAATTCCATAACACATTTTGTATAAAATTTGTATAAATTCTTCTGCTAATTTCCTATCTTCAATAGCAATTTTCTCCATCAATTCTTCTCTTGTATATCTAGTTGTAATTACTATTGGTAACTCGTTTTCATATCTATTATTAATAATTCTATACAACCTTTCTAAAGCCCATTTACTTATTGTTTCACTCCCAAAATCATCGATAATTAACATATCAACATTAGAATAAAGTTCCATAATTTCTGACTCTGTCGTAACAGTTTTATTAAAAGATTCTTTTATTCTATCTGTTATAGAACTAGTCCTTTCCAATAATGCAATTTTTTTATTTCTAATAATCTCATTAGCGATACTTGCTACTAAATGAGTGTTTTCATGTCCTATACTTCCATATATAATAATTCCATCTTTAACTTTGTTTTCTGTGCATAAATGTGTATATTTTATTATTGTTGTTAATGCTTCTTGGTTATCTTCATTAATATTAAAGTTTACAAAATCACAATATTTCAGTTTTCTTTTTATACAACCATCCTTATATATTTTATTTATTATTTCTCTATATTTTCTTTGTTTTTCTTTTTCATTTTGCTTTGAATCATATTGTTTCCAAAATGCAATTGCTTCACTACAATCACACCTTTCATATTCTACCATATCGTGATTAACATTTGCATAAAGATAACTTAATCCTACTGGCTTTAATTTTTTATTGCAAAATCCACATTTTGCACCTTCATTGGTGATAACTTTAAAATTCACATTTTCTAAATCCACTTCTATTCTCATCTCCTTCTTTATTTAATATATTTTTAATCTTATTTTCTTCTTGTGTGTTATCCAACGTTATTGTAACGTTACTTTCTTCTTTTTCACTTTTCAACTTTTCACGATATTTTTGTTGTCTAATTCTATTTTGTTCTTTATATTTTTCATATGGCTCAATGCTTTGATACTTGTCCCAATTTTTAATTTTATATGCTCCATCTTCTACAATTAGCATATTTAATTCTAGAAATTTTTGAATAATTTTTTCAATTTTTTTCTTAGATTTTCCCATAATCTTTGAAAAATTTTCTATTGTCATTGGTTTATTATTGCCTATTACTAATTTTCCATTTCTATTGCATTCTACAGCAATAATTAATAATTGAATCCATACTCTAAAATATGTATCTCCATCTGGCTCTCTTAACAATATTTGAATTTTCCTATTTGAAAATATTTTTAATTCTAGTTTCAACCATTGTAAACTATACATATCCTCCTTTCCTCGCTTTCTTTGTAATCTAACTTATAGATTTTTGTTCCATATTTTTTAAATATTCATCTAGCGCTTGTACTCTAAATAAATACTTTCCACCAACTTTAGAGCATGGTATTTGCTTTTTTCTTACTAATTGATTTATCAGCCAGTAAGATACACCTAAATACTCTGCTACTTCTTTCATTGTTAGTGTTGTCCTTTGAATTTTTGGTAATTCCATAATATCACCTCCTGTTTTTTGAAATTTAGTATTGACTTTTGTTAACATTTGTATTATATTGTCAATAGTTAACTTTGTAAATACTTTTTGGATTATTTTGATAGCAGGTTAACTTTAAGTGAATTTATAAACTGTTAACGGAGGAATTATGAATAAAATAAAATATGATGAACCTATAAATATCTTTGTTTCAACAAATGAAGAATTTACCCATAAGGCATTTTTATACGGAAAAACAAAATCATCAAAACCTAAGTATTATGATTTAAAAGATGGAGATACTGGCTATTTTACTATTGATACTATACCTAACACACAACCACTTTGTAGCGAACTCATCTCTTTCTTAAATTGTGATTTTGATAATATTGATGAATGTTTTATGTGGTTTACTAAGTTTTTCACTTCATACATAATATATACTGGAGAAGAAGATATAAATAAATTTGAAATTAATAAATTTTATTCTTTTAGTAAAGTAAAAAATTTATTTAAAAAATATTATGAAGAAATAAAAAAAGACTCAAAACATGGTCAAGAACTATTATCAAAATTTGTTAATTATATATTTAACCTTAATAACATTAAAGAAATAAATGATTTTAGTACAAAAATAAGATTTTATATTTATTATTATTCTCATTTTAAGGAACTTGATAGATTTATAAATAATCATTTTTCTATGCCACAAGGCTTTTCTTTTAGAACTATTTCTGATATTAAAGGAAATACAGAAAAAGATTTAATAAAATTCTTTAAGTCTAAATCCTCTTATGAAATTGAACCAAATTATAGCACTAGTAACGAAAACATTTATGGAATTTTATATGTTACATTGTTTCAATTCGTACTTAATAATAAATATCTTATAAAGAAATGTAAAAATTGTGGTAAATACTTTATAACAGATAATCCACGCATTAATTACTGTAATAATTTATTCAAAGGAAAACAAACTTGTAGAGATATCGGAAACCAAATTGCTCAAAGAATTAAGCAAGAAAATGAAATTGTTTATGGTAAATATCGTAAGATTTATGCAAAAAAAGCAATGCTAGTAAAGCGTAATCCTGATATAGAAGTTTATAAGATTGATTATGAAAATTGGAAAAAAGAAGCTAAGGAATTTATGGATGCTATTAGAGTTGAAAAGAAAACCTACAAAGAATTTGATAAGTGGTTAGATAATAGATAAAGGAAAAGTTGCATAACTTTTCCTTTATCTATCAAGTATCTCTTTACTTAGTAATTTTATCGTTCCTATTTGCCTTTCAAATATTTTATCCCAAATATCTAAACATTTAATCGCTAAGTTTTTCATCTCAAGTTCTGTCTTTCCTTCTGTCTCATCATATAATCCTACAACAAGTTTAGACAATTCATCTCCATAAAAATATATGTTTTCTTGATTATATTCCTCATCTACAAATGATTTTAGTACTCCTAAAATTATTTGTGAAAAATCTATTATCGATAGGGCATTCTCTTCTATATAATTTATTAAAGCATGTATAGCTCTTCTTCCAGAATTACTTTTTGTGATTTCAATTAAAAATTCTTTATCTCTTTTTAAATCAATGTCTTTGTCGTAAAAAATTCTACTAATGAAATTTTCTAAATTACAATTATTATTATTAAAATTTACTTTTTAATCTTGCCATACCGCTAAAACGTGCG
>ERZ779668.130-NODE-130-length-25800-cov-2.62439_pt1 | contig 25800 bp, 17 predicted proteins | sample MGYA00511101_ERZ779668 | MGnify/ENA primary metagenome ERZ779668 (study PRJEB29588, sample SAMEA2155636) | human gut metagenome | biome: human gut; feature: human-associated habitat; material: faeces | place: Denmark | collected 2008/2010 ...
GCGGCGGTAGCACACCGTCTGGCCCAGGGCAGCGTAAACGGTTTCTTTTCCGGCTCTCTCTGTGCCTGCTTTGCCGCCGCGCTTTGGTAAGCCGGCGTCTGCCGTATTTCTCCGCCTGCCAGTGCTTGAACCGCATCCACCAGACCATAGCCCCGAATCTGGATCAGGTAATCCAGGGCGTTAATACTGCGGCCCCGGCTGTTCCAGTACCAGTACCTTTTCCCGGTCACATATACCAGACTGTCATGCTCCTTGTGCCGGTAATTGGGGCCGTCCCGTTTGAGCACGCCGGGCTCATGGGATTGCAGCCAGGCGAACAGGTCCGCCTCCCGTGCCGCCTGAATCTGCTCTTTGGTTACACCGGGCATGGTGTCGGCACAGATTTTCGTTTCATCGTGCTTCGCCTCCTTCCTGTGATGATATGAAAAAAGACGCCTGAAAGCGCCTAACAGCCGTACAGGTCATGGTTGACCTCCGCACGGTAATAGCTATCCATTGTTGCCGGCGCGTTATACAGCGCTGCCAGCAGATAAGCCTTGATGTTGTTGACCTTCGTAACGTTCTTGTCGATACAGTCAAAAACATACTCCAGGTGGTCGGAATTGATCTTTAAGAACCGGCTCCTGACAACCTCCCGTGGGAAGTCGTCTCCGGCAATGCGGATATAGGGCCGTCTTGACAGCACCGTTTCCAGCATAAGCTCCACAGTCTCGTCCATGCGTTCCTGCCCATAGCGGGGAACCAGAAAGTCATACTCAATATTCTCTTTGATAATTCCACGGTATGCCTCTGCCATATCCATCCTATCAATCCCATCCTGACAGCCTGCCGTTTCCGGCTCTTCCGGATAGATTGATTGATGTGTCCTTGATATATCCGTTTTTGATTTTTTAGTTTTTTGTGGATTAGTATTTAATTGTGCGGGATTTTCCTGTTCAGGTTCCGCCTGTTCAGGTTTTGCCTGTCTTGGATTTACCTGTCTTGGATTTTCCCGTTTAGGTGAAACACCTTGTTTTACGCCGGTTACAGGCTTTTCGTGGATCGTGTACTCAATATCGCCGAGCTGTCCGTTCTCATTGCGGAGGCGCTGCCTGGTGAGATACCCGTGCCGTTCCAGCTCCTTCAGGGCGGTGGTAATGGAATCCACGCCATCCCTGCAAATGTGGGCCAGCCCCTTTGTGGTATAATCCCAATCTTCCGGCAGCGACAGCATAAGGGAAAGAAGCCCCTTCGCCTTTAAGGACAGTTCCGTATTGCGCAGGTGGTGATTGCTCATAACCGTAAAGTCCTTCGTTTTCTCTACACGGAATACAGCCATTTCACAGCCTCCTTTCTTCGGTTATTCCGTTACAAAGCGCGGTCCCTGCGGTCATAATGGAGATGGCCGCCTGAGACCTTCGCATGATTTTTCAGTTTGACTTCGCCCCGTTCCTGGCTCTCTAAGAATTTCTGATAGCCGGCCTCCGTAAGAAACAGGCGCATTTTATCGCCCTTATCCCCAACAGGGGAATCATAGGACAGCACATCAAAGACGATCATGTGCTTAACCTCCGGGTCAAAGCGTTCCAGCCCCATGATGTCATGCCCCTTTAATTTCTCCGCGCCGGACTGCTGCCTGGCCTCGGCGATCCTTTCCCCGATAGTCCGGGGCGGGTGGGGCAGCCGGTAATTCTTCTGAATGTCCCGCACCAAATCCATGCACTCACGGTCCGACAGAACACGCACCTTTGCCATAAGGCTTTCCGCCGCCTCCCGCAGCTCGGAATTGTTTGAATATCGCACGGTCATGTAAAGCTCATTCAGAACCTTTGCCTGACAGTCTCCTTCGGCCTGAAAGAGCATCTTTTTTTCCATTTCGTTCAGTTCCATGTGTGGCTCCTTTCTTCTAAAAATCTGCATGAAAAAAGGGCGTCCACCTAAAAAGATGAAACGCCCACGGCAATCAGCGGCCAGGCAAAATGCCGGACCGCTGGCACTATTCGGTTTTGTCGTTAATGTAACAGCCTCCTTTTTTCGTCAATTTTCTCGCCATATTTCAACTTGGGAAAAGGAATTGAATAGACGGCGACAAACGCTGAAACCCCTTGAAAATCAAGGCTTTTTCCGTTTGTCGTTATTATACCGTAATGGCATTACTGCGCATCCATCATGCACGCGATCGGAGTTCCCGATGCTTACATAATGGAGCGCGGTGGCTGGGGAAGCGACGCAGTCTTAAAAAATGTCTATCGACATACCATAGACGATAAGCGCAGTCAGATGACGAATAAAACAAACAGCTATTTCGAAAGCATGCAACACGAAATGCAACACGATTCAAATATATCCCAGTAAATACAGGTGTTTTGCACAACTCTCTGCAAGTTCAAGTCTTGTCACTCCGATTATCAGAAAGAACCTTGAGAGATCGAGGTTCTTTTTTTCATGCCAATAGAATGTTCGCATGGCGTGCATTCTATTATTCATGACAATAGAATGCTCACATGGGGTGCATTCTATTGTATTTCCCTGAAATCCTCAAAACATTCTGATTCAAAAAGCATCCGCAGAGATCAGCGACCCTGACAGCCTGTCGCCGCTGATTTCTGCGGATGCTTCTTTTCTCCATCTCTCTGTCCGTTCATCCAACCAGGCTGCACCGGACCGTCACACGCTTTCTTCCTCCATAGGTACAGGTAAACAGCGTCAGATCCCAGTCACCGGACAGCATCTCGTCTACTGCATAGGGATTTAAGGTTTCTACCTTTTCTACCTCATATTCGTATACGTCCCCCGAAACCGCTGTAAACTTCACCGTTGCACCCTCCGGCAAAAGTCCGATATTGCCAAAATGCCGTTTATAATTATGGGCGGCAATAATCAGGGAATTTTCCTCTGCACTTCCGGTGTAGCGGCAGGGTGCTTTTTTCAAGGACGGATAGCTCCAGGGATCCGCCACCGGCAGCGTAAGCTGCAGGGAAGGAATTTCCAGCTCGCCAATCCAGCAAAGCCCGTCTGCCTCCACAAAGGCCATCCCGCTGTTCTCATCCACAGGAAGCGCCTCCGACTCCTGCTCCACAACAGTCAGCTCTTCTTCATAGGCCTCTAAGGACGCCTCCACCGCAGCTTCGGCACGGCTGCTGTCCCAGATATTATACGCGGAGATCCCCACTGCTCCTGCTGCCAGAAGGATCCCAAGCCCCATCAGAGCCTTGGAACAGTCTTTTTTTTTTCGACCGATCCACCATCCAAGAAACAGCAATCCTGCTCCTACTGTGGAAAGTGCCAGGATCGGCCAGCGCAGCTGTCCTGTCTGGGGCAGCTTCTCCGGTGTTTTCTGCTCCGGAGTGATTCCCGGTGTAACGATGGTCTCTGTCTTTTTCGGCGGCTTTTTCACCTCCGGCGTAGAGGGTTCCTCGGATTCTTCCGGCGGATACACCGGATCCGGAATTCTTTCGGCCTTCGGATTCACCGACATGTCATATAGCAGCTGGGCGTTCAGATTCGTCGGGATCGAAACCAGAGACGGATCGGTTCTGTATTTCTGCATCTGACCCGGAACCAGCAGATACAGACCGGTCTGCAGCCCTGTCCAGCTGATCTTTCCGTTTGCATCTGTTCTTTTCGTATCCCCGGAAATGTGATTTGCTCTCTGATACTCCAAAAGCGCTGCCGAAGCATCCTTAGACTGCTGTGCCGTCAGGTTTTTCAGCTGCACGCTGCAGCCCTCAAAGCCGCCTGTCAGCTCCAGCACCGTATAGCCTCCCCGATCCACCATTGCTGCAACCTGATACAGGGTAAACTCTGCATTTGCAACGGGCTCGTCCCGCATGGTGTCAAAAAGGATTTCGATGGAGCCTTTTTTGTCCGTGTCCACGTCCTGCATCAAATTGGACGAGCTGCTCTGACTCTGCTGTGCACAGACGTCCTGTTTCCAGCCGCTGCAAAGGGATAATACCATGGCCAGCGCAAGCAGCCAGCCCTTTATCCCTTGTCTGATCCGGATTTTTCTTCCTTTCATTTTCTTCCTCACTTTCTGCTGCAGCTGCAGCCTACCTTTCTCCTGCCGGATACGCTCCTGCACCCCACCGACAATGAAGTTTCCTATTCTCTATCTATCGTACCCTCTCCCCATGGATCAAAAGACGATGGGAATTGACTCCATAGGGCGTACAGGTAACCAGTGTGACCTGATCCTTGTCGGACTCTGCTGTCAAACCGTTTAACTCCTCCGGAAGCACCACCTCTGTCTGGGTCACTTCATAGACCAGCACACGATCCAGCACCGTGATCTGAAAGGTATCTCCCACCTCCAGCTGATCCAGATCGGTAAAAAGCTTTGCCGAGGGAAGCCCCCGATGACCAAACAGAATCGCATGAGTTGTTTCGCCTCCAACCGGCAGGGAGGTTCCCTCCAGATGACCGACCCCAGATTCCAACGCCTCCTCCGATACTCCGTGATAAATGGGAAGCTTCAGCTTTATTTTTTCGATTTCCAGATATCCCATCACACCGCTGTCCTCTGCCAAAAGCAGCTCATCATAGGATTTTCCGTCGATCAAAAGTGCCTCCTTTTCCGCCTCTCCCAGCATATCGAAGCTGATGCCAAGCTCTGCCAGCTTTTGATTATACCGGTCGGCTTCTGCCAGCAGGGCAGCCCGACTTTTTTGCTCCATCTGCGCCTGTGCTTCCTGATAGGCTGCGATCTGCCTGCGCTGTTTTGCCTGTTCCATCCAGTTGCTGACGGAGGGATATAACAGGACACCCAGCCCTGCCAGACCAAGAAGGATGGCAAGGACTGTCAAAATTTTTCGTTTCATGCACTTCTCCCTTCCGCTTTACCAAAAACAAAAGATCAGGCTTCCCACCAGACGCTTTGCCGGCGACAGCTCCTTTGATACAGCTTCTGCAAGCTTTTCATAGCAATCCAGTACAAACTGACACTCTTTTTTTGTCAGCCCCTGATCACTATAGCATGCCTTCAGTACGATATTTGCCAGCTTCTGCGCTGTCTTCTCCGAAAATACCGGGTATTTCTTTCCAAGCTGCTTTGCAAAGCGCTCCTCCTGACAGCTGCATACACTTTTTTTGTTGAATTTCTGCAGAGCGGCAAAGCTTCGATAAATCCTTTGGATCTGCTCTCCCAGCGTTTCTCCTTTTCTGCCTCTTCTCCGTCGTTTACAGAGGATATGCCTCCGGATGACTGCTGCGATCCCACAGGCAGCTATCGTCAAAGCCACCGCCGCCAGTGCTTTTTTCACCACCCGGAATATTCTGCTGCCGATCCCGGGCGTCTCCGCCTCCGGAGTGTCTTCCTGATCAAAGACTTCCCCCGGGGTGTCCGGGCTGTCTGCTTCCTTCTCCTTCTGGCCCGAGGCTCCATCGCTTTCTGTTACCAGGGCGGCAAAGCCCGGTGTCGCCTCCACTACGGTCCATCCGATTCCTTCCCGGTAGACCTCTGCCCAGGCATGGGCGTTATCATCCTCCAAAACAGCCTGATAGCTGCCGTCCTCCTGTCCCTGAAAGAGACTTGCCGGCGCTGCATAGCCCACCACATATCGTGCCGGCATCCCGCAGGCACGCAGCAGCATGGTGGCCGCCGCTGCAAAATGAACGGAATTTCCTTCTTTGGATTCCTTTAAAAACCATTCTACAAAGTCCTTCCCCTCGGGCACAGCCTCCGGTTCCCGGACAAATTCATAATTTCCTGCCAGCTCAGAAACCACTGCGGTTTTGATCTTTTCCCAGTTTTTTTCTGCTTCCTTTGGATCTGCACTTTCCTTTGTTTCCAGCTCCAGGTCAAATTTCTCCTGCAAATAACTGAGATTTTCCGGCAGGCTGCTGCAATGTGCCTGCACATAGGCGGCATAGGCGCTTTCCGCCTGATCCAGAGTGCTTTCCTGCTGCTTTGTTTCGTTCCAGTCCTCTAAGACCTCCTCCAGCTGCTTTCTGGGATAACAGGAAAAAATATCCTGCTGGACGCTCTGACCTGCCAGTGCGCCGTCACCTCCCAGCACCTGATAATAATCGTTTAAAAATGCTCCATAGGGAACATAGGTATAATTCGGGTTTGCCGCCAGATTTTCCACCTGCAGGGTCACAGCAGAGGAGGCTGCATTTGCCGAAAGCTCCGGCTTTGCATCGTCTCCCTCTCCGGTAAACACCACGTTTTCCGCATAATAGGTTCGCAGAAAGGGCAGATTTTCCACCCCAAGGGATACATTTCCATCCAGCTTCCACAAGGATGCTGCCTGCACAAAGCTCTCCCCGTCTGCCTCCTCAAAGGCTGTCCCGGTGTAATCCGTGCCGATAAAGCCCTTTAAATACACTGTCTCCGAGGGTTTTTCCGAAACCGTAACCTTCAGGGCCTGTACCTTTCCAAAATAAAAGCCATCCTGATCTGTCAGTGTGCCATCCGATACCCCTCCGCCGACTCCCTCAACGGAAAGCTTCAGCCTCCCTCCGGAAACCGCCGGAAGCAGCTGCCAGACTGCCTGCAGCACACCGTTTTGTGTCTTCATCCCTGCCTCCTGTGCCTGGAGCAGGGTATTGGTCAGGGGCCGCACCAGCACAAACGCCAACAGCGACAGCACTACAGCCTGCAAAAGCAACCAGACATTGACACTGCTTTTCATCTGCTCTGTCATCTGCCTTGCTTGACGGGCACTGTCCTGATCCCTTTGATCCGCCCGGCTGACGGCGGCGGCACTGAGCATTCCAAGAGTTCCCAACAGGATCAGAAAAAAGCTGAAAAAGGAGGGTATCCCTCCGGCAATTCCGATTCCTGCCAGCACCGGAAATTCTCCTGCCAGAACCACTGCCGGATTGGTCCGGTAACAGATCCCGGCAGATAACAGCCCCGCCAGCAAAAACAGGATAAACCCGAAAAATACCGTCATCTGCATCGCAGATGCCGACGCCTGATACAGGGCAAGGGTACCGTCATAGGCCTCATTTAACCGGCTGCGTACTCCGTTTACAGCAGACATATACCCGGCGATCACATCCTTTTGCAGCAGCAGCAGGAAAAGGCTTACGCCGATCAGGGTTCCCAAAATTGCAAGGAGCCGATACACCCCTTCCAGGGGCAGTCTGGAAAACCCGATCCAGAACAGCACCGAGACAATCAGAAGCATCCAAAAAACAGGGACCAAATATCGGATTCCAAAGCCACTGAGAAATGCGCTGCAAAGGCCACCGGTGAGGCAGAGCAGACAGATCAGCATACCAGCCAGCCGCCACAGCTTTTTGACCAGCATACCGCCGGGTTCTTCTTCCTGTAGAATCCGACAGGTAATCCTGCCTACCGCTTCTTTATCCAGCTGTCCCGGCTCCTGCCCTTTCTTCATTGCCTCTCACCTGCCTGACTGTTCCTTCTGCATCTATTTTCCAGAGCTGCCCGCCGGCTACCGGCTCTGTTACACCGCTGCCTCTGCCCTTTTCCAAAAGATCCTCTGCCGGATACTTATTTTTCCCGGCAGCTTGCTTTTGACTCTGCTTTCCCTTCTGCTCCAGCTCCTCTTTTGTGGCTGTAAAACAAAGCCGTTTGAGAAAGACCCACAGCTCCGGGGCTTTGGAAATCTGCATCCTGCACAGCTGCTCCTGCTCCTGCCAGAATACTTCATATTCCTGTTCTGCCGCCAAAAGCCTCCAGCAAAAATCCGCTGTCTGCTCCAACAGCCGTTCCAATTTACAATGATCCCACTTTTCCTGAGGCGGATGATACAGATCCACCTGCAGCAAAAGCACCTCCCGCTTTGGCAGGCTGAATTCCCGCACCAGCATTTCTCCGGTCTTTGCAGTCAGCTTCCAATGCACTCTCTGCAGCGGATCTCCATCCCGATAGGCACGGACCTCGAATACCTCCGAGCCATCGTCCCCGCCTTTTTTTTGGGAATGCTGATCCGAATCCCCGCCGGAGGCAAGCTGTGCCGGCGGGATCCATTCCTCCGCCTGATGTACCAGGGGCACGGACAACACCTGCACTTTTTTATCTGTGGTCAAAAGCTTCTTTGACCATAACCGAAACCAGTCCCGCACGGATGCCGACTGGATCCAGAACTCATAGACACCGGAATACCTCACCGGAATGCAAAATTCCAGCACACCGGTCCGTTTTCCACCTGCCATTCCCATGCTTTCCACAGTGCCCGTGCTGTTATCCAGAAGATCCCGCCAGCCGACGGTAACCGCCACACAGGACGCCGGAAGCAGGGAGGTATTTTTCAGCTTTACCCGAAGGACAATGGGCTCTTTTTTCCCCACCGTCTCTTCTGCAGGCTCCGGCACAATCTCTACCTTTCCAGCCAGGATCTGAACCAGAATCCACATGGAAAGCGCCAACAGCAGTTCAAAGCCCAGCAAAAACGGAGCAAAGCCCTCGGGAGCAGCTACGCCCCAGATAGCAGTCAGAACGACCGCTCCTATATAAATTGCTTTTTCCTTCAAGGCTTCACCCTTTCTCCGGAGCAGGCGCCGGGGTCTCCTTTAAGATCCGCTCCAGCACAGCTGCTGCACGGACTCTATCCATTCCGGAGCTTGATACAGGCTGTACCCTGTGGGCCGCAACATCCTGAAATTCTGCCGCAACATCCGCCGGAATCACAAAGCTGCGGCCTTTCCGATAGGCTCTCGCCTGAGCCATTTTCAAAAGCGCCAAAGAGCCTCTGGGACTCAGCCCAAGCTCCAGTGCGTCATTGTTTCTGGTGGCCTGAGCCAGACGCACGATATAGTCATATACCTGATCGTGTACAAACACTTCTTCGACTTCTTTTTTCATTTCCATCAGCTCCTGACTGCTGATGACGGGACGTACATCTTCCAGCCCGTTTCCGCTCCGGCGGCTTTTTAAAATATCCATTTCCTCTGCGGCATCGGGATATCCGATCCCAAAGCAGATCAGGAACCGGTCCAGCTGGGATTGGGGCAACAGCTGGGTTCCGGCAGAACCGACAGGGTTCTGGGTAGCAATGACCAGAAAGGGAGACGGTACCGGTCTGGTCACGCCGTCTACGGTTACGCTGCCCTCCTCCATTACCTCCAGAAGCGCCGCCTGGGTCTTGGGGGAGGTACGGTTGATCTCATCCGCCAGAAGAATATTGCACATGACTGCGCCGGGACGGTAAAAGAAGCCATCCTTTTCTCTATTATATACGGTAAAGCCTGTAATATCAGCCGGTAAAACATCCGGTGTAAACTGCACTCTGTTCTGCGCCACATTCATTGCCTTGGCAAAGGCCAGCGCCAGGGTTGTTTTTCCCACTCCCGGGACATCCTCCACCAGCACATGTCCGCCGGCAAGAATGGCTGTCATGAGCTTTTCCACGCACTCTGTTTTTCCGATAAATGCTTTTTTTACTTCTTCAATTACTTTCTGCGCCTTGTTTTGTTGCATGACCGACTGCTCCTTTTGCCTTTCTTTCGTTTTTCCCGGACATCTCCGTAGCTTCTTTGCCGTTTCACGATCAACAGGAAGATGGAGCCCTCCACTCCTGCCACGATCAGCAGGGATACAACCAGCCACGGCCATACATCCACGATCCGCTTCGTGATGGTCTGGGACTGTACTTCATGCACTGCATTCTGTTCTGCCAGCTCCTCCGGCGGGATGTACTCGGTCCGCTCACCACGAACCAGCAGCCGGTGGGTGTTGATGGCATAGGGCGTGCAGGTAACAAGGGTACAGTAATCCTTTCCTTCCACGATCCCGATGTCCTGGGTTTCCTCCGGAAGCACAACCTTGATCTGGTCTACCTTGTAAGCAAGCACCTCATCCAATACATGGAGATAGAACACATCGCCCTCCTCCATCTTGTCCAGATCCGTGAACAAAACCGCACTGGGCAGTCCACGATGACCGGTCAGCACGGAATGGGTGCTTGTACCGCCGATCGGATAGGAGGACTCCGCCAGATGACCGACGCCCTTCTGCAACACATCTTCACCGGTTCCACTGTATATAGGAAGATATACGTCAATTTTCGGAATTTCGATAAAGCCAATGCTCTCGCCCACATCCACCAGATCGAGGTAGCTGATTCCATCCTCTCCCTGCATGGCACTGGCTTCCACTGCTGCATTGAGCTGTTCATTATATTTACGGACCGCTTCCTTGGCAGCGTCAATCTGTTCCTGATCCATCTCTGCAACCTGCTCATCATAGGCGGCGATCGCCTGACTTGCATGGGACTGGGCGATCAGGTTGCTGACGAAGGGATACAGAGTCAGACACAGGCCCGAAAAAAACAATATCGCGATAAACCATGCTCTTTTTTTATCCATGACAGTAACCTCCGGACATTTTATAAGGAAAGGCACAGATCAAAGGCCTGCGGCAGCCGCCGCTTTTGCATTTTCTCTGCGCCGTTTTTTCGTGGACATCCAAGGGCACGGGAGAGCGCCCGGATGTCCTTTTCAGGAAGGGAACGGGAAAACACAACGCGGAAAAGAAAATCCCAAATTTTTCTTTCCCGATTACCGCAGCCGCAGCCGGTTTCTAAGACCGACGGCGATCACCGCAGTATCGCTCCTTTCAGGGGGAAAGGGGGTTCTGAAGGAGCGATGCACAGGGCGGGACGTGACCCCCGTCCTGTGCCGGTATCTGTTCTCGCGCACACGAAACGCGATGCAGACCCGTTGCTGATAAAATTGCAGCTGTACTTCACAACAGCTTCGCAGTATACATAGAAGAGATAACAAAAGAGTTATCTGTCTGAATTACTCTGCTTTTTTCTTCTTGCCGGTGATCAGCAGGATCACTGCTGCTGCCATCATGGCAATACCAGCGAAGGTAAATACGAAGGTACCGATACCACCGGTGGTGGGAAGGGTGAAGCCTTTGCTGTTCTTGACAACGGTTGTGAATACACCAGCGTCTGTCGTTCCATTCGTTATAGTAGTTGTTGTCGTTGTTTTTCCATCCTTTGTTTCAGTTTTCGTAGTTGATGTTAAGCTATATGACGTCTCAATTTTAACTTCAACTGGTGCTTTTAACAGGTTATAGCCATCCTTTGTCTTTGTCTCAACAAGATAATAAGTACCTTTAGCAAGACCGGATACAAAGATTTCACCATTGTCATCTGTCATTAAAGCGGCGGATTTGTTTACTTTTTCAAATCTTCCAGTTAATCCTTTTACAGGATTCTCTAATCCAGTGGTGTCACTATCTTTCAATTTTCTGTAGAGATCAAAGGTTACTCCCTGCAACTTCTTCGTATTATCAGTTGCATCTACTTTTTCTACAGCAATCTTAAATGTATAAATAATTATCTCATCTGTGATTTCGTCTGTTCCAGGAGTCCCAGTCTCAGTATCCGGGAGAATTTTATTGGAGTATTCCAATTTAATTTTGTTGTCATTACGATCAGCACCACCAGCTCCTACAACTGCACCTTTATCTAATGTCATATTAAAGGCGATGTAGATTTTGCTTCCTGCATAGGATGCAAGGTCAGCGGGAGTAAATACGATTTTCCAGCCGTTGCTAGCAGTATCAACAGTATACTTCCCACTCAAAATGTTTGTAGTACAAGTCTCTTCCGAGTAAATCCCTAATGAACCATTTACATATGTCTGATGTGTAGGTGTATCCGTTAAGATAAAGGTTTTCAGCTCTGCAATATTCTCTGGAATGTCTACTGTTACTCTGTAAGGAATTGTATCACCAACATTGTAGTCCGAATTATTTTTCCAATCGCCACTCGTTCTGTCTTTTACTTCCTTTTTTACATCAGGTTTGTAGTTTGTAACCGAAATCGGCTCTTGGGTTGTATCCACGTATTTATCGTTTATAAGAATAGAGCCTGCTGTATATTCATTTCCATCTGAATCTGTCCCCTTTTCTTTAGCTACTGTAAATTTATATTCCGTCTTCAGATCTGCAATATAACCTGTATTGTCAGGAACTTTTACCTCTACAAATCTGTAGTCTCCAGGTGCCAAATCTTCAACAGTGATTTTTCCATCTGTTCCTGTTGTTAAAATTCCACTTAATCCAATATCTACACCTTTATTATTTTTAGTAACCTGTGTCCATGTTGTACCATCAGCGCTCTTTACTTCCAGCTTAAACTGAACACCCTCTAATTTCGTTGGAGTTTTTGAGCCAATTTGTCCCTTTTTCTGCAAGGTAACTCCACCGTATGTACTTTTATTTTTCGGATACACATGTACATCATACAGCCAATCATCTTCATCTGCATTTGTCATAGGAATAGACACCAGAAAATCTCCTACTTTTCCTGTAATCTGGGCAGGAGCGTCTGTTTCCTGAACCAAATATAAACCCAAAGATAAGTTATTGAATTTTGCTTCTCCGTTTTCATCAGTAATCTGTACTATAGGGGTGCCGATCGAAGTCATTGTTTTTGCTTGTTCTACCGTCGGAAATGCTTTTGCATCTGTCCCATAATAATCATTTAATTCTGCAATTTTAGTGATTTTAAATGTTACACCAGCTAACGGCTCCGCGCCTGTCGGAGGAGTTTGATTATCTGCACCAGTTCCTGTTACCCCATCTGTTCCATTGTATTCATACTTATGAATCGTAATCGAACCTGTTTTATTCACATCAAAATCAATCGTCGGCATTTTTTCCGTCGTGCCAGTCGTGGGGCCAGCCGCAAATGCCGTCATTGTCATCATCGACAATGTCATTCCCAGGGTCAGAAGCCCTGTCAGAAGCTTTTTCATTCTCTTCATTGTTTCCATTCTCCTTTTTTTGTCCGGCTGTCCTTTTATGTTTGGGACAGCCGAATTTTTTTACTTCTCCTGCTTTGTACGTTTTGCTCCGTACTTTGTTTCTAAGGTTTTCGCCTTATGCAGCTGCCGGACATAAGCCCCTGCTCCAACAGCCTGTGTTTCATACCTCCGGGGGTATTATCTCTTCTTCCGAAGCTTATCGTCCCCCTTTCTGCATTGCAGCGTGAAGTATGTACCCATAAGGATTGCCTGCGCCATCAGCGCAATGCCGCCCATAGTAACCAATCCAAACCCGGATCCTCCTGTTGCAGGAAGGATCAGCTGCTTTGTGTTGTAGATGGTGAGAGGAATTACATTGTCTCCCTTTATAGTTATTGGCTCCCAGTGGTCATCTGTTTCCTTCTCCATCTTCCATTTCACCTGATTCGATTCATTAATCTCAATTAAGATCGAATCACTCAGCAGGTTGTAGCCCTCTGCAGCCTTTGTTTCTATCAGTCTGTAGGTTCCCTGACTGAGCTTTTCGAAGGTGGCAATACCGTCAACAGTTGTTTTCGGATCACCGACTAGTTCAAACCCCGTTCCATCCGGATTCTTCTTCTCCAGCTTAAACTGTACACCGGAAAGCAAATCTTCCGTTGTGTTTTTACCCCTTTTCGTAATTTTCAGGTTCAGCTCTTCCAAATAGGTATTGGTCACTGTCATATTCACCGTTGGCTGCTTGTCGGTTTCTTGCGAAGCAGGTGTAAGGTCAATACCCGCTGAGGTCGGATCTGTTTTGCCTGTCGAAGCATCCATGGAATAGGTCACTCGATAGGTTTTTCCATCCACAGTGTATGTCTCGCCGGAAGCAATCTCCTTTCCTTCAACATCCACTTCCATAACCCGGTAGATCCACAGGACTTTAGATTCTGCTGCGCTGTTCACATATCGCTCCAGATCCATAAAGGAATAAGACCAAACGTAGGATGAACCACTATACTTTGGAGTAACTTCAACCCAATTTTTTTCTGGACTGATATTGCCGGAATAGTCAACCGCTTCCCACGTCGCAGCTTCATTATCTTTCTGTTTTCTCTGCAGCTGCAAATAAATACTCTTCGGAAGCTGTTTCAGATCCGTAATCGGCGTGCCATCTGTCTTTACCCATTGTTTAGTCACAACAATGTTGCCGGTCGGTTTGTTATTATTTTGAAATTCCACGACAGTAGTTGTTTCTGCTGTAATGGTACCGTTTACGGAGCCCTTCTCTACTTTAAAAGATGTATCATCTTTAAAGTGTGTTCCATCGTTACTGATCAAAACCTTCTTCAGGGTAGTTCCATCTGTCGGTTTTACTTCTATAATCTCATAATCTGTTCCGATGGGAATTCCTGAAATCGTATGGGATTTTCCCTCCTTTAAGGTAAAGATTGTCGTAATGGAATCTAATTTTTCCAGGGACATTCCTGCGACATTTGTAAATTTAATTTGAAAGGTATAGGTTCCAGTCAGATTATCCGAATCCTCCGTCTTTTCCTTTTTGATCTTAAGGGAACCAACCTTTACTTTATTTACAAATACCGCTTTTAATTTTGTAACACCGGTTTCATTATCCGGATTATCGTAGGAACGGAACACGATGGTATCCTGGTTTTGATCTTGATCTGCCCATTGCGTCGAAGTATATCCAGTATTGCCATTCTCCCCCGTATATTCCTCTTTTCTGCCATCCTTGATCTGCGTTCCGCGTACGTTGGAAACCTTTTGCTCTGGCGTAATCGTTACCTTGTTTCCTGTTCCGGTTACCTTGTCTACTATATGTCCGTTTTCATACAGGCTCCAGCTTGTATCAAATGCAGGTGAATCTATTTCCTCCTTCACGGAAATGTAGCTGCCGCGGCGGAACTGATTTCGGAAGGTTGCGGTTTGACCATCCGCCAGTACAAAGGTTCCATCTTCTTCAATCATGCCGGTATCCGTACTGGAGGAATCGCTCAGAGAATAGACTGCACCCTTTGGCTTCACCAGGTTTCCGGATGTAGCAGAACCATAATCCGGAATCTGACTCTGATCCACCTCAAATCCGATATGCTGCGTTACCTGCACGCCGGATCGGAATACAAAGTCATCCAGATATATGTGTCTGGGATAGCTGTAATTAAATTTGATGGATTTTATCTGGTTATAATCAAAACCAGCCTCAGCGGTTAATTTGCTTAAGTCAACCGTCAGAGTATTCCATTCGTTTCCCTTAAGAGTTGTGTTTCCGTATAGCTTTCCGGATAACCAGTCTCCTGTCTTATTCCCGTTTGCATCCACCAGCTCCAGATAAATACATTTCGCTGTTGGATTGTCGTCATAATCATAATACAGCTTGAAATCCAGATACTTTTTCGTCGTTGACGCATCTAGAGATCCGATTGATTGATATGGGATAGTACCAAATCTCGAGTCTTTGTGCTCTCCGGTCGTATCCTCTAACGGTGCATACCAGTGGGCAACACCGCTTCGATCTTGATAGGTTTGTACCCATTCAAATGTATTATCCAGGCTGCCTTTCGTCAATTCTGGTGAATTGCTTTCAAAGCTGTTAAATGTCTGATTTTTTGCCGTTGCTCCGCTTTCTACGTCCTTCGCTCCATAGTGTGTCGCCTGATTTTGGATCGTAAAGGGGAATACAGAGGCATCCTCAAAGGAATCGACAAACAGGGGATTTACCTCCCTTTTATCTACCTGTTTTTCTACTGCAAACTCGTTATCATCCGGGAAGTTGAAGGCAATCATCATATTAGATTCCCACATACCGCGTTCCATATAGAACATGGTAAGGGTATGCTCGTCTTGTTTATCCCCCTTCAATGTGAAGCCTGTTGTTTTATCGGTGCCTTCTTCTCCTGCATCTCCGCTCGCCGCACTTTTCTTTACCTTACTTACTTTTGCCTCCAGATTTTTAAAGTCCAGCGTTCCTGTTACCTCTCCATGGGCTCCGCCAACATCCAGTGCCAGTTTTCCATCAATAAATACCCATACATCATCATCTCCGGAAAACGCAAATGTAATCGGCACTTTTTTCTCGTTATCTCCCAGAACCGTTCCATCCGCTGTCAGGCGGAATTTAATCTCTAATTTTGTACCAAATCCATAGTTATAATTTTTTCCGCTTGCCGCTGTAGTGTTTTCGTTAAACGGGAAAAAACCATATGATACTTTATCTCCTCCAGTCGTTCCGTTACTGTTTACATTTTGGGCCCAGCCCTGGTTCCCTGTATTCTTCAGGTAATATCCCCCGGTGGATGGATCCTTTTGCATCGCAAGTGTCGTTTTGCTACTGTCAAACCACCAATAGTCTACTCCATTGCTGTCCTTTTCCTTTTTAAACGGAAATGATACATTGTGATAGACCTTACCCAAGACCGCATTTTTGCTGTTCTTTCCCAGTAAAAACGCTTCGTCAAAATGGGGCTCTGGACTCTTGTTGTCTGCAGTCATCAGCATTCCATTGGAAAGCGCCGCATTTACAAGACCCTGTGCTGCAAATTCATATTTTCCTTTGTTTCCATCCACATCAATTGAAGAGTTGTTTGTGGAAAAGAATTTATTATGGTCATCACTTCCATATAGATTCAATGTACCACTGATCTCTGCGAACCTGATACCCCAATCATCAATACTCGGCTGAAAATGACCTGTATAGATCGGGATGGAAATATTCTTCTCTCGATAATAATCACTCAACGCCTGATCAAACTGCCGGAATGTGACCCAGTTGCGCTGAGTTGCCTTATTCTCACCCGGATAGGAGTCCCGATTATTACCGTTCAATTCATAATCCGTGTAGTAGTCATAGAAGGTAGAATCTACATACAAGGTCTTCGAATCTGCCGAAAAATCACTATCCTTAATATCAACTACATCAACGTTCTTACCCGCATCGGTTTTCTTATACTTCTCTGCATCCCGAACCGTATATGCTTCAGCCCAGTAACCGCCCCTATATTCACCAGCACTGTATGCCGCAGTATCACCGGCGTCTGCATAGAAGCAGGGTTTTCCTCCACACTTATCCGTACCCGGAATCGTCAGAATAGCTGTTCTTCTGCCATACAAGTTGTTAGCCAAGCCATTCTTATCATCTAACGCATCAGCAGAGAAAATAATTTGATCAATTCCATCCTCTTCCGGAATCCGCACATACCACACATCGTTCCAGGTCTGTCCATCCTTTTCGTGGGACTTTGCTTTTATCATCTCTCCAGACCGGTACTTCCCATTATCGGTTGTGCTCCATGCATAAAAATAAACCTTCGCATCGTCACTTGCCGGGATAGAATTTTGTCCACCATTTCCTCCATCCGGCGTATTCAGCTTTGAATAGGTTGCATCAAAATAGATCTTATTTCCGTATCCATAATCGCCTGTGACATTTGCTATGTTGGCCATCACCTGAAGCAGGTTACAGTCCAGATCTGTCCAGAAGAAATGATAGATCTTGCCCTTGGGATCCTTTACTGTCAAAACAGTCTGCTGGGTTATGTTCTCCGTAAACGTATAGCTATACAAGCTATTTTTAAACTTTGGATCTGATTCCAGCGTCTCCTCTGGGTTTGATCCAATCTGCAGGGTTACCTTCTGACTTTCCTCTTCTTTGCCTACCGGGAAATGCTGATTATCGAAATAAAGTGTTTTATCTTTCAGGCTCTCATTACCCGGTGTTGTGCCCCAACCGCTTATAGGAGTAATTGTTGTACCGTCACCGCTTTTCAGCTCGGTAGCTCCATACAGGAAGGTATCCACAGAACCCGCTTTATAGGTTACGGGAACTACGCCAGCATCTGCATTGGTACCGCCTTCTCCGAAATAGTAAATTTCTCCCAGCTGTTTTCCGGATCCATCTGTAAACTTCACATAGGGTTTTGCTTCAATTTCCTCCTTTTTCAGTTCTACTGTATAGAGATTCTGAAAATCAGTAACGCTATTCATCTCAACTGTTTTCAGAGCTCCCCCTGCTTCCGCAGAGAAGTTACTATTCGACGAATAGACTACCTTTACCTGGGTTGTGGCCTTACCAGTAAAGTCATAGAAATATAAAGGCATCTTGTTCGCGATTTCTGCAGTGATGTCTTTGAGGGCGTAGACCTCTTGAGTATCCATTATTATGGGGTTTCCATTTCCGTCTATTGCTTTACCTCTACTTGCAAACACCTTTCCACCAGCTTGCGAATAACCCACATCTGTTAAAACCGTTCTGTAATAAGGATGTCTTTTAATTTCATTTTCCCAGTCAGCTTTGTAGACAAATGCAAATTGATTACTGTTACCATCAATAATTTTCCATCTCCAATAGTATTTGCCATAAACGTTGACTTTATCTCCAGGAATAAAATTATTACCATCCGTATTTCTAAAAAGATATATCTGATCAGCTTCACTCCACTTCGCATTGGGATTCAAATCCATCCCCGTCGTATCAAGATATACATAGTTAGAATCCAGTCCTCCTGCTGCCTTTCTGAGTGCAACCTTCGCCACACGGCTGGCTTTTCTCATTTCGCCGCCCATGTCGTACAGGTTTCCGTCCTGCTGGATTTCTTCTGTTGCTTCCTTTTTGACAGCTTCCTTGGAAGGAGCTTGTTCTTTACTGCTCTCCTCTGTGCCGGTTTCTGCTTCGGTCTGCTTGGTCTCTTCCTCTGTCTGTTTGCTTTCCGATACAGTTTCTCCGTTGCTTTCTTCTGTATTTTCCTGTTTGGATCCTTCTGTGGCAGGCTCGGTTCCCCGTTCCAGGGTTTCTACGGTCTTTGCCTCAACCGTTTCGCTCAGCACCTCCAGGTGAAAAAAACGGGTCTCGCACCTCGCTTCCTGCTCCCAGGCAGCTTCTGCTGTCGGATCGCTGTCCGGAGTGTTTCCTTCGGAGCCTGTCGCATCCTTTTCTGTTTCCGGTGCAGAGGGCACATTGTTTTCCGTTTCGTAGCTTGTCTCTGCGCCGGTCTCTGTTTCCGGTTTGAAATCTGCTTTGGTCTCGGTTTCTACCGTGGTATGTGTTTCTGTAGCAGTCTCTGTCTGAGGTCTGCTTTCTGTTTCAAACTCGTTTTCCGTCTTTGTCTGTGTTTCGGTTTCTGTCTGTGTTTCTGTCTCGGTCTGTGTCTCTGTTTCTGTTTCCGTCTCAGTCTCTGTTTCGGTCTGCGTCTCGGTTTCTGTTTCTGCTTCGATTCTTTCGATGGTCATCTGATAGCAGGGTGCTGCCAGACTGTTCCAGTCAATTTCGATGACATCTGTTTGGATGGCTGCATCAAAGGAGGTGCCCAGGAAAAACTGCACATGGTCATATGCCTGATCCAGGGTGTACTGATAAATATCCTCGCCTTTCGTGGACGCAATCATCCGAACCGGCTCTGCAGAAAGCTCCTGTCTGCCGCCCTCCTGCTCTGTCCAGGCGTAAAGGGATACGCCCGACTTTAAGAACTCCGGATCCTCTTTGATCTTCGATGCATCAAAATAAATCATATAATGAAGGTTTACCCAGCTGCCTGTGGATTCTTCTCCATCCACCTTCTCCAGTACAAAGCAGGGATCCTGGAAGTCCCATTCCGTATAAACCGGTGTGGTCGCTTCCGTATAATCCCATCCATCTGTCCCGGCCATAAATGCGATATATTCATAAGGTCTGTCCAGACAGTATTCGTAAATTCCATCGCCCTTATCAGAGGGCTTCATCTCAACAGGTGCGTCCTCTGCACTGCTTTCTTCCGAATCATATGCATAGACACTGACGCCGTTCTTACAGAACTCACTGTACTGACTTCCATCAAAATATACGGTATACAATCCGTAAAAGCTGCCTGTCCCGGTCAGGTCTTCTCCCTGAAGCCGGTAGCAGGGTGCCTGTAAGGACCAGTCTATCGTAAGCTCCCCTGTGGTGTTTTTGTTTTCTTTTTTCTGTCCCTGGCAAAATACAACATGCTGATATTTCCGGGTCAGACCCAGCTGCCAGATCTCCTGCTGTTCCTCTGCCTTTTCCAGCTTTACCGGTTCTGCTGCTTCTGCCTCTGCTGCATCGTCATAAGCGTATGCATAGATCCCTTTGGATGCCAATGCCTCTGCCGTGCTGCTTCCTGAAAGATCCAGGTATACGGCATATGGAGTTTCTTCCTTCGCTTTGACTCTGTTTCCTTCTGCAAACATGCCAGTTCCCGATACCATTTCCAGTATCAAAAGTAAGCTCAGAAAAAAGCTGACAGATCTTTTTATTTTTTTCCGTTTCTCTGGTGATATTGCCGCTTTCCACATACCGATTTTCCTTTCCCCCTGTTTTGTTCCTTCTGTTTCACAATGGTTTTTATACCTTAATTTCAATTTAACTAAATTGTAGATTTTTTTCTGTGCAAAGGCAATAGCATCGGCATATTGAATATTTCAGATTTATATTAAAAATTTAAGAACTTTTCACAAATATCGTTATTAAGAATATATGCATTTTTTTTACCGCATATATTTTTGTATTTCATTCATTTCCTATCATCCTAATATGTTAAAGATAACATTTCTAGTATCCCATCTCATATTTTTTATATTGTTTTCAGGACTTTTGTGCATTTTGCTGTGCCTGTATTTCCTGCCGCCGGCCGTCTGCGTAACTGTGCTGCATGATGCAGCTGTTGGTGCTCCGGTTTTTCTGACAAAGAACGGACGCGGCAGATATGCAATTCTCGATATGCAGAATTTTGAAAAGACACAGACAACCATCCGGCTGATGAATGAACTTGCAAAAGGCCGGTCAGAGAATCTTTCCCTGACCGGCCTTGTCTTAACTGTATATCATAGTCTCGTGCATTACTTTTGATGGCTTATAATCCATCGCAATATATCCTCCGCACCTGTTTTGCCCGATGCCAAATCCAGGATAGCGTCACTCAGCTCCTTCTGCGTATAGGAAAGCTCATAACCATTTAATGCCAAGAACACTAACATTACATGTGTACCTAATCTTTTGTTTCCATCAACCATAGGATGGTTCTTTACAATTCCAAAGCAAAGCTGTGCTGCTTTTGCCTGTACACTTGGATATAATTCTTCGTCTCCAAATGACTGAAATGGATTAGCCAGTGCTGAATCCAACATCCCACCATCACGAATGCCATTACTACCGCCAGTAGCTTCAATCAGTCGCTCATGAAGTAAAATGACCTGCTCTTTGCTCAATCTTATCATTTGGCAAGCACCTCGTAAGCCTTCATATTCTGCTTCATAAGACGTTCTGATATAGCAAATACATCCTCTGTAGATGCTATTTTTTCCTGCTCCGCTTTGCTAAAGTCAATCACAAGATATCTTGGTACATTGTTTTTAAGGATAACTGCTGTGCCATGTTCATCAACAACTCTGGCAACCTTTGAAAAATTCTGATTAGCTTCTGTGATAGAAATCATTGTATTTGTATCAACTGTCATAATATGCACCTCACTTTCGCTTATATTATATGCATATTATAGGATAAATACAACCTATTTTTATAGCTATTTCATAAACTTTTGAGAATAATCATTCCACGCCCTTTGGTGCAAAGGGATCCTCATAGATTGCATACACACCCGGGCGGCAGAGCTGTCCGGAGCCGTTGACCGCGGAGCGCACGCCGTCGATGGCCGGGTCGGAATAGGTGCAGAACCATTTTTCCATCCTGCCCTTTAATTGAGTTACCAATTTTTTATATTCCGGTAAACCGTACAGATTCTTCTCTTCTCCCGGATCATCCACGAGGTGATACAGCTCATGTTTTCCATAGGGATACCGGTGCACATATTTCCATTCTTTCGTCCGGATCATGCGGACAGGCCCGTATTCGTCGAAGATCACGACCTCGTCGCGGTGCTCCCTCTGCTCGCCTTTTAAAAGCTCTGTAAAGCTTCTTCCGGGAAGTCCCGTAGGCTGCTTGTCGGAAAGTCCCGTCAGTTTAAGGATCGTCGGGAGCAGATCGCAGGCGCTTATCATTTCGCTGCAGACGGTATTGGCAGGAATGTGTCCCGGCCAGGAAATCAGAAACGGCACCTTAACTGCGGAATCATACATATTCATCGGGAATGTCCCGTTACCCTTCCCCCAGACGCCGTGCTGTCCCATGCTCATTCCGTTGTCCGCTGTAAAGAGGATCACGGTATTGTCTGCCAGCCCCTGTTCTTCTACTGCATCCAGCAGTCTGCCGATCTGTTCATCCATCGCACTGATCGCCGCAAAATAGCCCCGCAGATTTTCTTCCCTCTTACCGGTTCCATATACCGCGCCGGTGCGCAGATCGGGATGATCCGGCACGTTTGGAATGCTGGGAAACGTGCAGCCATCGTAGTAATCGATCCACTTTGCAGGATGGTGCTCCTTTTCCCAGGGAGAATGGGGTGCAGTATAGTGGACAGACAGATAAAACGGGTCGTCCCCTTCGCCCAGCTCTTTTAAATATTCCAGTGCACGGTCCGTAATCAGATCTGTCACATATTCCCCATGATGCACGGTGATTTCTCCATGGTCCACCATGTCCGGGTGGTAATAGCAGCAGCCGCCCATGCCGATGGTGTACCACTCCTGAAAGCCCTGCTGCGGTTCGATGCTGTTGCCCAGGTGCCATTTTCCGGAGAGTGCACAGTGATAGCCGTTCTGCGCCAGAATGTCCGTATAGGTGGGCTGTCCTTCCAGATAGGAAATCGGCTTCCGTTCCTGCTTATAGCCCTCGAAATAAGGATTTTCCTTTCCCTGGGCGGCAAATTTCTCGCCGTCTAAGTTTCCGCTTCTGAGCCAATCCTGTACGCCGTGAGCGGAAGGCATTTTCCCGGTCAGAATGGATGCCCTCGCCGGAGAGCATACCGGCGAGGCACAGAAGAAGCTGTCAAACCGCATTCCCTGTTCTGCAATTCTGTCCAGGTTGGGCGTATAAAGCTCCGGTGTCCCGGCGCAGTGCATCGCCCAGGGGCCCTGATCGTCTGCCAGAATCATGATAATATTCGGTTTTTTCTCTGTTTTTTCCATATTATTACATTTTCCTTTTTACTGCTTTGCTTTTGTTTTCTGATACTCTGCATTGACTGCCTCAAGGATCTCTTCACCGCCCTGACTTCTCCAGGACTTGCTCAGCTGCTCTACACCCTCTTCGATGGAAAGCTTACCCTGCAGCATATCCGAAAAGTACTGGGTGTAAATATCGTCCACTGCGGCGCCGTTTTCGATCTCAACCTGCGTTTTCTGCTTAATCAGGTTCGGAACCTGGCACTGGGTCGCAAGATCAACGGTATGCAGCGCACGTTCCCGGTTCGGATCGGTTACAGGGATGTAGTTGCTCTCCAGAGGCCAGTAGAAGGAGCCCCACGCCAGCGCGTGCGCCCAGCCATTGGGCGAGAAAGCATCCTTTGCACGCTCTTCTTCGTTGAAGACGATTTCGTCGCCATCCTTGGTGTAATGAATACCTTCGATACCAAGACGCAGCAGGTTATTTCCTTCCTCCGAAACCATGAAGTCCACAAATGCTGCCGCTTTGTCAGGGTTCTTGCAGGCTGCGGTGATACAGGTCATCATACCGCTCTTGCCCTGCTTGCTTAAGCCTCTCGCGCCATCCGGACCTGCGGGGGAAAGATCATAGCAGATCGAAGCGTCCGGGAACAGCTCTTTGACGCTGTTTTCATGACGGGTCACATGACGGAACAGGGGTGCAGGCATCATGCCGGCTTTGCCCTGATAGAACTTTTCTTCTTTTTTAGACATATCATTCAACATCAGCTCCGGATCGATCGCACCTGCATCCCACAGCTCTTTGATGTAGGTCATGCCTTTTACAAACGCAGGATCTTCAAAAACGGGGATTACCTGATCGTTTTCATCCAGCGAATAGTCCGCATAGGGTAGTCCGTATGCGAAAAATACCCAGTCAAACTGTCCCGGCTTTTCTGCCGTGTAGCCGTATGTATTGTTCTGTCCGTCGCCGTCCGGATCGTCGTTTGTGAAAGCGAGCATGACGTCTTTCATTTCATCCAACGTCTGCGGATAGGACAATCCCAAATTATCCAGCCAGTCCTGACGCATCACGATCAGGGTATTGGCCACACTGTACTGTGTAATAAACGGCATGCCGTAATATTTTCCATTTTGTGCCGACCACTCGTAATTTTCCAGCCATGCCTTCATGCTCGGGAAGGAATCCATGTAATCATTCAGCGGAATAACCATTCCATCATCAATCCACTGCTGGGTTGCGCTCGTCCCGTATGCACCAGTTACCACATCCGGGAAATCGCCGGACGCCATCGCAACGTTGACCTTTTCCGTATTGGCTTCCGGAACGATTTCAACCGTCAGGTCTATGCCGAGCTTTTCGTTGATCGCTTCAATAATGCGGTCGTTATCCTGAATTGCTTCTGCCGCAGCGTCGCCGGTCGTCAGCCAACGGATCGGAACCCGCTCTGCAGAATCCGCAGTGTTCTGACCACCCGAAGCGCTGTTGCCGCAGCCTGCTGCCAGAATCGTTGTCGCTGCCATCGCTGTTGCCAGAAATGCACACTTACTTCTTTTTCTCATTTTGTTCCCTCTTTCTTTCCCTTTTATATTTTACCCCTTCACTGCGCCTGCCGTCATCCCTGCTGTGAAATATTTTTGAAAAAACGGATATGCGCACATGATCGGAATAATTGCCAGCATCACAGCCGCCATCTTCATCGGCTGTCCTAATAAAAACAGGCTTTCTCCGCCGCTGGAATATGCTGCGTCATTCTGAAACAGCATCGACCGCAGAAACAGCTGCAGCGGCCATGCTTCTTTCTTATTGATATACATAATCGCCGAGAAAAAGTCGTTCCAGTGATCGACTGCATAAAACAGCGTCACCGTCGTCAGCGCCGGTTTGGAAATCGGAAGCATGATCCTAAACAATACGCCGATCTCCGTACATCCGTCCAAAAGCGCCGCTTCCTCCAGCTCCATCGGAAGCTCCAGGAAGAAGTTTCTTAAAATAATCAGGTTGTAGGTGTTGACCGCCGACGGCAGGATCATCGCCCACAGCGAATTCATCAGATGCAGATCCTTTACAACGATGTAGGTCGGAATAATTCCGCCGGTAAACATCATCGTAAACACTGCCAGAAACATGAAGAACCGCTGTCCCTTTAAATCCTTTTTCGACAGCACATACGCCGCCATCGTCGTAATCAGCATGTTGATCAGTGTGCCGACAACCGTGATAAAAATCGAGTTCGCATACGATCTCCACAGATCGAAGCTTTTTAACATATAGGCATAGCCTTCAAACGACCATTCGTCCGGCCATAAATGGATGTTCGTCGCCAGATAGCTTTTCAGCGAGGAAAACGAAACAACCAGGCAGTCCCAGAACGGGTAAAAGGTTGTCAGCCCCAGCAGAATCAGAAAAATCAGATTTACTGTGTCAAAAATCCTGCTGCCGACAGAAACCTTGATTTTTTTCGGCTTTTCCCTGCTCATCAGTAAATTCCCTCCTCTCCTGCCATGCGTGCTGTCTTGTTTGCAATGACAACCAGTGCAAAGTTGATCACGGATTTAAACAAGCCGACCGCTGTCGCCAGCTCAAATTTGCCTTCCTGCAAGCCCATCCGGTATACATAGGTATCGATGATATCCGCCGTCCCGTATACGCCTGGATGATACAATACGAAAATCTGTTCAAAGCCCGCCTGCATCAGTCCGCCGATTCTCGTAATCAGCACAACGATAATAATAGAACGGATACACGGTAATGTGATATGTAACAGCTTCTGCCACCGGTTCGCCCCGTCCACGGTCGCCGCCTCGTACAGCTGCGGATCGATTCCGGTGATCGCCGCCAGATAGATAATCGTGTTCCAGCCGAACGTTTTCCAGATCATCGAAACGACCATCGTGCCGACGAAATACTTTTCATCTGTCAAAAATCCGATCGGTGCAAAGCCGAGCGCCTTGATGACGCCGTTGACAATACCCGAATCCATCGATAACAGGCTTGTCAGAATACCGCCCAGAACGACCCAGGAAATAAAATTCGGAATGTAAATCGCTGTCTGGATGACCCGTTTTACCTTTCCAAGCCGCAGCTCATTTAAAAGTAGCGCAATGATAATCGGAAACGGAAATCCGAAAATCAGTCGGATCAGGCTGATC
>ERZ779668.182-NODE-182-length-21573-cov-2.21461_pt1 | contig 21573 bp, 20 predicted proteins | sample MGYA00511101_ERZ779668 | MGnify/ENA primary metagenome ERZ779668 (study PRJEB29588, sample SAMEA2155636) | human gut metagenome | biome: human gut; feature: human-associated habitat; material: faeces | place: Denmark | collected 2008/2010 ...
TGCCGGAGAGGAACTCGGCCTCGGTGAAGGGCCCCCCCTCCACGAAATCGAAGCGGTAGACACGCCAGAAGCCGTCGTCGCAGCCTTTCAACCTCACCTTGGGAGACTCGTCTCCACCGGGCAGTCGCATGAAAGCGTCACCATAAGAGAAAGGCATCATGAAGGAGTTGGTGGTCACCGCCACGTCCTCCGGGACGCGGAGATTACCGATCACCTCCTTGACGAGGCGAGGGCCGCAAGCCGCCTTGTAATTGCTCTTCGTGCCATTCAACTTGTATGTCACGTTCGAGAGGTAGCACATCCGGTCCCGATGCACCTCGGGGGCGATATTCGCCGTACGTATATGGTAGGCCACCGCCAGCGCCATTACCATAGAGATGGCCAGCCCCGTGCCTACGATGTAGACCGAGCTGAAGAAGCGCTCCTGCCGGATCAAGGCCCATGCTTGCTTTATGTAGATCTTGTACATACTCATTCGATTCACGTTATCTTTCTTATCTTTGCCACTTAATCATTCATTAAACCACGAGATCATGGATAAAGAAATACCTAAGTCGGAGCTGCCCAAGCCGTTTCGCAAGCTGAGCCTCCGTGTCAGCAAGAGCCACCTGCCCGGTAACGCGAGCTACAAGGGAAGCGTCGTATGGCAACGTACGCTCAGCATCGATGACATCGCCGCCCGTGTCGTAGACAAACGGAGCGAGTATCGCAAGGAGACGCTCATCACCACCTTCAATCTCCTCAAGCGGGAGATCTACGACGCCATCGAGGAGGGCTTCAACGTTGATTTCGGTTTCGGACGGACGGAGATCACCCTCAACGGCTCCTTCGAGAGCCTGTACGAGAAGTTCGATCCCGAACGCCATACACTCGCCCCCCGTCTTCGCCCCTCGCCGGAGCTGAAACAACGGGTGGCAAACCTGCGTGCCGTGAACGAGACCTATCAACTGGACTACAACTCCCAGCCCCGTCCCGCTTACGTCAGCCTCCGCATCCAGCCTCGCACGCCCGACAGCGACGAGCCTTACAACCAGCTTCCGGCAGGTGAGCACCACTTCATCTCCATCTATGGCGACCGGCTGAAACTGATGGGTGACGATCCCCGCGTGGGTCTCTACCTGCACCGCCCCGACGGCTCGGAAGAACACTTCTACCCGCCCTCCGAGGTGCTTATCAATACCGGCAAACGACTTTGCTTCACGCCCGGCTTCGCTTTCACCGACGGCGAGTGGGTGGCGGAGGTGGTGACGCAATACACACCCAACTCGCGTCCATACAAGCAACCCCGCTATGGAACACTCACCTTCCTAGTGAGATAGCTCCCGAGCCTTCTCTGCTCGTATCACACATGACAGCTTTCATGAGCGACACATGATAACTTTCATGAACGATTCATGATAGCTTTCATGAGTAACACATGATGGCTATCATGAGTGATGCGAGCAGTAGTGTCCTAGATCCGCCCCTTACTGCACCTGCCTTCCGTCGAAGAAGCGCACGGTGCGGCTGGTTTGCTTGGCTTGCGCCTCGTTGTGGGTTACCATTACGATGGTGCGGCCGTCCTCCTTGTTGAGTTGGTGGAGCAGGTCCATGACCTCGATACCCATCTTGGAGTCCAAGTTACCGGTCGGCTCATCGGCGAGGATGATGTCGGGGTTACCTACGATCGCACGGGCGATGGCCACACGCTGGCATTGACCGCCGGAGAGCTGCGTCGGAAAATGGCGCATACGGTGGCTCAGGCCGACCTTCTCTAGCACGGCCTCGGCCAGCTTGCGGCGCTCCGAGGAGGATACCTTGCGGTAGAGAAGTGGCAGCTCCACGTTGTCCAGCACGTTCAGGGAATTGATCAAGTGGAAGCTCTGGAAGACGAAACCCAACTGCTTGTTACGGAAAGCGGCCAACTCCTTGTCGCTCATGCCTACCGTGTTTACTCCGTTGATCTCGACCGTGCCGGAGGTAGGAAGGTCCAGCAGGCCCATGATGTTCAATAAGGTGGACTTCCCGCATCCGGAAGGCCCCATAATGCTGAGGAACTCGCCTTGCTGCACCTCTAGGTTCACGTTTTCCAACGCGACTGTCTCTATCTCTTTCGTACGGTAAATCTTCTGTAAATTCGTTAGTTTGATCATGACTGTAATATTTTAATTGTTATTGTTTGACTCTTGTTATTGTTAAACTCTTGCTATCGCTAGGCTTTGCCACCTAAAAGCAAATTACGTGCCAGAAACGTATCTCATTGATTCCATGGCATCTTCCTGAAAAAGCACTGTCCATTATCGAACAGTCGGTTCATTCCCGAACACAGATGTCCGTGTCTGATCATTCCTGCCGCAAGGCGTCCGCCGGATGCATCCGCATGGCCCGGTAAGACGGAAAACTGATTCCCACGACAATCATCGCAGCCATCACCGCATACGAGAAGACGAAACCGAACAACAGGCGTGAGGCCATGTCGGGCGGTATCTCCGAGCCTTGCGTCACCTCCATATGCAGCAGGTTGGCGAAGATGACGGTAGAGGGGATGAAAGCGATGGTGAGTAGAGCCAAGCCCTCCTTCACCAATTGCCAGAATATGCCCTTGCGGGTGGCTCCCATCGCCATGCGGAGGCCGATCTCGGCGCTCCTTTGTTGCGTACGATACCAGAAGGTTCCCACCACGCCGAGCAGGACATTCAGCAGGAAGAAGGCGATGCCCGCCACGTAAAGGCGGACTTGATCCAACCAACGCTCAAGGAACTGGTCCCGGTAATGGGACATCGGGAAAACATCCTTCAGATAGATATTGCCCACGCGCAATTGCTGCTCCATCTCCTTCCGGAAGTTGGTGGCGAAAGCGGCGCCGTCCGCGCCGGGCTTCACCCGGATGAAGGTGTTCAGGCCCTCTCCGACCCAATCGCCCTCCTCGGCCACCTTGTTCTCGTCCACCAGCTTATAGTAGGCGTAATCATAACCGGTGAACTCGCAGTAACGTTGTTTCTCGCAGACACCACCGATACGGTAGGCCACGCTATCACGAGAGCCTTGGTCGGTGATATAGATCTCTTGGCGCACGGCCGCCGACGGATCGCCGAAGAAGTCATCGGCTACACGGCCCGTCACCACCACTTGGTTGTCGCGCAGGGCGTCCACCAACTCCGAGGGGGAACCGCCTTCTGCCGTCTTCACGCCGAACACCTCGAAATAGGTGGGCGAGACGAAGCGCACGAAGCCATTACGGATCAACGAGTCCTTCCGGAACGTGGCGTATTGATTCGATCCCCGGTAATGGAAATGCACGCCGGTGGTGAAACAGATTGATTCCACGGAGGGGTTCCGGCGGATGCGGTCCATCAAGGTCAGGTAATCCCCGCCTCCCCGCTCACTATGCACGGAGGTCGTGTCATAATCGGGGCTTTCCTCCGGGATCACGCCGAAACTCACATGATACGTATGCTCGATGTTAAAGCCCAAGGGCTGCGAGTAGAGTCTGTACATCACGAACAAGGCGTCCGCCGCGTACCACAGGAAGATAGAGACCACGAGCATTTCCAACCAGATAAACAAGTTCCCCTTGCGCTCGTTCCAGAGTTGTTTTAGAATCATCTTATACATAGCGTCAACCATTTATAGAGTCCGTAATATTCAATCTTGACATTCGCCAAGCCGGGAGGCCGGCGGAAAACAGGTTCAGCACGAGGCAGAACAGGAAGGCGGCGATAAAGACCGCCCCGTTAAACATCCCGGTGGAAAGCCCCGTCTTCCCCAGCGAGGTGACCAGCAACCAGTCCCTCAGCAACAACATGGCGCCGTACGACATCGCCAATCCCAGCAGTCCGCCGAGCAGGGTCAAGACCATGTTCTCGGACAGCACTTGCCAGAGGATGGTGCCTTGCGTGGCCCCGAAAGCCCGGCGTACGCCAAGCTCGGCCATCCGGCGGCGCATCCTCGACTGGGTGATGCCCGATAGGTTCAAGGCCGGAACCAGCAGGAGGATGAAAAGGATGATACCGTAACGAACGTAGAGGTAGAAGAGGTTCGCCCCGAACTCGCTACCGCCGCCGATCCATTCCTCGATCTGGGAGGAGGGCTGGTGAAGGATATCGGCCTTGACGTCCCGGGTCTTGGCGTTGAACTCCTCGACCTTCCGCAGCGCCTCGGTCCTCAACTCCTCCCTCGTGACGCCCGGTCTCAGCAGGACGCAACAGCTATACGAGCCGTTGATGCCCTCTTGGTATCCCCCGTCGTCCCGCACCGTGTAAGGGATCCAGACCTCCGCCCACGCTTTCGAGGCGAACCGGGATACGTCCTTCACGACCCCGCAGATATTGTAGACGATGAAATCGAGCTTCATCTCCCGCCCCACGACTTGGTCCGTGCCGAAAAGGGCCAAGGCCACGCTCTCGCTGATCACGGCGTCGCGGATACCGCTCGTGAAAGCCGCCGGGCTGAAGGGGCCTCCTTGCTGGAAATCGAACTGGAAGATCTTCCAGAAGGCGGTATCCGTATAAGAGATGTAACTCGTCCGATTCTTAAGCCCGTCCATGGACGAGGCGGTCAACGGCCTATAGCGATCCATGTTGATGGCGGTAACGGCCTCCGCCCCTTTCAGCGGATAGCAGCATTCCTTCACCAAGGGCAGTCCCAACGACGAGTAGGAGATGCGCCGGTTATCATCCTTGCCATTGCTCATGACGGTCGTTATGTAGCAGGTGCGGCCACGGTTTACCTCCGGCTTGAAACTCGCCGTATTCACGACATACAGGATGACGATCACCATGATCATGCAAATGGCCAAGGCGGTACCGAGTATCGAGATCACGCTCAACAGCTTGTTCTCCCCGATCATCCTCAACGCTTGTTTAATGTATTGCTTTATCATAAACCTTTGTATTATAAATTATCTATTACCCGACTAAAACAGTGATTGTTTGTTATCATCCGACTTTGTGCCCCTACGGAGGCAAATAACGTGCCAAAAACGTAACCACTTGATTCCTAACATCACCCCGTAAAAAAAGCTGTCCGATAACGAACACTTGATTCGTTATCGGACAGCGATTATGGACAGTTTCAGATTTTATAATTCCCAACGTAAGGATCTCAGCAGTTCATCGATCTCGGCTGCCGAAATGGAGTCACGGTCGGCCTTATCGTAGATCGTGAGGAGAATAACCGTACCCTCATTATCTGCGCAGACAATGGCCTCCGTGTAAGTAATCACTCTCGCCCCATGGCTCTTTCCTTTTCCTTTGGAGGCGATGGCCATGCGTACCTTGCGAACGCCTTTGCCTAAGCTCGTCCCTTGATCAGGGTTCTCGCTCAAAGACTTACCCAAAGCCGATAAATCAGCCTTCAATGAGCTATACTTCTTACAGAGACGTTTGAACTCTTTATCGAAGTCTTGATGGGTTTTTATCCTATACCTCATTGAGTAACTCACTTAAGTCTCTAAACTTATGCCCCACATCCTTGCCCTCACGCAAATCCTTCACGTCTTGCAGGGCGTTCCTTAGCCCCGCCAAGATCTCCTCCTTGGTAGGCTCCACGTAATCGTCTGCCGACTTCTCTACCGGGGTGGCCTTACCGAAAGCAGCCATCTTCATACGGCGGACGCTGTTGAGGGCCTTCTTGATCAACTTCTCATCCTCCAAGGACATCACCTCTTGCAGTAACGACATTTTTAATTCTATAGCTGTCATACGCTTGCTCCTTTCTCATTAATGAATTGACAGACGCAAAGATAGACAATTTATTCGTAATGCAACGCCTCCGCCGGAGCCATCTTTACCGCCTTGCGGACAGGGAACCAGATTCCCATGCAGATCATGCCGGCCATCAGGAGGTAGGAGACGCTGAGGGTTACTAGAAAGCGGAGGATGGAGAGGGGCTCGCGGTAGGAATCCAGCTTATCCAAAAAGGCCATATTGAAGACGAAGACCAGTAGGATCGGCACAGTGATCGCCAAGAGGCCCAGACCTTCCAGATACATGTACTCGCCCAGCCTGCCCCGGCTGGAACCGATCGCCATGCGGAGACCGATCTCGCTACGCCGCCGCTCGGTACGCAACCAGAACGTGCCTACGATACCGAAGAATACGTTCACGAGCAGGAAGGCCATCATGGAGAGTTTCTTGCTGTTCTCGTTCTTGGTAAACCGGAGTTGGTCATCACGCTGGTCGGCAAGGAGGGTGACACCGTGGACGAAGGTGTTATTTACCGTCATCCGATCCGCTGTTTTCTCCAAGAAAGCGTACATCTCATCCTCGGTCATCGGGCATTTCGTACGTACCGATAGTTCAGCGCTCCTTACGCCGAAATTCTTCACGAACTCCTGCAATGACTCACCTTTCAATATCGTGAAAGCGCAGTTCTCCGGGCGGTCGAAGTCATTGCTACGGAAGGTAGGAAGGACAGCGGCGATCGTGAAAGGCTCGGAAAGGTCGTCATTCTCCGAGATCTGCCGGCCTATGGCGGACTGCCCCCCGAAGAAGAAATCCTCCGCCTCCGCCGTTATGACGAGCGGGCGGTAAGCGTTCTCCACCAGCGGGGTGATGGCACGGCCCTCCTTATCCTTCATACGGAATACATCGAAATAAGAAGGGGATACTTTCAGCTTGTGGTAGTTCTGTCCTACCGCCTTCGAGGTATCAGCGCCCAAGGGAAGAAGCGTCCCCCACGAACTTCCGTTTGAATAAGGCATGGACCAATACGTAACACATACCTCCTCGACCTCCTGCTCTTGGCGGATACGTTCCATAAGCTTCAACAAATCCTGTGTTGCGTTCGAGTCGTAAAGTGAGTCGGGCACATAACCCGGGGCGTTCGACGAGAGCGTGGAAAGCTTGAAACGCCACGTATTCGAGATATCATATCCCATCGGGGCGTTATAGCAGCGCACATCCACCCATAACTTATCCATCATAAACCAAAGGGCGCACATCACGATAACCAACTCGCCCAGTATCCAGCCGTTGCTCTTGCGCTGGGCCCATATTATTTTAAATATATGCTTAATCATAATTTGATAGTTGATAGTTGACAATTGACAACTCATTGTTCATCATTCATTGGATTCACTCGTTCCCCTTTAACGCTTCTACGATCGGTTGCCTTGTCGTACGCCATGCCGGTATCCCGGCGCTTAATATATTCAGCAAGAACGTAAAGATAAGGGCGGAGATAAATAAGCCCGGTTTAATAAGCATAGGCGCCGTAAGGCTCACGTTCTCGCTCAACATGAAAGGCTTCCCTACCACCAACAAGACCATCGAGAGGCCAATGCCGATCACGCCGCCGATCAAGGTCAGCACAAAGTTCTCCGATAAGATCTGCATCAAAAGATTCTGTCCCGTAGCCCCGAAAGCCTTACGCAAACCAATCTCTTCTTTCCGCTTCTGGACGGACGATTGGATCACGCCCGTTAAGTTCAGCGCCGGGACCAAGAGCAAGAAGAAAAGGAAAGTGCCCGATCCGGCCAAGAAGGTAGACCAGTCCACCTTTTGAAAAGCGCCGCTTCCCATGGCCGTATCCAACTGGGAAAGTAGCCCGGAAGGGAAACCTACGTTATAATCGGTCTTGCTGTCATTGTAGCGACGGACCTGTTGGTCTAGTTCCGAGCGTATGGCATCGAAGTCGGAAGAGGAACGAGCCAATAAGGCCACGCTGAAATAACCGGCCATATTCTCCCCATACTCCCCATTTACACGGGTCAGGGCCTCATTGCTGCTATAGGGTATCCATACCTGAGCGTAGGAGCTCATCAATGAAGAAGGTACGTCACGCACCACCCCGCAGACGGTGAAAGTGATAAAATCCATCACAACCTGCCGCCCGACGGCCTGTCCTGTTCCGAACAAATCGGTCGCCACCTGTTCCGACAGCACCATCTTCGGTATACCGGATTGAAAATCAGCCTCGCTAAAGGGGCCTCCTTCCACGAAAGGATGGTCGAATATTTTCCAATGGCCCGCGTCCGTATAACAAATCTCATACTCCTTGAAGAGCCGTCTATTGGGCAATGACAAGGAATGGCTATCACTACAATAGCCGGATACGGCCTCTGGTTTCCGCAAGGTATAGAAACATTCCTTCACGACCTCGCTGGACATGCCTCCACGATTACGATCCGATCCTCCGGGGGATTTCGAACCGACTTCCGTACCCCAGACATACATAAACCTAGACCGATTGGACTCAGGGGCATATCCCGTGGATTTAATCTGGAACACCAATACCATCACCAACACCATGGCGATCGCAAGGGCCGTTCCCGAAATAGAGATTATGCTTACGAGCGTATTTTCACGCAGCATTTGAACCGCTTGTTTGATGTACTGCTTATACATAATTCGAATCGTTATTTCAATTTCAGTTTATTCTTTTCCTTGAAACTTGTCATATCGGAAACGACCACCTCGTCACCCGGTTCCAAGCCACCTACTACTTCTACATACTCAAAGTTGCTGTCTCCCAGCTGTACCTTCCGCTTGATCAATTGGTCTCCGTTGACAACAAACAACTCATACTCTCCTTTCCCGACGTAGAACGAGGCGTTGGAAATACGCAGCACATCGTCCTTGATCGCATTCATCACGTATACATCGGTCTTCAAACCGGAGCGCAAGCGGCGATGGTTATCCTCCTCCAACTGTACCGTGAAGGAGATCACGCCGTTCTTCGATAAGGGGGTAACATCGCTAACCACCCCATCCAGTTTATCGTTGCCGATCTTTACGACGGCCTTGCTACCGGCGGCGATCCGGTCGCCATAGGTATCGGCGATCTCCCCCTCTATCTTGAAATGGGACAAGTCGGAGACGATAGCGACACGACTGCCTTGAGAGACTTGGGCACCTACCTCGTTGTTCACGTAGGTCAGGATCGCCTTGCGGGGAGAGCGTATCTGGGCGTCTTCCAAGGTACGCTTCGTCTCGGCTAGACTCTTTCGGAAGATGTTCAGGTCGAGTTCTTTCACTTTATAATCGGCATCCGTCAAGGATTTCTCGTTCTCATATTTTTGCTCATCCTCTTTCAGTTTCAAGACGCTAACGTTATAGTCCAGTTCCACTTGACGGACCTTATCGGTCGTTCCGGCGCCTAGGCTATCCAGATAACGCTCGTTGCGCAACTCCACTTCCTTTCGGTTCAGTTCCATGCGAGAGACTTTCAATTGCATCTCCATCTCGGAAAGCTTATTGCGGTTTTGGATACGGAGTTGATCCAATTGGAGGCGTTTCATTTGCTCCTCATCCAATTGTTTCTTATAATCCGTCTCGGCGCTTAGCAAGTCCAGTTTCAAGATCGGAGTACCTACATCCACGGAATCGCCTCCCTTTTTATAAATCTCGACGATACGGGAGTTGATCGGTGAGTTGATGATTTCCTCGAAAGCAGGTACCACCTTGCCGGATGCGCTAACGGAAACCTCGATCACTCCTTTATCTACCGTTGAAAAAACCAAGTCCTTCCGTTGCAGGCTGGTTTGCATAAAACCGATCCCCCCGCCAATCAAGACAACGGCAATACCGATCCCCGCCCCCAGCTTTATAAACTGTTTACGCTGCTCCTTCTGCCGAACCTCTTTTGATATCTCTCTGTCCATATTTCGTTTGTTTTTATTTTCCACCCTCCAAAGAGCAAACCCCGTGCCAAAAACGTAAGTAATTGATTTATTGAAGAAATAAAACAAAAGAGATGTCCGATATCGAACACTGTGTCCGCTTTTGTACGAAAACAAAGACATCAGCAATGAGAATCTACAGATATTCAATCATAATTAACATATAAATACTTGATTATCTTTACAAAAAGGACTATTTTTGGGAAAATCCATAATCAAGGAATACCAATCTTATATTATTTACCCTAAATTCTAAAGAGAGATGAAAAAAACAGTAACTTTCGTTTGGAGCATTTTCCTCCTCGTGTTTATATCGATAGATATGAACGCACAATCAATAAAAAGTTGGGATTACCCCATAAAACCAGGAACGGAGGCTTGGCAAGCATTATCCACACATGAGGATATGCTGAAAGCCTGCCAAATTCCGGCAGAGATATTAAAAACGGTATCAACAGAAGAGCTTATAGAACTTTGCCTTGCTTACCCATTATTAGGCGACATATTCGCTTACAATGGAATACAGGAAGGCATTAGCAAGGTTTCCGCACGTTTTAACGGGTTACAAGAGTTATTCAAAAGGAAAGACAATGCTTCTTTGCTATTTGAGAAGATGAAAAAACAAGAATTACTGAAAGCAGGAGTGTTGACTTCCATAGAAATAGGTAATGAAATTAGTCGGCAAATGGTAATCGAGGCTCTTCTGTCTAATGAGACGATATTATCTAATACAAATAATCTTTTACAGCAAGAGATCTCCTCCGAAGCCGTAAAGAGACTCCTTTACAAACAAAACAACCCGGATATTTATGGACAATATGGTCTAAAAACCGTAGTCTATCTCCTAGGTCGAAGTCTAGAACGGATAGACAACAAGACCATTACGCCCAAATTTAAACAATTCACCATCGATGAAAAGCTAACGGGCAGTAATGTAATCGAAGAGTTATTAAAACAATACATTGTAACCTTTAATAAATTGAGATCATGAAAAAAGTATTATACTATTTAATAATCATGCTGGCATTCACGCTGAACGCATGTGACAATGAAATGGATAATATGCAAGGAGGTGATAAAGAAATCTTGACATCCAGTTCAGAAATTGTCATTAAAGACGGAAAGATAACATATCCTAAATGGTTGGTGAATGTAGTAGATTCTGTCGCTCACTCCCATGTCAAGGGAACAGACTATCCATACCCTTGGGTCTTTACTATTCAAGGAGATGGAAAAGAACACATTCTCGTTTTGGATGGGGTGAATTCTTGTGCTTCTTGCGGGCAATTACTATTCTTGCTTTCCGGAGAACGAATCGAAAAATTCCCCAATGAATGGATCACTATGGAGAATTTAAACATGATTTGGGAGCCGAATCTCAATGTTGAGACAAAAGCTCAAGGAGCAGCCGCTACTGTTTACACTCCTAACGGGACACTCGTTAATGACACTTACTACAGAAGTGAGGAATTATCAGCCTCACAAAAAGCGAGCCATGACCAATATTGTACAACAACCTATTCACAAGCAACTCTAATAAGTAGTTCAACAACCACTTACAATTGTCATGCCTATGCTTGGTATATGACTGAAGGCGGATCAGCAGTTTGGATGGGATGGACTATTAATCCCACAAACGTATATTGGTTAGATGGTAGTTATATATCAACAACAGGTGCCGCAACCAAAGTATCCTATCTTAGTGATAATCACTCTGCCGTAACGACATCTACGCCCAATATATTCATCTCCAAATGGGGGGAATACGCTCTTATGAGGCATCCCAAAGCTCATTGTCCCTTTGATGCATCAAGCTTAAAATATATGAAAAAAAATGATATGCCGACTGTTTATATAGGGAAGAGTCAAGAGGATTATAGTAGCGGCAGTTCCTCTATCAATGCGCCAGGGGGTAATGCCACGACGACTTTATATGCTTACACAAAGACAGGAACTCCGACCTCGTATAGCTGGAACGCTGAATTCTATGGAGAATGCGATAGATGGTACACTTATCCTTCCGGTAATCGATTAGATGTTAGTGTCTATCTAAACTCCCAACATTACGGTGGATCTCTTCGCATCACCTGCGCAATGTATAATGGAAGTTCTTTAATAGGCACAGCAACCTATTATTTGAACGTAAATCCGTAGCAATTATACAAGAACAAGGATCTCGTCGAAACAATATCCTTGTTCTTGATTCAATATACTTAAATCGATTTCGCTCAAAACTTTTCCGATAGACCTGTTGTTCTATGCCCAAAACTTATAAACGCAAAATGTATGAACACAAGACTAATTCTATTCACCTGTATAGCCGGTCTGACTCTCTTTTTCTCTGGCTGTAGCAAAAATGATGATGATCATCAAGGTATTATCCCTCTTCCACCGGTAGAGAACGCTTTTCAAGAGAAATATCCCGATGCCAAGAACCCTGTTTTTGAGATCGAAGGTAACTATTATGTGGTAGATTTCAATAATGAAGGTTCCGAGACAACCGCTTGGTTCACGGATCAAGGCGTATGGATGATGGAGAAGATAGACATCTCTTTCGCCCAATTACCGGCAGCGGTATCCACCGCCTTTAAACAAGGCTTTTACTCAAATTGGACCGTGGATGATACGTATGCCATCAATCGCCTGAATATGGGAATCGTTTACAAAATCGAGGCGGAGCAGTCCAATAGCGAAGTAGACCTGTATTATTCACAGTATGGAAACCTGATCAAAGTCGTGGACGATGAGATCAATAATGACGCACCGATCGTTATCCCGAAAGAGGTCAGCAACCTGATGGAGATCACTTTCGCCAACGCCGAGTTGCTGGATATCCAACAGAACAGCCTAGGTTACGAGCTGGATATGATCGATAACCAGATTTATAAAGTGGCGCAATTGAATAAGGATTACAGGTGGCAAAGTACCACATGGGCCATGTCCGAGCAAGAGGTTCCGCAGATCGTGATGCAAGGCTTCGAATCCTCCGCTTACGCTAGCGACAAGGTACAGTCCATATATACGTTATTGAATGCCAATGGCACCTTCTACCTATTCAAGGTTTCACATAACGGGCAGGACGAGACGATTACCTTTGATGTATTCGGGAATATCGTGAAGCCTAAATAAAGAGCGGAAACAACATCCAACTGATAACAAACCGCACGATTCAAGTCCGGAGACGGCTGTGAATCGCGCGGTTTGCGTTATATGATAATCAAGCTTATTTACTGATCAATTCCAAGGTCGCCCCTTTTACTCCCGGTGCGGAAGCCTCAAAATAGATCGTCCCCGGTTCCTCGGCCGTCTGCACGATAGCGGTAAGTTGCCCGCTAAACAGTTTCATTTCCGGAAGATGGAAGAGTTCCAGACTGGCGCTATTTCCATTTGCCGCCGCACGGTAGGCTCCGGCACCACGTACCTTAAACTGGATCTGGCGGGTATCATCCGGACAAAGGTTACCGTTCTTGTCTACGACTCTAACATTGATGAAAGAAAGGTCTTTTCCGTCAGCCGTCAATTGGTTACGATCGGCGGATAACTCAATATGATGCGGCTTCCCTGCGGTATGAACCTCCTCCTCGGCCACAGCGTTACCCTCCTTATCATAAGCGACCACTTTCAAAGTTCCCGGCTCGTATTTGGTATCCATCCACATCAAACGATATCGTTTCTGGCGCTCGAAACTCTTTTGAGCCGCTTCGGTATAACTACTATCGATACCGATGCTTAGATCTTTCGTACGTTTCCCTTGGCTCTTTCCGTTGATAAACAATTCGGCGGAAGGATAATTGGTATAAACGAATACGGGTGTCACCTCGCCCTCACGTCCCGGCCATGTCCAATGCGGCAGGATATGCAAGGTCTTGGCGCTTTTGTTCCAATGACTACGGTATAGATAGTAACGATCCTTGGGGATACCCGCCAAATCGATAATACCGAACAAGGAGCTATGGCTTGGCCAATTCGTATAATAAGGAGTAGGCTCGCCCAGATAATCAAATCCTGTCCATACGAATTCCCCGATACAATACGGAAGGTCCTCATGCTGGATAAAATCGTCTTCCGGCAGATTAGACCAGTTGCAATGCTCCACGTCGTACGAGGAACTTTGGTGATCCTCATAGACAGCCATCGCCTTACGCTCTACCGGGAATTTATAAACCCCTCGTGAGCTAACCGTGGAGGCCGTCTCGCTTCCCAAGATTATTTGCTGAGGCAGTTTCTTATAATTCACTTGATAACGGAACGGACGATAATTGAATCCCGCCACATCCATCACCGCCGCCATATTATTATTCACGACGGCATCCGGGGCATCCATACCTTGCGTCACCGGACGAGTCGGGTCTTCCCGATGGCAGATATCCTGCAAGAACTTGGAGATCTTACAACCGCTCTCATCCCATTGGTTAGGCACCTCGTTACCGACGCACCACATCACGGTTATTCCGGTAATGATGTACCAGATTCACGAGGTCTTTCTCCACCCATTCGTCGAAAATCAAATTATAGCCGTTCGCGCATTTCGCCTTGTTCCACTCGTCGAAGCTCTCAACCATCAACATCATACCCATCTCATCGCAAGCCCTTACCAACTCGGGAGCCGGCATATTATGGGAAGTACGGATAGCGTTGCATCCCATGTCCTTCAAGATCCGGATCTGACGACGGATAGCGGCATCATTGACGGCAGCCCCTAACGGGCCTAAGTCATGGTGATTACAAACGCCTTTGAATACCGTCTTCTCACCATTCAAGAAAAAGCCTTTATTCGGAATGATCTCGATTGAACGGATACCGAACGGGGTCGTATATATATCTTTCAGTTGATCGCCCTCATATAAACGAGTCTCCGCAGAATACAGGGCGGGCATATCCGGCGACCATAAAGTCGGGGTCTGGATGATAAACTCTTGAGAGAGGCTATTATCATTGTACTTAATCTGTGAGAGAGGTATAGTCTGCTCCGTCAGCTTCTGCCCGTTCGGGTTCCATACACTGGTTTTCACGCTATACTTGCTGGCATCGGCACCTTCCGGCAGTACGATTTTCGTCTGTACATTGACTTTCGCAAATTCCTTCGTGGCGGTCGGGGTCGTAATATAAGTTCCCCAGACCGGGATATAGGCGTTTTCCGTCACGATTACATGTACATTCCTATATAATCCCGCTCCCGGATACCAACGGGAGGATTCCGGCAAGTTCTCGAGGCGAACCGCCAAGGTGTTCTTTTTCCCCGGCATGAGTTGTTTCGTGATATCGAAATAGAAAGAATTATAGCCATACGGCCAATATCCAACCTCTTGTCCGTTCACGTAGACCTTAGCATGGCTCATCGCACCGTCGAACAGGATCGTGGCACGCTTCCCATCCGTAAATTGAGGAACCTCAAACTCGGTCCGGTACCAGCCGACTCCCACGAAAGGCAAACCTCCGGTTCGGCCGGCATGTTCCATGGCCTCCGTTTGTCCGTCTTGGGCGATAGCGACCTCTTGCTTATCATTCTGAGAGCTGAAAGGGCCGTAAATCGCCCAATCATGCGGAACGGTCACGGATTGCCATTTGCTATCGTTAAAAGTAGGATTGATAAACTCCGGGCTGTCTTCCCGGGTGAACTTCCAATTCTTTTCCAACAGGAACTCACTGCGTACTTGAGAAAAAAGCGCAGGGAAAAGGCAAAACAAACCGATCAAAATAGCGAAACTTGTTCTTTTCATTCGTTTTTTGTGTTTTTGTTATTCATAGCGGAGCAAAAATAAGTATTTTTGTCTCCAATACAAACTAAATCAAAAGAATTGCACAGCATGTTGTTACAATTAGCTTTCGTTTTAATAGCCATTATTATAGGTGCCCGTATCGGTGGTATCGGATTAGGCGTGTTAGGAGGTCTCGGACTCGGTATACTCACCTTTGGATTCGGGCTCCAGCCCACTTCCCCTCCTATCGATGTCATGCTTATGATCGTTGCCGTAATTGTATGCAAGCCGCTGGCGGACTTGATCTTATGGTTAAGTGGGCGGAAAAATTGCTTCGCAAGAATCCTCAACGAATCACGATATTAAGCCCGCTCGTCACCTATTTGTTTACCTTCATAGCCGGAACGGGGCATGTGGCTTATTCGGTCCTTCCGGTAATCGCCGAGGTTGCTACGGAAACGAAGATCCGTCCCGAACGTCCGATGGCGATCGCCGTGATCGCTTCTCAGCAAGCTATTACCGCTAGTCCGATATCGGCGGCTACGGTAGCTTTATTAAGTATGTTGTCCGGATACAATATCTCCTTGATGAATATCTTGATGATCTCTGTTCCTTGTACCTTATTAGGTGTGTTAGTGGGAGCGATCTACTCTTTAAAGGTCGGTAAAGAGCTAGATCAAGATCCGGAATACTTAAAGCGGGTGGCGAACCATGAGTTTAGCACGGAACATTATGAGGCGAAAGGCGTTGAAAACCAAATGAAAGCGGCCTTATCGGTCTCTATATTTGTTCTCGCTACGATAGCGATCGTTATTTTTGGTTCTATGGAGTCCCTACGTCCGGTCTTTACCGTCGGCACGGAAAAGGTCTCGATGCAGATGTCACATATTATTGAGGTATTAATGTTGACAGCCTCCGCTTTCATCTTATTATTTACAAAAACAGATGGTATCAAGGCCGCACAGGGTTCCGTTTTTTCCGCAGGTATGCAAGCGGTGGTAGCGATCTTCGGTATCGCTTGGATGGGAGATACATTTATCGCCGGCAATATGACTGAATTAAAGGGATCTATCGAGCATATAGTTACACAGATGCCTTGGTTATTCGGGTTGGCCCTTTTCGTAATGTCCATTTTATTATTTAGCCAAGCGGCTACCATTCGTGCGTTATTGCCGCTAGGGATCGCATTGGGAATCTCACCCTATATGTTGATCGCTTTATTCCCCGCCGTAAACGGTTATTTCTTCATCCCAAACTACCCGACAGTCGTAGCCGCCATCAACTTCGATCGCACGGGCACAACCCGCATCGGTAAATACATCTTGAACCATTCTTTCATGATGCCGGGATTGATAGCGACCGGAGTTTCTGTAGGATTGGGGTTACTATTCATTCAATTCATATAATAAGAAAGCAAAAAATAGAGACGTAGCATATACGCTACGTCTCTACACCCCACACCATATATCATATTATATTACTTCAACAATTTTTCCTGAATCAACTGCTTTAACTCCAGTTTTCCCATCGTGCCGATCATCATCTCACGGGGGCCGTCTAGCGGGCAAAACATCAAAGTGGGAATCGTTCGGATATTAAAGGCTGTCTCGAGTGCCTCCTCTTGATCTACATCCACCTTATAAATATAAATCTTCCCATCAAATTCTTTGGCAAACTCATCCAATATAGAGCTTAAGCGTTTGCAATAACCGCACCAAGGAGCGTGAAAATCTATGAGGCAAGGACGACTTCCTATATATTTCCAATCTTTGGGATTCGCCTCAAAATCACCGACATTGGCGATAAAACCATCTTTCGTTAAATCGATCACTACCATACTTCTCTATATTTTGATTTATAATATAACAAAGATAAGTATGAATAGGTTGCGGTATTTTTTATACTTTCGCGACATCGTTTTAACATACAGACAGAATGCTCACACTCGATAAAATTTATCAGGCATCATATGCCTTGAAGACAGTCATCAGACGCACTGATTTAATCAGCGCTCCCAATATCAATCCGGAATCCCATATTTTTCTAAAACCAGAGAACTTACAAGTAACCGGATCGTTTAAAGTGCGCGGCGCTTGTTTCAAGATCGCCCAGCTTACGGAAGAAGAGAAATCGCATGGCGTAGTGGCTTGCTCGGCGGGAAACCATGCCCAAGGTGTGGCATTAGCGGCTACCGCTCATGGTATCAAGTCCTTAATCTGCTTGCCCGATAACGCTCCTATCTCTAAAGTCGAGGCTACTAAATCTTATGGGGCAGATGTATGCCTTGTCGAAGGTGTTTACGATGACGCCTATAACAAGGCTTTACAATTGAAGGATGAGAAAGGATACACATTTATCCATCCGTTTGATGATGAGGATGTGATCGCCGGACAAGGGACCATCGGTTTGGAGTTATTGGAACAACTCCCGAAAGTAGAGGCTGTAATCATTCCGATCGGAGGGGGTGGACTGATCTCGGGAGTCGCCTATGCCATCAAGAACTTGAACCCGAATATCAGAGTTTACGGAGTGCAAGCCAAAGGAGCGCCCAGCATGTTAAACTCTATCGAGCATGGGAAAATCGAACGCCTCGAAGGTGTCCGTACCATAGCCGACGGTATCGCCGTAAAAGAACCGGGAATACATACTTTCGATCTTTGCCAGCAATATGTGGACGAGATCGTATCCGTGACAGACGATGAGATTTCCACCGCTATCCTCGCGTTGATCGAGCAACATAAATTAATCGCCGAAGGGGCGCCGTGGCCGCCGCCATGTTTAATAAAGTACCCATCAAAGGGAAAAAAGTAATCTGTTTGATTTCCGGCGGAAATATCGACGTGAATATCCTTTCCCGGGTAATCGGACGTGGTTTGCAGAAATCCGGCCGCTCTTGTTCCATGACGATCGAATTGGTAGACAAACCCGGACAACTACAGCACGTATCTGAAATCATTGCCTCTACCGGCGCTAATGTAGTATCCGTATATCACGAGCGTGTCAGCCATACGGCTGATATCAATGGCTGTTATCTGCGGTTGGAGATGGAAACAAGAAATCAACAGCAAATTAATGAGATCCGGCAATTACTCACCGTTTCGGGATATAAGATAGTGGAAGGATAAACAATTCGCCCCAAAGCATACAACTGATTGACAAACCATTACTGTGCCACTACTTTCCATAGGCGTGGCACAGCCGTGCCATCCTAGTGGCACACTTGTGCCATCACGGTGGCACAAGCTAAATATTAATATATTGTCTTAATGTATTCACATACTCCTCCATCGCCAAGCGTCCTTTGTCTGTGATCCGGCAAACCGTTCGGGGCTTCTTCCCGGCAAACCCCTTCTCGATCTCGATATAACCAGCTTCATTAAGTTTGTCCAATTGGACGCTGAGATTTCCCGCCGTAGCGTTCGTCTTCTCCTTGATATAGACAAACTCCGCCTCCTCCACCGATAGTAAAATGGACATCACCGCTAGCCGGAGTTGGGAATGCAATAAAGGATCTAATTCTTTAAACATTGTTTTTTAGCTTTATTATTAAGAATATGCCCGGGAATAATCATCATTACCACAAATGAAAGGCCAAAATACAAATACCACAAGACCGTGACAGGACCATGATTTATCAAACTCATCAGCATGTAGATAACTAAGACGAAAGCAACTACCGGAGAGTAAATCATCCATTTCTCCCGCAAGATAATGCCATTTATCGACACCCCCAACCCACAATATAATAACGATAAAGGAAGCATTAATATAAAATTGACGGATTGTTCATAAAGCACGCAAAACGCCGCGATCAAGACGAACGTAAGTCCAAACATACAGCCAAACACTTGCCATACACTGGAGATCGTCTTATCCGTATAAGTCACCACGGCCGGCTCGCAACCTCTTTGCTTATATGAAATAACCGGTCCGACAGCAAACATGAGCATCCATCCCCAAGACCAAATATAATTTTGCGTATACACTATCAAAGAGGATATCACGACCGATAAGAGCACGGTAAAATACCCCCAATAAAGCAACACATTGCCACTCCCTACTTTCATATTTCGCTTGCTGGAGTTGATCATCTGAGTGATAATATCCAGACTTTCTTTTTCTGATAATTTTCTATCTTCCATAACTGTATTTATTTTATCTTGTTCTTCATTCAATGTGAAAATGTAAATACGTATCCAAAGATAAGGCCATTGGTATTTCTGAGCAACCTTTCGGTTATTATTTTTCATTCAGGCGACTCCGTTCGGAACCGATCTCAATCTTACTCTTCCTTACTTTCTTTCCGCTATTGAAATTCCATGTCAACGCAACCTTAAAGACCCTTCCTGTAAATCCGTTTTCATAACGGGATGATGTTCGATAAACATCCAACGTACTGGCGTACTCATTGGCTTGGTTAAAGATATTATCGACTGAAACTGCCAACAATAGCTTATCATTCAATAGTTTCTTTCTCGCCATTACTCCAACCGTATGCCGGGGGGCGACCTCGCTATTACCGGAATATAGCCGGCTCGTTCCACTATACCGGGCCTCCACCGTAAAACCTGCCGGCAGCGTAAAGGTAGCGATCGCATTGGCAAACCCTAAATAATGAGACGAGAAAGAAGACAATTCCGTCATCCGGATATCCTGCCGTACGCCTATGAAATTCCCTGTCAAGTTACACCAAGTAAAGGGTTGATACGGCAAGCTGACCGCTACAAACCAATGGTTTTCCCGATCGTGATTTTCATACGTGATATAGGATACATCGGGATTCGCCACATCTTGTTTACAGAACTCCCGGATCAAGTCGTGGTGCAAGTTTCCTCCTACAGTCACCGTATAACGATAATTATAAACCAACGTTACACTGAAACGATTGATATAAGTAGGACGCAGATAAGGATTCCCGATCTGATAACTATAGTCCGAACTCTGTATACGATTCGGATTCAAGGTATAGAACGGAGGACGTTCGATATTACGAGCATATTGCCCTACCAGCATCCACCTCTTGATGGGATCGAACGCATAGGTCACGTTCAAGTTCGGAAAAAGATCCAGATAATCCCGACTAAAATCCTCACTTCTATCCGACGTCTTGGAATATTCCGCACGTACCCCCGCAACGAACGACCAGTTCTTGATCTCCGTAGAGAAAGAGGCGTAAGCTCCTACAATGTTTTCATTATATCTCAAGGTATATCCATATTCCTCATTAGGAATCCAACTCCCACTAGAGTTTAAACCCTCGTACAAGGAATGATCATCCATCAACGTATAGGTATATTTAGCCCCGATTTTCAAAGACATTTTTTCACGCAAATTCTTTTGGAAAGAAATATCGGTTGTCGCCATATCATAATCCGCCGCCGCATGACTCCGGTAAACCGTATCACGGCTCCAATTAGATTGTTCATAACGGATCGTATGGAGATTATCCCCGGTTGATCGCTTATTTACGAAATCGGCTATGACCTTAAATATCGAGCCTTGTTCATCCATTTTACGTAAGTAATTGACCGTAGCGGAAAACGTGTTATAATCATCCTTCTGTCGATAATTCCCCGTACTCTTCATAGGATAAGAGTTCTTTACTAAATCCGTTTGACTCCAAGATGTTCCGTCCGAAGCTTGATTGATATATTCGATCTCAGCTCCGACACTATTCAGCGAATCGATCTCGAAAATAGCCCCGACACGTCCATTCCCATATTTGGAATCCGTATCATACAAAGATTGAGACACAAACTTATTCCCCACCGTTCCGTATTCCCTGTTGGAGTTCATCTCTCCTTTATCCCGGGGAGTAAAAGTACCCGATACCGCTCCATTCAAGCTCCATTTCCCGACACGTGCATTTACGGACGCCGATGGAATATACCCTTGTAAAGATGGAGACAATGACGTACCTAAAGATACATATCCTTGCATACCGTTATCCGGACGTTGCCGCAATGAGATCTTGATCACTCCACCCTTAGTTGAGGCCTCATACTCAACTCCCGCGATCGGTATTACCTCAATCCTTTTTATATCCTCCGATTTCAAAGACCGCAAATAAGCCAGTAGCTCCTCTCCCGTTAAACGAATCTCACGGTCATCCACAAACACCTTCGCCCCTTGCGCCCCATTAATCGAGATCGTTCCATCCGAGAGCCACACACCCGGTGCCTGCGATAATAATTCCGTACCATCCTTTCCGGCAGATGGCATGACCGACATGATAAAGCGGTCCGCCTTCCGCTCTATATTCTTCGCTCGAAC
>ERZ779668.185-NODE-185-length-21439-cov-2.13749_pt1 | contig 21439 bp, 17 predicted proteins | sample MGYA00511101_ERZ779668 | MGnify/ENA primary metagenome ERZ779668 (study PRJEB29588, sample SAMEA2155636) | human gut metagenome | biome: human gut; feature: human-associated habitat; material: faeces | place: Denmark | collected 2008/2010 ...
AGGGAAGACTTTTTGCGACGCAGGTATCCAGCAGCCCGTCCACTGCTTTTGCATTTGCAAAATCGATCACAACGTCCGCTTCTACATCGCAGTCCTTCAGGGTTTTAAATACCGGATAGGTATTATGGACAGAATCACTCACATCCACCCCCGCAACGATCTCCATCTCTGCTTCCTTTGCGATCATCTCCGTAATGACCTGTCCCATGCGGCCATTGCAGCCGTGCATAATTACTCTGACCATGTTATCCTCCTTGTTCTGAACCTGGATTTTTTCTCTGTGGATTGCTCTGCTGTAACCCTCGCAATCCTGAAATGTAAAACAGACCGGAGCACTTTATGTCCCGGCCTGTCAAAAAGCCCTTATAATACACCAAATTTTTTCATTTCACGTTCAAGTCTTGCCGCATCTGCCTCTTCCATCTCTGTCAGCGGCATCCGCAGGGTTCCGGTGCACATGCCCTTTAACTGCATCGCCTTCTTAACCGGGATCGGGTTCACTTCACAGAAAAGCGCTTCTACAAGGGGAACTGCCTTTAATTGCAACTCACAGCTTTCTTTTACCTTTCCTTCAAAATAAAGGCTACAGATCTGGTGTGTTTCCTGCGGCGCAACATTTGACAAAACAGAAATCACGCCCTTTGCTCCCAGAGAAAGCATCGGAACAATAATCGCATCCTCACCGGAATAGAGATCCACACAGCCATCTGCGATGCTCATGAGATGAGCTGTCTGGCTGATATTCCCCGTTGCATCCTTGACACCGACGATATTTTCCACATCCCTGCACAGGCGCACGATCGTCTCCGGCTGCAGCGTCGTACCGGTACGGGACGGAACGTTATATAACAGGATCGGCAGCTTTACAGAATCCGCAACCATCTTAAAATGCTGATACAGACCATTCTGAGTCGCTTTATTGTAGTAAGGAGTTACAACAAGCAGCCCGTCTGCACCGATCTTCTCCGCTTCCTGGGAAAGATAAACCGCCGTCTCCGTGCAGTTAGAGCCGGTTCCTGCCACAACAGGAATCCGATGTGCCACCTTCTCCACACAATAGCGGATCACATCCAGATGCTCCTCATGCGTCATCGTCGCAGATTCACCGGTTGTGCCGCACACAATGATCGCGTCTGTCTGATTTGCGATCTGCTGTTCAATCACTTCGCCAAATTTATCATAATCAATCGAACCATCCGTATGAAACGGGGTGATAATCGCTACTCCGGCACCTTCAAAAATTGCCATATAAACCTCCTTGCGAGCCGTCCGGCCGCCTTGCTTTCTAACAGATTTTATATAGAATTATCATAGCACCCTGCGCCTTGACTGTCAATCAACAGGGAAAAACAAAACCCGCGCTGTAGAGAAGCTCCATCCAGCGCGGGTCTGTTTTTATTTAATTTGTTCGATATCAGATACATGGTCAGCGATTCCCAAAAGGCTGTCACACATCCGAATTCCAGTCAATGTCACATCCGTATCTGCACCGCGCAGAAAGATCAGTTCTCTCAACTCCTGCTCCTGCACGATCCCGCAGTCCACAAGCCCCAGCACCTCATCCAGTACCAACAGGTCGCATTGACCAGTGGTCAGCACCTTTCTCGCAAAGCAGATACCATTTCGAATATTCTGTGCTTCTTCCCTCTGTTTATCTTCCGGAAGAGATAAAAAGTCAGCATCCGATTTTTCAAACCGGAAGATTTTGATCTCCGGTTCCAGCTGCCGCTCAAATGTAGAATCCGTCAGGCCTCTCCCCTTCAAAAACTGAATCACTACTACACGTTTGCCGGATGCGGCAGCAATCAACGCTTCCCCGAGTGCCGCCATCGTTTTTCCATAGCCGTCCCCTGTAAAAATCTGAACTCTGCCCATAGTCGGAATTCCTTTCCCGATTTGTCTTTTCGTAAACATTTGATGCCGCAGATATATTGTATGATGTCGATATTCTAGCATACCTTACCCTAATCTGCAACTATATCAGTCCATCCGCTCCAGCTTGCTGACTGATACCTCATAAGCGATACGCTTTTCCAGCTGATCCTCGGAAAGCTTTTTCATATATTCCCGGCTCTGGATCCGTCCCCATACCGCACAATGGGCGCCAACCTCAAAGCTGCCTGCATATCTGGCATTCCTGCCCCAACAGATGCAGGGAATGTAATCCGATTTTCCGTAAGGTCTGTTGACCGCCAGCAGCACATCCGCGATCTCCCGACCCAGGGGCGTCTTACGGTAAACCGGCTCCTTACAGATATAACCGTCCAGATAAATCTGGTTTGTCCGGGCACTTTCCTCCAACTCATCCACGAATGTGATCTCCCTTGCAAACACAGATAAAATCAGCTTATTCCTGCGTTCTTCATGGCGGTTATACGAACGGAACTGTCCGTAAATGCTCACATATTCCCCCTCGTAATTCGCATCCACGTCGATCAGGCGCTCTGATACCATAACCGGGATGATATCATAGGATTCGCTCAGCCGCGCGACTTCCACATCCATCATGTAAAAGCCTTCACCGAAAATCTCATGGCTAAACGTAAATCCGCTGATAATTTTGCCCATTACTGCTGCCTGGTTGTTTTCAATTACCTTATCTGTCATTTTAAAGTTCTCCCTTCTTGTTACAAGAATTTTTTCCTGTCATGTAATTCCATTTTATGGGGTTTCTTCCTAATTTATGAATATACGGAGGCGCACAATTCTCCTTTTCCCGACATCTGCCCCCGCTTCCGGCAGTTTTTTCCTTATTTTTGTGTCGAAAAACAGCTCTTTGGGCGTTTTAATGGTTGCATCAGAAAAAAAGCGGTGCTATACTTGTACCGTTTAAACCCGGAAATGATGAAATACGCGGCCGGAATGCCGCAGTACAAGCCGCTTTGGCGGCGGAATGTGAGGAAAAAATGAGACAGAAAAGAGAAGACGTGAGAAACGTTGCCATTATCGCCCATGTCGATCACGGCAAAACCACGCTGGTTGATGAGCTGTTAAAACAAAGCGGTGTGTTCCGTGCCAATCAGGAAGTGGCAGAACGCGTGATGGACTCCAATGCCATTGAGCGCGAACGCGGTATCACCATCCTTTCTAAAAATACAGCCGTTACCTACAACGGCACAAAGATCAATATCATCGACACTCCCGGACATGCCGATTTCGGCGGCGAGGTAGAACGTGTCCTGAAAATGGTAAACGGCGTTATCCTCGTTGTAGACGCATTCGAAGGTCCCATGCCGCAGACCCGTTTCGTTCTGCGCAAGGCTCTGGAGCTGCAGCTTCCCGTTATCGTCTGCATCAACAAGTGCGACCGTCCCGAAGCGCGTCCGCTGGAAGTACAGGATGAAGTTCTGGAGCTGTTCTTAGAGCTGGATGCTACTGACGAGCAGCTGGATTGCCCCTTTGTTTACGCATCCGCGAAAAACGGCAGTGCGACGACGAACCTGACCGTTAAGAATAAGGATATGAAGCCTCTGTTCGACACGATCCTGGACTACATCCCTGCTCCTGAGGGCGACCCGGATGCTGGTCTGCAGCTGTTGATCAGTACCATTGACTACAACGAATACGTCGGCAGAATCGGCGTCGGCAAAGTGGATAATGGCAAGGTTTCCGTCAATCAGGAGGTTGTCATCGTCAACCATCACGATCCCGACTCCACCAAGCGCGTAAAGGTCAGCAAGCTTTACGAGTTTGACGGTCTGAATAAAGTAGAAGTCCGCGAGGCGGGTATCGGCTCCATCGTTGCAATTTCCGGTATTGCAGACCTGCACATCGGAGACACGCTCTGCTCTCCCGATGCGCCCAACGCAATTCCGTTCCAGAAAATTTCCGAGCCTACCATTGCAATGTACTTCATGGTAAACGACTCTCCCCTTGCCGGCAAAGAAGGAAAATTCATCACCAGCCGTCATTTGAGAGAGCGTCTGTTCCGCGAATTAAATACTGACGTTTCCCTTCGCGTGGAAGAAACAGATTCCACCGATAGCTTTAAGGTGTCCGGACGCGGCGAGCTGCATCTGTCCGTCCTGATCGAGAACATGCGCCGTGAGGGCTATGAGTTTGCAGTCAGCAAGGCTGAGGTTCTGTACCATTATGATGAAAAGGGTCACAAGCTCGAGCCTATGGAACAGGTATATATCGATGTTCCGGAAGAGTTTGCCGGAAACGTTATCGAAAAGCTCGGTCAGAGAAAGGGCGAACTGGTCAACATGACCCCCGGCCACAGCGGCACGACCCGCCTGGAATTCATGATTCCTTCCCGCGGTCTGATCGGCTACCGTGGTGAGTTCATGACCGACACCAAGGGCAACGGTATCATGAACGCTATATTTGACAGCTATGCGCCTTACAAGGGCGATATCCAGTACCGCAAGCAGGGCTCCCTGATCGCATTCGAGGCAGGCGATGCCATCACCTACGGTCTGTTCAATGCACAGGAGCGCGGCACACTGTTTATCGGAGCCGGTGAAAAGGTTTACGCCGGAATGGTTATCGGTCAGACCGGTCGCAGTGAAGACATCGAAGTCAATGTCTGCAAGACCAAGAAGCTGACTAACACCCGTTCTTCCAGCGCCGACGATGCCCTGCGCCTTTCCCCTCCGCGCATTTTAAGCCTGGAGCAGGCACTGGACTTCATCGACACAGACGAGCTTCTGGAGGTAACTCCCAAGTCTCTCAGAATCCGTAAAAAAATCCTGGATCACACCATGCGCAAGCGTGCTGCAATCCAGAACAAGTAGCGCAAAAAAGGGAACCTCATGGTGGGTTCCCTTTTTTGCGCTACTTTCAAATTTCCATAAGGAAATTTGAAAGGTTCTATTTTTAGGGCGCTATTTCTAAAAGTTCCTTTTTTACTACTATAAATCTATCTTTAACTGTTCCTTAATTCTTTCCTTTTCGGTTTGAAACAGCCCTTTTTTGATTTCATAAAACAATCTGCTATATGTATTTTCCCTATCTGATTTTTGCAGAATAAACATAATCTTGTCTGGTCTGGAGCAATATGCTGTGATCGGAGCGTTCAGTAAAGTGGTCGGAATCGCCGCTTTGGCTCTGTCCACTTTATCGCTTCCTTTTATTTTTATGCGCGCATCATACCCAATGACTCCGTTCGCATTTCCGGTAGCCATTTCAAAATCATTCTCGCGTGTTACTAAATCTTTTTCTCCAATTTTATAACATTTGCTGTTTCGTAAATCCAACATCTGCTCCAAAACAGCCAGCTTGGAATACATCGTTTTCCTGTCTCTCCGCGGAGTGCATGCCTTTTGTGTCACCATTCCATTCAGACATGCTTCATAAAATTCGACCGCATTGAACATTTCACTTTTCATTCCCGCCAGGTGCATGAAATTATGCTTTCCAAATCTGACCTCATAAAAATTATAACCTTCCGTTTTCTTTTCCCGAAACAGAAATAGCAGTGTCGTATCAGCATATTCGGAATATCGGACGGCACTGCGATGCAGGATCGCCAACACCTCTTCCGACGTCAATATTTTTTCGTTTTTTATGCCGTATTTCATTATTCTCCTTAACGTAAAAGAGAAACCTTTGTATCAAAGGTTTCTCCATTTTACCTGCAAAACTGGTTTCGTTCCGGTGCTTTGCCACCACTTTACGAGCCTTTCACCCGTCCGACCTTATTATTCTCTGGCTGAAGAGTAAATGCAAAGTTTTAACGTTGCCAGTGCAACGAAAGCAAACACCTTATGCTTCGTGTCCTGTTTCCAGGAAGAGAGTTTTCTCTTGGTATTTATATTATACACAAAACATCCTGGAATATCAACTGATTCCAAAATTTTTCATATTTTTATCCCCAGCAGAAATTTTTTAATCCTTCAAAATCAGCTCCACCGGGCAGTGATCCGATCCCAGCACCGTTGTGTCGATCTTCGCATCCTCCAGTCTGTCTTTCAAACTTTCTGACGTCATAAAATAATCAATTCTCCATCCAGCATTTTTGCTGCGCGCCTGGAAGCGGTACGACCACCAGGAATAGATGCCCTCCTGATCCGGATAAAAATACCGGAACGTATCGATAAAGCCATTCTCCTGCAGCTTTGTCATCTTTGCGCGCTCTTCATCCGTAAAGCCCGCGTTTTTACGGTTGGTTTTCGGGTTCTTTAAATCAATCTCCTTGTGCGCAACATTCAAATCTCCGCAGAAAATCACCGGCTTGTTCTCTTCCAGCTTCTTCAAATACGCGAAAAAGTCGTCCTCCCATTTCATCCGATAATCCAGCCGAGCCAGACCGTCCTGGGAATTGGGTGTATACACTGTAACCACATAATAGTCCGGGTATTCCAGCGTGATTACTCTGCCCTCGTGATCGTGTTCCTCAATTCCGATGCCGTATGCGACCGACAGAGGTTTCTGCTTTGTAAAAATCGCCGTCCCGGAATAGCCCTTTTTCTCCGCATAATTCCAGAACTGTTCATAGCCCGGCAGCTTCATCTCGATCTGCCCCGCCTGAAGCTTCGTCTCCTGCAAACAGAAAATATCGGCGTCCGCCTCGTTGAAAAAATCCATAAAGCCCTTTGTCATACAGGCGCGAAGCCCATTCACATTCCATGAAATCAATTTCATCCCAATTCTCCATTTCTATTACAACTATGTTCAGCCGCCCAACTGTTTACGCATCCGGTGCCACGAAATACAGCTTCTCCACCTCTTCGATGCCAGCCTTCGCTGCGGTTGCCTCTATAATTACTTTTTTCAATCCGGGCACACACTCTGCCGCAAGCAGCACCGTCAGCTCCACCTGATCCGTGTAAACCGTGTCCTCCGCTTCCAGACCGTTTTGGCGCAGGATGTACTGAATCCTTCCGATTCCATTATAGTCTGTGTAGATTTTTAAACGGACGCCGTAACGCATCGTCCCGATTTTGGACGCGGCAATTCCTTCTTTTACTGCGCCGGAATAGGCGCGCACCAGTCCGCCGGTGCCCAGCAGCACGCCGCCGAAATACCGTGTCACAACGACTGCGACGTTTCTTACGCCCTCGCCTAAAAGCACCTCCAGCATCGGACGTCCCGCCGTCCCGGAGGGCTCTCCATCGTCGCTGCAGCGCGTCAGCTCCGCTTTCGTGCCGATGACAAACGCCGAGCAATTATGCCGGGCGTCCCAGTATTTTTTCTTCATCTCATCAATAAACGCAACCGCCTCTGCTTCGGATTCGACCGGACGGACGTTTGCGATAAAGCGCGATTTTTTTTCCACCAGTTCTGCCTGACCGCCCTCCAGCACCATCCGGTAAGGCTCCCTGACCGTTTCTTCTTCTTCCATAAAAATTCTCCATTCTACAGCTGCCCTGCGGTTTCTCATCTGTCCGCTGACAGGCGTTTCCCGCTTCCCAACCAGTATAACAGCATTTCTTTTTGTGAACAATATCTTAATATGGCAGAAAAACCTTTATTTACCTGCCCGATTTTGCTATAATCAGGGGAGGTAATGTCCAAAACCAAGGAGGTTTCATTGCATGAATTATGGCAAAAAGAGTGTAAAACAGAAAAAGAAAGCACTCCAGTCCACATCTTCGAAGCTCGGACGCAAATGCCTGCTCACCTTTTCCAAGGTGCTGCTTTTATGCGTCATTGCAATCGGGATTATCGGCATCTGCGCCGGACTGGGGGTTTTCAAGGGGATTATAGATTCTGCACCTACCATCACACTGGAGGATGCAACTCCCACCCGATACTCTTCCTTTATTTATGACAGCAAGGGAAACCAGATGGCGAAGCTGATCGCCGAGGACTCCAACCGTGTCCCCGTTACGATGGATCAGATTCCCACCGATCTGGCAAACGCCTTTGTCGCCATCGAGGATGAGCGTTTTTACCAGCACAACGGTATCGACATCATGGGGATTCTCCGTGCCGGCGTAACCGCTGTAAAGACCGGCTTCAAACGGCAGGAGGGTGCCAGCACCATCACCCAGCAGCTGATCAAAAATACCGTTCTGACGACCTGGACTCAGGAAAAGACGCTGGGCGAACGAATCAAGCGAAAAGTTCAGGAGCAGTATCTTGCGATTCAGCTGGAAAAAGATACCAACGACAAATCCAAGATCCTGGAACAATACATGAACACGATCAACCTGGGACAGAACACGCTGGGCGTACAGGCTGCCTCCAAGCGTTATTTCAACAAAAACGTCTGGGAGTTAAGCCTTTCCGAATGCGCGACCATCGCCGGAATCACCCAGAACCCGTCCAAGTATAATCCGCTGACCCATCCTGACAAAAACCAGGATCGCCGTGAAAAGGTGCTGACCAACATGCTTGAGCAGGGCTATATCACACAGGCGCAGTACGACGAGGCGGAATCGGATACTGACAGCTTATACCGCAGAATCCAGACCGCCAACCTCGAAGTCGGCGGAGATTCTTCCGTAGACTCTTACTATGCGGATGCAGTCAAAGAAGCCGTAACCGAAGACCTGATCGCAGCCGGCTATACCGAAACCCAGGCTTACGTCATGGTTTATTCCGGCGGTCTGAGCATTTTCTCCGCCATGGATCCCGATATTCAGGCGATCTGTGACTCCGTTGCTTCTGACGAATCCCTCTATCCGGACGGCACGCGCTGGCTGCTAAGCTACCAGCTGACCTACCGCGATCCTGATTCTGAGGAGGAAGGCGGCATCGTCAACATCAGCTCGGAAAAGTACAAATCCTATTATCAGGAAAACGGCGACAAAAACTTCAACCTCCTGTACAGCTCTCAGGAAGAGGCGAATGAAGCGATCGAGGCTTATAAGGCTGCTACGATTCCCGACAGTGCGGAAATTATCGGCGAATCCATCACCCTGACGCCCCAGCCCCAGATTTCCTTAACGATCGAGGATCAGTCCACGGGCTATGTCGTTGCCATGATCGGCGGCCGCGGCACCAAGGAAGGAAACCTGACCCTGAACCGCTCCACCGATGCGGTTCGTCAGCCGGGTTCCACCTTTAAGATCGTCTCCACCTATGCGCCCGCTCTGGACAGCGCCGGCATGACTCTCGCGGATGTCGAGGTCGACGGTCCCTTCAACTATGACAATGGCAGACCGGTATCCAACTGGTATTCCAGCGGCTACCGCGGCATCTGTTCCCTGCGGGATGGTATCCGGGACTCCTTAAATATCGTTACGGTAAAGGTCCTGACGCAAATCACCCCCCGTCTGGGCTATGAATATTTACAGAAATTCGGCTTTACCACGCTGGTAGACGGCGTAGAGAAAAACGGCAAGATTTTCTCCGACGTCCAGCAGGCCCTCGCCCTTGGCGGTATCACATACGGTGTAAAAAACATCGAATTAAACGCCTCTTATGCCACCATCGCAAACGGCGGGCAGTATATCAGACCCAAGCTGTATACGATTGTAAAAGATCACGACGGCAACGTTATTTTGGATAACACCAGCACCGAGGGTACGCAGGTCATCAAGCCCTCCACCGCATTCCTCTTAACGAGCGCAATGCAGGATGTTGTCACCTCCGGTACCGGTACTGCTGTCAACTTCGGCGGCATGTCCATCGCCGGTAAAACCGGTACGACGTCCGATTATAACGATATCTGGTTCTCCGGCTACACACCGTACTACACCTGTACGACCTGGACAGGTTATGACAACAACACAAAGCTGCGCAAGGGCGAAGAACGAAGCCTTGCAAAGAAGCTCTGGAAAGCAGTCATGAGTCAGGTGCATGAAGGTCTGGAAAACAAATCCTTCTCCCAGCCTGCCGATATCGTCGCTCAGACTGTCTGCGCGCAGTCTGGTAAGCTGCCGACCGCACTCTGCGGTGAAACCTTAAAGACAGAATATTTTGCTGCAGATACGGTTCCGACCGAAACCTGTGACGTACACTATCAGGGTAGTGTCTGCGCCTACAGCGGTCTTCCCGCAGCAGATGCCTGCCCCTTTGCAACAGAGGGTACTCTGGAAATGCTTCCGGAAAACGAACGTATCCTGACCGGTCAGGTGACCTCCGAGGATTCCCAGAGGGTCTGCGAGCACAGCTCCGTCTTCATGACAACCCCCGGTGCAGATCAGATCATCGAGCAGGAACGGCTCGAGCTTCAGCTGCGCAGCAACTCTGCACAGTACGAAGCTCTGCTCGTAAGCCTGCAGCAGCAGCTCCAGACCGCAGTAGAGGATAAGGCGATTGCAGATCAAGCGCTTGCAGCGGCTGCCGATGACAATGCAAAAGCGGCTGCACAGAGCGCTGTTGACGAGGCACAGAGCCGCATCGACAGCCTCAACGCACAGATCAATCAGTTAAATGCCGCACAAACCTCTGTCCAGACACAGTCTGCCGCAGCTGCACCGTCTTCCGACGGCAGCGCAGCCGACAATGTCCCTGTCGATGATGGAAATGCAAACTAACGCGCTTACAGCGCATATCTGGAACTAAAAATAGCATCTATTTCCTATCGAGCAAAAAGCTCCTGTTGGAAACCACACTTGCTTTCGTGGTATGATTCCAACAGGAGCTCTTTTTTACTTATTTTTATTCATGACAATAGAATGCTCACAGAGCGTGCATTCTATTGTTTCCCGCTGTTCTTCTGTGCCAATTCCCTTGCGGTCTGCGGGTCGATGACGATCTCCACAAACCGCCGCAGGACGGTGGCAGCTTCCGCCCTGGGCGACTTTTCCATCTATTATGCTTCTTCCGGCACTGCACCGAAAACTGCGCTCAGGTATAAAAATCCACTGTATCCCTCCTGATTCAGAAGCGTCTGCACCGCATAGCCAGCCGGAACTCATGTACTCCCCGGAAACTTTCACATTTCCGGCTGTCGCTTTCGACCCGCTTTCTGCAATCACGCCGGTCGATTCTTTTCCGCCAACCTCCGTATCCCCGACCGTCAGGTTGCTGCCGTTTGACGCCAGAACACTCGTCTTCTCGCTTAAATCCGTTGCTGTTACCGTTCCGTTTACCGTCACAGTCCCTTTTTTCGCAATAACCGTATCGATTCCGTTTCCTGTCACATTTCCGTTTACGGTTAACGTAGCACCGTCTGAAACCAGACCGCCCGAAACGTTTCCGTTCACCTTCAGATCAGAGCCTTCGATCGCCATGGCTCCCGGCGACATCACGCCTCCCTGCATCTCTCCGTTTACATCTCCCTCTACGACCTTCACTTCGCCGCCACTTGCAAAAGCAGGCTGTGCATACACCCGCCAATCTTTTTCCAGCCCCTACTTCACAACACCCTTTTTCAAAATGATGTTGGCATACTGGGCTTTTTCCCCGGTCGCTACCACGCAGTACGCCTTTTTGGCGCGCTCGTAATAGGCAAACCGCTCGATCTTATGCACCTCTGTGTCCGGCTCATAATAGTTCAGGAGAGCCTTATAAGCCTCCCAGATCACCGGTACAACCGTATCTCCCGGCACGACCTCCATCAGGACGAAATGCTCGGGATCGTACTGATCCAACGGAAACAACGGCAAAATCGCCGCCAAAAGCTCTGCCGTACCGATTCCATCCGCCCGGATCACCCGTTGTCCGATGCTGCTGGACGGAAAGTTCGCATCCGCCAGCACGATCTCGTCTCCGTGTCCCATTTCATCAAGAACCTTTAACAGCTCCGGTGAAATCAGTGGTGAAATTCCCTTCAACATATCGAATATCCCCTTAAACTTATTCTGCAGCAGCGCGCCTGCCACGCCGTATTTTCGCCGCACACGCTGTCATCACACCAGGCTGCAGCGCCATACCTCCACGCCGCTGTCCTGGAATACCTCTCTCAGACGCTTCTGCACCTGTTCCACGGTCACGCCTTTTTTCAGGATGACCTGTAAAAAGCCTCCGCCGCCACCGCAGATCATCTTTCCGTCGATCAGATCCTCCACGGAGCTAAAGATCATATCAATACAGGTATTGGTGCAGCCGCCATCCAGCCGCTTGGAAAGCTCCCAGTGCTGGTTCAGGAGCTGTGCAAAGCCGTCTACATTTCCCTTTTCCAGCTCAAAGCGCATCAAAACCGCTATCCGCTGGATCTCATAAAGCACCTCCACCGTATCCGGGTTACCGCTCACATAGCGGCTTACAATATCGCGCAGCAGGTTTCTTGCAAGCCTGCGCTGTCCGGAATAAATCAGGCAGAATCGTTCGTTTAACTCCTGCAGTGTCTCTGTGCTGATGCTGCAGGGACTGCAGCCGATTTCCTGTACAATCGCTGCATCGCTGGTCACCATTTTGATTCCGGGCGCAAGTCCGCCCACCTGATCCTGCCAGCCGCCGCCCGTGGACATAATCTGCTCCATGCACAGGACCCGGTTGTACAGCTCCTCCTGGGACAGCTTCTTTCCGAGCATCTGATAAATCGCCTTGACGCATGCGCCCGCAAGAATCGAGGACGTACCGAGGCCGCTGCCTCTCGGGATATGAATCACCTGGGTGGACAAATAGAGCCCGCTGCCGAGATTTTTCGTCACCTCTTCGACAGAAATCTGCTCCCGGTACGGAATGATGCCGCAGGCGATCAGCGCCGCCTTATGCAGGGCAAAGGGATCGTAAGGATTGCTGGAATCCTGCAGCTGACTGATTTCAGAAAATGCCTGCTCTGCACCGCTGTCCGCGCTGGCCAGCACGATCTGATTGCCCGGAATCTTTTTCACAACTGCCTCGACAGGATTCTGTCCATCCAGCTTCACCGCCGCATTCAGCACCGTTCCGCCGTGCTCCATGCAATATGGAGGCGTATCGCTCCAGCCGCCGCCCCAGTTGACGCGCACGGGCAGGCGTACCACCACTTCCTCCTGCTCCATTTTTGCCGTCGGATCGTAGGAAAGCCCTGCCACCGCCCCGACAAGAATCGCGTTTCGGATCGTATCCAGGCACAGGTCAAGATACTTATCCTGCTTCGTCAGACAGGATAGCGCATAATAAACCCGGATTTTCCGGGAAAATTCAAACAGCTCCTGTTCGTCCAGCTTTTCCGCCAGACCGCAAAGCTGCCGGATTACACGCGCATTGATCTCCCCGTTGAACACCTTCACCGCCTCATGGAGATTATCCTTTTTGTCGATGGCCTCCAACAGGGATTCGATTTTTACCTTATCCTCCAGCTTATCCTGCCAGGGCAGAATCGCCGTCACATCCGCCTGGTTGAAGCTGTCTTTTAAAGAAATCCCGTCTTCCAGTGTTGGAAAACCGTCTTCATATGCACGCAGTGTCGCAGATACTGCTTCCTGAATCGTATTTCGAATCGGATAAACTGCCGCCGTCCACAACGGTTCGCCGATCTTTTTTCCAAATAATGCCGCTTCCTTCGGATTGTCGCAAACGCCGTACATCCGGACAACAAACCTGCCGTCCTGCAGCTTTAGCCCATGCAGTACCGTATCCGCCGGAACGCTCTGTCCATCCAGCGTCACGCCGGAGATCACGCAGCGCTCCCCGACAACCGTACCATGATGCAAATAGCTGTCCTCGATATAGCTTCCCGCGCCAACGTCTGCACGCAGACTGATATAGCTGTTTCCAGCCCCATAGCTTTTTTCCTGACTGTTGGTGTTGATCCGCGCCTGCCAGCCCAGATGCGTAAATTGCTCCATCCCCTCCGTCATCAGATGCAGCAGCTCCCGGGTCGTCCCAAAATGGATAAATGCCGCCGGTGACATCCGGATCAGCTTCATCTGATAAGGATGCAGCGCCGCCCAGATTTTTTCCCGGCAGGCTCTCAGCTCCGGTGTAAACTCACCCTCGGGCGTCTCTTGATAATACTGCTCCAGGGTGGAATCCGACGCCAGTGGATACAGAAAGTCCGCATAAAACGAAAGCCGCGCCTGTTCGTTGACACAGGCGGCAAACTTTTCCTCTGTGTCGATCAGACTGTAAAGGGAATTGAGCAGGTCTACGCTCATCATAACCGCACCGGTGTCGATATCCACATGCCCGTGCTCGTCCACCGCACCCATTTCGTGCAGCTGCTCTACGGTCTTTTTATGTAAAAATCCGCCGACATTTCCTTCCCTGTCCCGTCTGTATACACCGTGGTTTTTGCCGATTTCTGCAGGCTCCTTGATCGACAGCGCCGCTGCGCCTTTTCCGTAAAAATCGATCTGCAGCGGGTTAAACAGCAGCAGCACATCCCCGGAGCAGACAAGCATTCCGGCGTTCATCCGCGCCGCAACACCGCACATGGCAATCATAAATTCGTCGAACAGCGTCGATCTGCGACCGTTTGGAAGAATCCGCGGCACGGGGGAAAAGAGCTTGCCGCAGGCGGAATACTGGGGCACGCGCTTACTGTCCCCGCCGGAATGGATGACCAGAATACGCTTGCCGTCAAAGGCGTGGCAAGCTGCTTCGCCGGGCTGCGCAGACGCTAACTGCCTGCTCTCTGCTGCGCCGTCACCCTGCACTGCACCATGCGGCACAGCAACCGGACTCTGCTTACCCGCCGCATGCTCCCGGATATAGCGCAGCACATTTAAAGTCGCGCCGCCGCTTCCGACGCGCTTGCCGTCCGGATCGGGCAGCACCGCATAGTGCGTCTTTTCCGGAAGCATCTGATGCTTTAAGCGGTAGGAAATCTGCGCACGATATGCCTGAGCCTGGGCCTCGTTCGAAGCCGTCAGCACCACATAATCCCACAACGGCAGGTTCGGGTTGTGCAGAATTTCCTCATACTGTTTCGTACAGTCCCGATAAGACTGCTGTAAAAATAACGTCTGATAAGACAATCAAATACACATCCTCTCTTGTATTTCATGGCTGCAGATACCAAAATCCAGCTCCTTCTGCAGACCTCTCACTACTGGTAGGATAGCATATTCCGGGCGCTATTTCCACTGAAAAACGGCAATTCCGACAGCCGCTACAGCAAGTCCGATCGCCTTTCTCCACTCCCACGCTGCTTTTTCAACGCCGAACAGCCCAAACAGCTCCACAAGGTACGCCGCCGCGATCTGCGCCACCACGATAAACAGAACCGCCCTTGCAGGTCCAAGCATCGCCATCGCCTTAATCACTGTCCAGGTAATCCCGGCGCCGAGTACGCCGCCAAGCAGCAGATACTTCGGCTCGCTCCTAAACACGGCAAACAGATTCGACCGGTCCGCTGCAAGCCAAACTGCCAGGCACGACAGCAGCGCCGTCGCCTGCACAAACACATTCGCAGACCAGATGCTCGACGCTTTTGTGACCTGTGTATTGAAAATGCCCTGCACGCTCATCAGAACCCCGGATAAAACTGCAATCAAAAATCCAACCATCCTGCAAGCCTCCTTCTTCCGTCCGCCCTGACAGCGTCCGGTATGAAATACAGTATGCGTTATGGTTGGATTTTTATACACGTTCTTATTCTTCTTCGCCCTCGGCGTAATCGATTTGAGTCTCCGTAGGCACTTCAATATATTCTTCTTCCACGTACTGCGTGCCGGTTACCTGTGTCATGATTTTTTCCGAAAGGTCTTTTAAAACGTCCGAAACGTTTTCTCCCTCCCAGATTTTCGTCTCCGCGATCTCCATCTGTACCCAGAAATTCGCAGTCGCCATCAGCTTCGGCATCGGAACCGTCTGGCTGTATTCCTGCCAGAACGCTGCCATCTCCTCCGTCTGCTGCGCTGCGCTCTTTTTGGCAGGCACAAGGGTACTGCGGTCAAACAGCTTATCCGCACTGTCCGTGCAAAGCCATGCCGCGAAATTGTCCGCCTCGTCCTGATGCTTGCCGTAGCCGTTTACAACAATGCTTCCGGTCACAGAAATACCGCGGGAGCAAACCGTTTCACTGATATCCGGCAGGGACGCTACGCCGTATTCCCACGCAAAGCTTCCGTCTGCCTTCGCCTGCGCAACCCGATCCAGAATATCGGTGGTCGCGATCGTATAAACCAGCTTTCCATCCAAAAAATCCTGCACAACCTGATCGTAGCTCGAAGTCGCCGCATCGATCGAGAAAAACTGACTCAGCTTCTGGTACGCCGCAAGCCCGTAAACCGCATCCTGATTATAGATGTTGATCCGGGACGAATCATCCCCGCAGCTTCCGCCAACGGTGATATAATTTCCTGCAAAGAAATAATTATAGAAAAAATCAGATACATCCCATCGGAAAACCGATTCTACCGTTTCCGGCGCGTTGTACTCATCCGCAAAATTCCGGATATCTTCAATCGTTTTCGGAATCAGGGACACCTCGTCCGTTTCCAGCTCTGCCGCCGCCTGCTCCAGATACGTCTGGTTGTATACAAGCGCACTGGTTTCAAAATACAGCGGATAAGCAACCGCATGTCCCTGATAGGTCACAGCGTCCAGTGCAGTCTGCGGGAAATTTTCGGTATTCAGGACAGCATTCTGATCCTTCACATTTACCGCCAGCCCGGCAAGGTACGCTTTTTCCAGTCCGTCATTGCTGATCAGGTAAACATCCGGCATCGACTCCTCTGCGATGGAAGCGTCGTTTACTGCCTCGAGATATTCCAGACCGCTTTTCAAAACCGGAACAACACGCACGCCGGTCGCATCCTGATATTCAAGCGCCATCGCGGAAAGATAATCCTCCAGTTTTTCCTCGGTATACCACACCGTCAGCGTCGGTTTGGACGACAAAATACCGTCCGTAGAAACGCCTGCCTTATCCATGGCAGAGACGCCCGCATAAATCAAAGCTCCCGCAGCACAGACACCGCAGACCGCCCCGATCAGTTTTGGGTAAAAAGACATGTTCCTCTCCATTTCTTTCTTTTTTGCCGCGCTGCCGTTTCCCGGCAGCTACGCGTTTTGCTCCTGAAACGTTTTCAGGCATGAATCCAGAATTTCGATCATTTCATCCACATCTGCGTCGGTGATGACAAGAGGCGGAACGAAGCGGATAATATTGGTTCCCGCATTGATCAGAATCAGACCGTTTTCCAGCGCTGCGTTGATCACAGGCGCAACCGGACGGTCAAAGACAAGTCCCTGCATCAGTCCCATGCCTCTTCTGTCCGTGATAAAATCATATTTTGCTGCCAGGCTGTCCAGCTTTTCTTCCAGATAAGCCGACACCTCCCGCACATGCTCCAGAATGTTGTTTTCCTCAAACAGATCCAGCACCTTTGCCACAGCTGCACATGCCAGCGGGTTGCCGCCATAGGTCGTGCCGTGGTCGCCTGCCGTAAGTGAATGCTGTCCGACCTTTTCCGTCATTAAAAATGCACCTACCGGGACACCGCAGCCAAGGGCTTTTGCCGTCGTCATGATATCCGGCTTTACGCCGTATTTCTGCCACGCATACCAATAGCCGGTTCGTCCCATGCCGCACTGGATTTCATCCAGAATCAGCAGGATATCCTTTTCATCGCACAGCGCGCGCACTTTTTTCAGAAAGTCCTCCTGTACCGGATAAATTCCGCCTTCTCCCTGCACGGTTTCCAGCAAAATTGCGCACGTCTTGTCATTTACGCATGCCAGCACGCTGTCAAAATCGTTGAGATCGGCAAACCGGATATTGCCGATTCCGGGCTCAAATGCCTCTCTATAATGCGGATTGCCGGTTACCGACAGTGCTCCCATCGTCCGACCGTGGAACGAATGGTTCATGGCAATGATCTCATGATCTGTCGTGCCGTCTTTTAAATAAGCATATTTCCGCGCCGCCTTGATCGCGCCCTCAATTGCCTCCGCACCGCTGTTGGTGAAGAACACGCGGTCCATCCGGGAAACCTTTTTCAGATGTCTTGCCGCTTCCACCGCAGGAACATTGTAATAATAATTCGAGGTGTGGATGACCTTGTCGATCTGCGCCTTCAGCGCATCATTGTACTCGGCATTATGATAGCCGAGGGCAAACACCGCAATACCAGCCACAAAATCCAGATACCGTTTTCCTTCTATATCATATAAAGATACGCCGTCGCCGCGATCCAGAACGACCTGATACCGATTATAGGTATGCAGAAGATCCTGCTCGGCTTCGTCGATATACTGCTGCATCAATTCACCCATGTTTCCTCCATTCCGCAGGCACTTTGTGCCGAAGGTGCTTTGCACTGCTTTAAACCTACTCATCGTCTCCGACAATCGCCGTTCCGATCCCATGATCTGTAAAAATTTCCAAAAGCAGACAGTGGGGGATTCTGCCGTCCAGAATATGTACCCGGTTGACGCCGCCTTTGACCGCCGCCGTACAGTTGTTTAACTTCGGCAGCATGCCGCCGCCGATCTCACCGCTGCTGACAAGCGCTTCCGCGTCGCTTGCTGTAATGCGGGAGATGAAAGAGGATTTATCAGAAAAGTCCTTGTACAGACCTTCTACGTCCGTCAGGAACACGAGCTTGTCCGCGCCGACCGCCCTTGCGATCGCGCATGCTGCGTCATCTGCGTTGATATTATAGGTCTCGCAATTTTCATCCATGCCCACCGGAGCTACGATCGGAAGGTAATCGCGGTCGATCAGATCATATAAAATCTTGGGATTTACTTTGGTCACATCGCCGACAAAGCCGATATCCTTCCCATCGGAATATTTCTTTTCCACCTGCAGAAGACCGCCGTCCTTGCCGCTGATGCCAGCTGCGGGTACGCCAAGCTCCTGTACCATGGCAACCAGATTTTTGTTGACGCGCCCCAGCACCATTTCCGCGATTTCCATCGTTTCAGCGTCCGTCACTCGCAATCCGTTAACAAAAACAGGCTCCTTGCCGGCTTTTGCCACCCATTTGCTGATGGCCTTGCCGCCGCCGTGTACGATGATCGGCTTAAAACCTACCAGCTTTAACAGCGTCACGTCCTTGATGACGTTTTTCTGCAGCTCTTCATTGCTCATGGCGCTGCCGCCGTATTTTACCACGATAATTTTCCGGTTGAATTTCTGGATATAGGGGAGTGCTTCAATCAGCACCTCCGCTTTTTTCATGATCTGTTCCATTTCCGGTTTTTCCACTTTTTCCTCCCATTTCTGCGCACGTTTCCTTTTGCGGCGCTGTGAGACTGTTTTATCGTTCTAACGCCGGTTCGCGTCAGCTGCGGTAGTCCGCGTTAATCTTGACATAATCGTAGGTTAAGTCACAGCCCCAGGCTGTCGCTTCCGCCTCGCCCATCTTCATATCCACAAGTGCAGTCACCTCGGAGCAGGACAGAATCCGGGTCGCTTCTTCCTCGCTGTAATCTGCCGCCATACCATCCTTGAAGATCAGGATCTTTCCGGCGCTGCTTTCCAGATACAGTTCTATCGCCTCGGGATCGAATTTTGCCCCGGAATAGCCCAGCGCACACAGAATCCGTCCCCAGTTCGCATCGTGTCCAAACAAGGCTGCCTTTGTCAGGCTGGAGGTGATGACCGATTTTGCCAGGGTCTTTGCATCTTCCTTATTATCCGCACGAATGACCTTTACCTCGAACAGCGCGGTTGCGCCCTCGCCGTCGCCTGCGATCTTCTTCGCCAGCGTCTCATTGACATAATGAAGCGCTTCCACAAACGTATCGTAGTCCGCGCCCTTTTCCGTGATTTCATGGTTTCCCGCCTGGCCGTTTGCCAGCACAAGCAGCGTATCGTTCGTCGAGGTATCGCCGTCTACGGAAACCATGTTGAAGGTATCCTGCACGTCAGCGCTCAGTGCTTCCTGCAGAAGCTTTTTGGAGATATTCACATCCGTTGTCACAAATGCGAGCATTGTGCACATATTCGGATGAATCATGCCGGAGCCTTTGCACATGCCGCCGATGGTTACTTCTTTTCCACCAATCGTCACCTTTACTGCAACCTGCTTGTTGCGGGTATCCGTTGTCATAATCGCCTTTGCCGCATCGGTTCCTGCTTCTTCTCCGGGCTTGATCGCCTTTGCCAGCATACGCACACCTTCGGTCATTTTTTCCATCGGAAGCTGCATACCGATGACGCCGGTCGAACAAATCAGGACGCTCTGAGGAGAAATCTCCAGCGCATCTGCTGCGGCTCCTGCCGTCTCCCTGCAATATTCATAGCCGAGCTTTCCGGTACACGCATTTGCGATACCGGAGTTTACAACGATCGCCTGAGCTTCCCACTCGCTCTCTACGACTTCCTTATCCCATAAAACAGGAGCAGCTTTTACTACATTCGTCGTAAACACGCCCGCTGCGCGACACGGCGTTTTGGAATACACCATTGCCATATCTTTTCTGTTCTGATACTTGATCCCGGCCTCTACGCCGGCTGCCATAAATCCCTTTGCCGCGGTTACGCCGCCTGTAATGATCTCCATATGTTCCTCCTGCCTTTCTTTTTATGTCAGATTGAGCAGTATCTTTTGCCCGCTCAAGCGTTGAAATTTTCGATATTTTTCTGATTTAAAACAAAATCGTAATAGTTTAAATCTTCGCGCTTCGTCCAGCCGATCTGCTTCCAGAAGGCGTTGCCGATATCATTTTTCGTAAACGCGATCAGGGACACCTTATTGATGCCCTCATGCTGCAGCGCATTCATACAGTGCACCACCATCGCCCTGCCGATCCCGTGCATCCGGTAATCCTCATGCACACAGACGTGATACAGACAGCCCCTGCGCCCGTCATGCCCGCACAAAATCGCGCCGACCACTCTGCCGTCCATCTCAGCGACTACGCTGATTCCGGGATTTCGCTTCAAAAACCGCTCCACCCCTTCTCTGGAATCGTCGATCGTCCGGATCGAAAACCCGTGAATCGTCATCCAAAGGGCGTATACCTGATCATAATCCTCTATTTGCATGCTGCGCACTGTAACCATTGTTATTTATCCTTTCCTGCCAGGGCCAACATAAGGCAAAAGCGCCTCGCCCCAGCTTTTTATCAGCCGTTCAGGCGACCATGCCGCATTCGCCGGCGACGTGGAGGGAAGCTTCCCCGCTTCCCGCTGACATGCCTTCTCACAATACCTGTGATATAACTCCCATGACTTTGCGCCGTTGCAAAACACCGCCTCAATCCTGGAATCCTGCAAAAGCCCGGCCACATCGTTTGCTGCCACATCCCGGATGGAGCTGTCCGAAGACCCTACAATCCGACAGGAAGCGATCACATCCCACACAGCAATCCCATTTGCCAGCAAAAAAGCCTTTTTCTCCTCCACCGACACCGGAACCTCCGCCTGACACACCCCCGCTAAAACCTTCCAAAACCGGTTCTGCGGATGCCCGTAATAAAAATGATTCTCCCTCGACTTCACCGACGGCAGACTTCCTAAAATCAACACTCTGGAATGCCCGTCCACAACCGGCGAAAAAGGATGCACCACCAACTCCTGCCCAACAGCCATCCAAAACACCTCAATCCTTCAAAGCCATTTCAAAGCACAAAAATTCTCTAACCCTAGATTTTACAAACAACTCCACGGAAAATCAAGACCTTTTTACCCCAACAGGGCAAAGTCGCCTACGGCGACCAGCCCACACAAACTCAGCCCTACCTCCCGGGCCGCTGTTGCCGCAGGCAACCAGGCCTCACCGCGCAGACTGATTGCCAGCCCCGGCTGCCGACTGCAATTGCGTCCCCTTGA
>ERZ779668.231-NODE-231-length-18807-cov-2.13337_pt1 | contig 18807 bp, 18 predicted proteins | sample MGYA00511101_ERZ779668 | MGnify/ENA primary metagenome ERZ779668 (study PRJEB29588, sample SAMEA2155636) | human gut metagenome | biome: human gut; feature: human-associated habitat; material: faeces | place: Denmark | collected 2008/2010 ...
AATTTTATTTAATGACGTTTGATTGGAATGAAAAATAGAAAATCTTTTACAAGAAAATGAGTAATGTTCACGGGCAAAATTATTATTATATGAATTTTGAGCCAGAGTTTGGATATTATAATCATTTCTTACTGAACTGTAACATATTTTTCTTTGCTCAACTCTATCAACTTATTTAGCAACTCTTTATAACTAACTCCACTAGCCTCAAATAACTTTGGATACATACTAATACTAGTAAACCCCGGTAAAGTATTAATTTCATTAATATAAATTTTATTTGTTCCATTTTCAATAAAAAAATCTACCCTTGACAATCCTTTTCCATCTATTGCTTTAAAAGCCTTTATTGCTTGGTTTCTAATTTCAACTGACAACTCTTCTGAAATATTGGCTGGTATTTCTGTTTTAGATTCTTCATTATTATATTTTGCATCATAACTATAAAATTCTTCTGCAGATTTTACTTCTCCAACACAAGAAGCCATTACCTCTTCATTTCCAAGCACAGCACATTCTACTTCTCTTCCTATAATACCTTCTTCTATTAATATCTTATTATCAAACTTTGAAGCATACTCTATTGCCTGTTTTAACTCTCCTTTACTTTTTGCTTTATTTATTCCAACACTAGATCCTGAATTAGATGGTTTAATAAACATTGGAAATTTTAAATTTTTAAAAATCTTTTCTACCATCCCATCTAAAGTCATTACTTGTTCATTAAATTTACTATCCATATAAATATATTTCTCATTATATTTTCTGACATATTCGTATTTTGCTTGATTTAATCCAGCTTTTTCAAAAATAACTTTTGTATAAACCTTATCCATTCCTACGCTAGAAGCTAAAACTCCACATCCTACATATGGTTTTTTTAACAATTCAAACAACCCTTGTACTGTTCCATCTTCTCCATATAATCCATGTAATATAGGAAATAAAATATCCAATTTTTTTAAATAACCTATAAGATCTGATATTCTATTTTTCTTATCAACCTTTTCTCCTAATTTTCTTTCTTCTTGTAAGTCACTATATTCATACCAAATTCCATTTTTATCAATATAAATAGGATATATCTCATATTTTTCTCTGTCCAAATTCTTTATCACTGAATTTGCTGATACAACAGAAACCTCATTTTCTGTTGACATCCCTCCAAATATCACTCCTAATCTTTCTTTTTCCATAAACTTATCATCCTTTCTGCTAATTCATAGAATTTCATTCCATTAGAGGCTTTCAATAAAACCACATCTCCTGGTTTTATTACCTCTTTTAATACTTCTAAAATTTCTTCTTTATTTTCTAAATAATACACGTTTTCATCTTTCATTTTTTCTCTTGCTTTTTCTATAATATATTTTGAATTAGTTCCACTACATATTAATATATCAATTTTATTTTTAATTACTTCTTCTCCAACTTTTTTATGTAATTCCTTAGAATATTTTCCTAATTCAAACATATCCCCTAATATAGCAATTTTTCTATTTTCTTTAAATTCTGATAAAACTCCTAATGATGCTTTCATTGATTCTAGACTCGCATTATATGCATCATTAATTACTTTAACACCATTTTCTAGTTCAGTTATATCCATTCTTTTTTTAGTAAGTTCAAAACTTTCAATTCCCTCTTTTATCTTTTGATTATCAATTTTCAAAACTTTTCCCACCATTGCAGCACATAAGCTATTTAAAATAAAATGTTCTCCTCCGACTGGTACATTAATGGTTTCTTCTTTTCCATTTAATTTCAAATCAAATTTACTATTTGAACTTTCTAATTTAATATTCTTTGCATTTAAATCACTTTTTTCTTTTATTCCATATGTTTTTATATTTAATTTATCTTTATTCTCTTCATACCAATTATGTAATAAATCATTATCATTATTAATTATAACAACTGGATTTTCACATCCCTCTAAAATTTCTAGTTTAGCTTTTAAAATATTCTCTCGAGATCCTAAATTTCCTATATGAGAAGTTCCTATATTTGTAATAATACAAATTGTTGGCTTTGCAATAGATGTAAGTAAACTAATTTCTCCAAAATGATTCATTCCCATTTCTAATACCATAGCTTCCTCATTTTGCATTTTTAAAATAGTAAATGGCAATCCTATATTATTATTATTATTTCCTAATGTTTTTAATGTTGTATATTTTTTATTAACTACATTTGCTACAATATCTTTTGTACTAGTTTTTCCCACACTTCCTGTAATAGCTATAACTGGTATATTATATAAGCTTCTTTTATATTTTGCTATACAATATAATGCCTCTAATGTATCTTCAACTTCTATAATAATTTTATTTTCAAATTTTCTTTTATCATCGTCTGTACAATTATTTTTGTCTATAATTACTCCAACTGCTCCTTTTTCTAAAGCTTCCCTCCAAAATTTATTTCCATCAAATTTTTCTCCTTTTATTGCTATATAAATATCTCCTTCTTCTATTATTCTTGTATCTTTAGAAAAATTTCTGCATATGAATTTTTTATCTCCTAATATTAATTTTCCATTTGATTCTCTCACAATATCTTCTACTGTTAAATTTTCCACTTTTCATTTTCCTCTCAATTAATTTGATTTTTTAAAAATACATTTGTAAATTTTAATTTTTCTTTGCTAGATTATATGTCTATTTTTTTAAATTTGCAACATTCAAAATATTTAAAACTTACAAAAGAGCAGTCATTAAGTACTGCTCTTTTCCAAACTATTTATTTTCTATACTTCTATTAGCAATCTCTATTGCTTTTGATACAATATTACCACAATCCCTTGATGAAACATTAGCCCAACTACCACCATCTTGTTTTACTTGTTCATATACTCCTAATTCTTTTGCGATTTCTTCTCTTAAATTTTCAGAAATTAATTTACTATTTTTAGACATAACATCCTCCTTGTAAATTTTTTTAATTTAGCATCATATAATTAAATACCAATAAAACTTTAATTTAAGTTTTACAATAATATTATTTCCAACTACTTTAATTTTATTTTGACATTTTTTTATAAAATAATATTTTTTTTGACAAGAGAATATGCTATAATAAATAAGATGATTTACAAAGGGAGAATTTTATGGACGTTAAAGAAAAAGAATTAGAAAAAAATGAAAATTCAGAAAATTTATCTTATCAAGATAATGTCGAGAATAAAAAAGAGAATAAAGAAGAAAATTTAAATTTAATTCCTTCTCAAGATTCAAATTTTATACCAGTTAAAGAAGAGAAAAAGACATTATCAATTTTTAATTTATTAATTATAATTGTACTTAGCATTTTAATTATTTGCTTTTTAATATTTACTGCATATAATACATTAAATAGCAACATTATTTCTGGTGTACACATAAAAGGATTAGATGTCTCAAATATGAGCATGTCTGATGCAAAATATCACTTAGATAATTATTTAAATAATTTATTACCTGAAGAAATAAAAGTAAAACATGGAGATTTTGAAACAACTATTTCACTTTCACAAATTGGGGCTACTTTTGATACTAAGTCAGCCATAAACAGTGCCTACAATGTTGGAAGACAAGGAAATATTTTTCAAAATAATATGTATGTATTATCAACAATGTTCGGAAATGTAAATATTGAACCTATATTAAAAATTGATAAAGAACAATTAACAAAAAATCTAGAAGATATTTCTACTCAATTGCCTGATAAAGTAACAGAAAGTAGTTATTATATTGAAAATTCTAATTTAATTATTACTTCTGGAAAAGAAGGTAATGTTATAGATACTGATGCTACTATTGAAGTTATAAAAAATGTTATTTCAAATCTTTCAAATATTGAAGAGCCAATTGAAATGGTCGTAAAATCAGAGAAACCTAATTCTATAGATATTGAAAAAATTCATAATGAAATTTATAAAGAACCAGTAGATGCTTATTATACTCAAGATCCATTTACTGTTTATCCTTCTGAAAATGGCGTTGATTTTAACGTTTCAATAGAAGAAGCAAAAGCTATTTTAGGTGATCAAACTGCTGAAGAATACACTATACCTTTAAACATATTATACCCAAAAGTAACAACTAATATGATAGGAACAGAAGCTTTTCCTGATTTGTTATCTACATATTCTACTAACTATGCTGCAAGCAATAAAAACAGGACAACAAATTTAATATTAGCAGCAAATAAAATAAATGGAACTGTTTTAATGCCTGGTGAAACTTTTTCTTACAATAAAGTTGTTGGTGCTAGAACCATTGCAGCTGGATATAAAGAAGCTCCTATTTATGTTAGTGGAGAAGTAGTAGATGGTGTTGGTGGTGGTATTTGTCAAATCACAACAACTCTATATAATGCTGTGGTTTATGCTAATTTAGAAATTGTGCAAAGAACTAATCATCAATTTGTTCCTTCTTACGCACCAGCTAGTAGAGATGCCACTGTTGTTTATGGTTCTATTGATTTTCAATTTAAAAACAATAGAAATTATCCAATAAAAATTGTATGTTCTGTATCAGGAGGAGTCGCAAACTTCCAAATTTTTGGATTAAAACAAGAAAATGATTATGATGTTGAAATCTCTGCTTATGTAACTGGTAGAACACAAACAGCTATATATTCTGAAGCTTATAAAATTCTTAAGCAAGACGGTAAAGTTGTTAGCTCAGAATTATTATCTAAAGATACTTATAAAAGACATTAAAAAACTTACCCACCATATAATATATATGGTGGGCTTTTATATTTTACATTGTCAAAGTTCCATTTGGTGTATTTGTAATTATTAAAATATCCTCTTCTCTTCCATTTTCAGCATTTATATAAACTAAAAATTCTCTATCATCAACTTTTCCCTTGAATTCATAACAAAGTATTTCTGTTTTCCATTCTGTTGGAATAACAGCCATTCCTTCACTTTCTATTTGTAAATCTTTATTCAAGTTTTTCTTTGCTTCTTCTTTTGCTATTTTAATATTACCTATATTTCTCTCTGTATGATTATTTAAATATCCTGTTGTTTCAATTCCTAGCACTTCTCCATTATCTAAAGCGACTTTAACTTTTATTAAATCAGGATACATAACAGTATTATTTTGTGAATATGCATAATTAATTGTAACTATTCCCTCTTGTTTTAAATAATAAGTTTCCTTCATATTATTAAAGCCTTTACTCTCTAAAAACTCTTTTCCTTTTTTATCCGCTTCTTCTTGTGATATAATTTCCGAATTAACATCACGGTTTGAATTCATAAATACTATATGTCCACCTTTTTTAGAAATAGATATATTAATTGTTTCTTCATTATTATTCTTTACAGAAAAATCATAAACCGGAATAGTTGCATTTTCTGAATATCCCATATTTGTAATTTCTTTTATATTGTTCTTTCCTATAAATTCTTCTGCTTTTTGTTTAGCTTGTTCTTCTTCAATGTCTTCTCCTGTTAAGCCTTTCTTTTCTTCACTTGTTAAATGTTCTGAAAAAGCACCATCATATATCAAGCCTGAATATTCATGAAAATTTTCCTCTAAATTACTAAAACTTTCTTTAGATATATTGTCGACTTGTTGTGCAAAAGCAATATTTCCCTTTTTGGTTAATTCTCCCCATTCTAACCTACCATTATTTAAATCTTCAGCAAGTTGATTTAAGGTATTTTCTAATTCTACACTATATCCATGTAGATCTTTTAAATTTCCTAAATCCTCAGTTGATAATCCTTCTTTATAAATATTTTTTCTTGATAAAGTATAACTATAATCACTCACTTGATTTAAAAACTTTTCAGTATTCTCTAATTCTTGACTTTCTATAGGTAACATGCTCAAATAGCTTTGTGCTAAATTAGCTTCTCTCCATAAATTCGTTAATGTTTCTGCCCCATGCTCTGGTGTAGAAGATATCATAGACTTTGCTAAATATGTTTCTACATTTTGAACATAATTCACAACTTCATAAAAAGCTGCATTATAACTATTTTCAGACGCTTGTCTATATTCTGTTTGTTTCTTATATAGTATAATTCCTAAAACTGCTACTATTATTAATAGCACACATATTACACTTAGCATATGTCCTTTTTTTAACCTATTTTTCCAATCAATTAACTTGTTCATAAAATCTCCTTTTCAAAAATCAAATTTTAATTTTATCTATTTACAAAATCTATGTTTTCCTATTGTTTTTACTAATGGCCTTGACCATATCCACTTATTAGTTGCAGTTGCTGGATTAAAATAATATATACATCCTCCTGTAGGATCCCATCCATTTTTAGCATCTTGTGCCGCTTTGTATACAGTAGACCCTTCTGCTATAGGTTGATTAATTTGCCCATCTGATACTGCAGTAAATGCACCTGATTGATAAATAACTCCTGCTATTGTATTAGGAAATTGTGAGCTTTTTACTCTATTTAATATTACAGCACCAACCGCTACTTGCCCTTCATATGGTTCTCCTCTTGCTTCACCATTAATTGCTCTTGCCATTAATTGAATATCTGAAGTATTTGAACTTGCAGCATAACTTATATTATAATCATTATTATTATCATTTAATAACATAATTCCAAATACAGTAATAATTAAAACTAAAAATAAAAATATTACTTTTAATATATTTTTCAAATAATCACCCATTTCTTTTTCATATTTAATTTTATTTTGTATAAAATTTTAAAAAATATTCCATTTTTGAAATTTTTTTATTTTTATGATATAATCCGAACTAGATATATTCCAAAAATATATAATAGAATATATCTTTTTATTTTTAATATTTTAGGAGAAAAATATGAAAATTATTATTTTTTATGCCTCTTATGGTGGAGGGCACTTAAATGCTGCAAAATCAATTAATGAATGTATTAATGAAACTTATCCAGAAGTAACTGTTGAGTTAATAGATTGCATGAAATATGTTAATAAAACAGTTGAAAAATTAACAACTGCAGCTTACAGAGAAATGGCAAAAAAAGCTCCTTGGGCTTGGGGAAGAATTTATTCTGATTCTCAAAAAGGACCTTTAGCTCATCTTTCTTCTAGATCTAATAAAATAATGGCTATTAAACTTTTAAAACTTTTACGTGAAAAAAATGCAGATTTAATAATTTCAACACACCCTTTTAGTAGTCAAATGTGTAGCTATTTAAAAAGAAAAGGAAAAATAAATTCAAAAATTGCTACTATAATGACAGATTTTGCTCCACATGACCAATGGCTTGTTGGAAGCTATTTTACTGATTATTTCTTTGTAGCAAATAATAAAATGAAAAACTATTTAATAAATGCAAGTATTCCAGAAAATAAAATATATGTAAGTGGAATTCCTATATCAAATAGATTTTTAAAACATTACAATAAAGATGAAATATTAAAAGAATTTAATTTATCAAAAAATAAAAAAACTATTTTATTTTTTGGTGGTGGCGAATTTGGATTAGGTAAATCTAAAACCTTAAAAATATTTGAAGATTTTATTACTGCAAAAAAAGATATACAAATTATAGCTATTTCAGGAAAAAATCAAAAAATGAAAGATGGCTTTGAAGAGATAATAAACAAACACAATGCAAATAATTATACTTGTCTTTTAGGATTCACTAATAAAGTCCCTGAATTAATGAGTATATCTGATCTAGTCGTTACAAAACCTGGCGGATTAACAACTTCAGAAAGCCTTGCTTCACATTTACCTATGGTTGTAATTAATCCTATCCCTGGTCAAGAAGAAGAAAATGCAGAATTCTTGGAGGAAAAAGGAATTGCTGTGTGGATTAGAAAAAAAGATGACAGTAGTAAAATAATTAATTATTTATTATCTAATCAAGAAGAACTTGAAAATATGAGAAAAAATACTGAAATTTTAGCTAAACCAAATTCAACAAAAAATATTTGTGATATTTTATTAAAAAATCCAACTTTATAAAAGCTGGATTTTTTACTTTCTATATTTCTCTTCTACCTTCTAATGCTTTAGTTAAAGTAATTTCATCTGTATACTCTAAATCTCCTCCCACAGGAATTCCGTGTGCTATTCTTGTCACTTTTACCCCCAATGGTTTTATTAATTTTGACAAATACATAGCTGTTGCTTCACCCTCTACCCTAGGATTTGTAGCTAAAATAACTTCTTTTACTTGTCCATCCATTAATCTAGATAATAATTCTTTTATTTTTATATCATCTGGACCAATTCCATTCATTGGTGAAATAGAACCATGCAGAACATGATAAACACCTTTAAATTCATGCGTTTTCTCCATTGCAATAATATCTCTTACATCCTCTACAACACAAATAATACTTTGATCCCTTTTTGGATTGCCACAAATATTACAAGGATCTGTATCTGATATATTATAACATTTACTACAATATTTTAAGTTCTTTTTAGCATTTACAATAGAAGAAACAAATTCATTTGTTTCTTCTTCTGAGCAATTCAACATATAAAAAGCTAATCTTGCTGCTGTTTTATGTCCTATACTTGGTAATCTTTCAAAACTTTCTATTAATTTCTCAATTGATGGTGAATATAATGACACTTTATAGTTCCTCCGTTCAAAAAATCAAAGTGACAAAAATATTATTTTTTATCACTTTTTATTTATTACATTAATCCTGGTATATTAAATTTTCCTAGTTCTGCAGCTTGTGCTGAGTCAACCTTTCTTAATGCTTCATTTACACATGTTAAAATTAAATCTTCTATCATTTCAACATCATCTGGATCAACTACTTCTGGTTTAATTTTAATTTCTTTTAATAATTTTTCTCCAGAAACTTTAACAGTAACTGCTCCTCCACCTGCAGATGCATCAAATTCTTTTGTAGCTAATTCTGCTTGAGATTTTTCCATATCTGCTTGCATTTTTTTAGCCTCTTTCATTAAATTATTAATATTCATTCCTCCGAATCCTCCCATTCCTCCTGGGAATCCACCTCTTTTTGACATTTTATTTCCTCCTTATACTTAACTTTCCTATTTTTATAGGTATTTATAATTATTTTATTCAATTACATTAAATGGTATATCTGATTGATTTGCTAAATTTTGCAAATTTTCTTCTTGAGTCATTTGATGTACTTGATTGTTTTGTGTAATATATTTTATTTGCATTTCCTTGCCACAAGCAATAGAAACTAAGTTTGATATTTCTCTAATATTTTCTGGTTTTTCTAAAACAGTTTTTCCAAAAGATGTCATACCATTAGGAAATTCAATTCCAACTGTCATATCATTAATCTCTTTTGCTTTTGTATTCATTAAATTAGTATATAATACTATTTTTCCACTTTGTTTTAAATCATTAACAATCTGTGGCCAATATTCTTCTGATTTATTTGAAAATTTCTTTTCTTTATTACTTTTGGGTATATTTGTATTCTTAAATTCTGTGCTATTTTTTGAAGATACCCCAAATGTCATTCTTGGTTCATTTGATTGTACCTGTTGAACTGGCATAGTCATATTGCTTGTTACTTTTGATGTTCTTAAATATTTTTCTATTTTATCAAGTCTTTCTTCCAAATTTGAACTTGTTTCTGCTTGTTTGCTACACAATTTAATAATACCAGCTTGGAACATAATTGTTTTTTGAGTTGACCATTTTATATCATTTTCTAAATTTGATAATTGGTAAATTATATCAACTAATTTTTCTTTTGAAACCTTTTCTGATATAATTTTTATTTTGTTCAATTCTTCTTCACTATATAATTCTAATTTATTCGAAGCTTTATACACCAATATATCTTTTACATATTTTATTAATTCCCATAATAAATTATTTATATCTTTTCCATCTTCTAAAACTTCATCAATATTTGCCAATGCTTTATCTACATCATATTCAAGAATACTTTCTGTTAATTGATGTATATATGTTATTTTAGGAATTCCTACTAAATCTTTAATTTTATCTTCATCAATTTTGTTTTCGCCATCTTGGATACATCTTTCTAATATAGATAGAGCATCCCTCATTGCTCCTTCTGAAAGAACTGCTATAATATTTAACGCTTCTTTAGTTATTTCTATATTACTTTTTTCACAAACAATATTTAATCTTTTTATAATATTTTCATTTGAAATTTTTTTAAAATCAAATCTTTGACACCTTGATAAAATAGTTGCCGGTAATTTTTGTGGTTCTGTTGTTGCTAATATAAATTTAACATGTTCAGGTGGTTCTTCTAATGTCTTTAAAAGTGCATTAAAAGCTCCTGTTGACAACATATGAACCTCATCAATAATATATACTCTATATTTAGCTTTCGTTGGTAAAAAGTTAACTTCTTCACGAATGCTTCTAATATCTTCTACACTATTATTAGATGCTGCATCCATTTCGACTATATCTGTAAGAGATCCGTTTATAGCCCCTTTGCAAATTTCACATTCATTACATGGTTCTCCGTCTTTTGGATTCAAGCAATTAATTGCTCTTGCTAAAATCTTTGCAGCTGATGTTTTTCCAGTTCCTCTTCCTCCATTAAACAAATATGCATGCCCTACTCTGCCAGCTATAATTTGATTTCTTAAAGTCCTTGTTATATGTTCTTGACCAACAATTTCTGAAAAAGTAATTGGTCTAAATTTTCTATAAAGAGCTGTGTACCCCATATATTTCACATCCTTTATATTATAAAAAATGGTAAATACTTAAATCTCTCTATGGAAAGCATCCCACATAAAGATAAACTACTTATTGCTGCTTCCTCCCGGACCTGACAAGATTCATAGGTCTTTATTGGTATACTCTCCATACAAAGATTAAGTACATACCATTTGTATTATATAATGAATTCTACATTTTATCAAGTAAAATTTTTAATTTTTAGTTCTTTTAAAGATAATATTGCTTAAATCGGTTATTTCTTTAGCTGCTGTTCCATTTTCTACAACACCTTCAACTGGCATATCAAATGATAAATTTGATTTATATTCTTTTCCTGATTCTGTTTTAATTGTTAAATCAAATGTTATTGTTGCTTTTAATTCATCTTCTGATACCCCAGATTTTTTTAGTAAATCCATATGATTAATTTCTTCATCATTTGAAGTATATTCAGCGATTTTATCATTTGCATATCTAAAAATTATAAGTCCACCTTGATTAGAAATTTTCAAACTTTTTTGGTCTGTTTCCATTGCACCTGTATATTCTATACTCTGAATTAAATTTTCTTCGGTATTACTAAAAATTCCTCCTTGTTCAGCAATATTAGGTCTATAAAAATTTATTACTCCTTTTTCTTGATTTTTTTGAACATTTATATTATCAATAACTATGCTTTTTATTGCTTCTTGTTTATTATATTTATTATTTCTTTCTATATAAATATAAAAGTCATTATTTTGATTAATATCAAAAGACCATTTGTTTTCTCCAGGGTCTTTATCTACTCCTTCTGAAGAACTAACAATCCTAACTTTTCCTAGTTTAAAAGGCATATTCGTTTCGCCTTCTACATTATATTTTAAAATAATAAGACCTAATCCAAATAAAATAACAGCCACTATTACAATTACCATACAAATATGAAAGGATTTTTTATTGATTAAATATTTTATTTTTTCCTTCATTTTATCCTCCTAAAGAATTTATAATTCTACTTTTTCAACTTTCTTAACATTTTAAAAAAATCTTTCAAAATTGTTTCACATTGTTCTAACATAATTCCTTTTTCTACTTCAACTTTATGATTAAAAGTATAATCGTCAAATAAATTTAAGACAGAACCTGCCGCTCCTGTCTTATTGTCTAATGCCCCTATATAAATCTTTTTTATTCTAGAATTAATTAACGCTCCTGCACACATAGAACATGGCTCTAATGTTATATACATTTCGCAATCTGTTAATCTCCAACTTTTTAGCTTTTTACTTGCTTTTTGAATTGCTAATATTTCTGCATGTTTAGTTGTATCATATTTTGTCTCTTTTAAATTATGTGCTCTTGCAATTATTTTTCCATCTTTTACTATAACAGCTCCTACTGGAACTTCTAATTTTTCATATGCTTTTTTTGCTTCTTTTAAAGCTTCTTTCATAAAATGTTCTTGCTCGTTTTTTATCATATTATATCCTCTTTTTAAAGTGGTGTGCCTAGGCGGACTCGAACCACCATCGGTCGCTTAGGAGGCGACTGCTCTATCCTGCTGAGCTATAAGCACATATAATTTTTACTATTAATACTATACTATTATTTTATAATATTGTCAATTACGTCCTTGTTTTAAATTTAAGTATTTCTCAACTTGTACCATCTATTTCATAGTTACAATTCATATGAAAAAATTGAAACTTAAATATTTAATTCTATTGTTTCTATTGACAACCTTTGTTATAATATTATAGGTGATAAAAATGCAAAGAATATTAAGTCATATGAGAAAAGCAATAGAAGAATATAAAATGATAGAAGAAGGAGATAAAATTGCTATATGTTTATCAGGTGGAAAAGACTCCATCACAATGTTACATGCCTTTAAATCTTTACAGAGATTCTATCCTAAAAAATTTGAAATAATTGCAATTAGCATAGATCCAGGATTTGAATTCTTTGATACTCAACTTTTGCAAAATACATGTGATAATTTAGAGATTCCATTATTTATAGAAAAAAGCAATGCAAAAGAAATTGTTTTTGACATAAGAAAAGAAAAAAATCCTTGTTCACTATGTGCAAACTTGCGTAGAGGCATTATTAATTCAATTGCCATACGAGAAGGATGCAATAAAATTGCTCTAGGACATAATCAAGATGATGTTTTAGAAACATTTCTACTTAATTTATTTTATACAGGAAGTATAGGAACTTTTTCTCCATTAAGTTATATGGATAGGACTAAAATAACTTTAATTAGACCTCTAATATATACTCCTGAAAAAGACACTAAAAGATTTGTTAGAAAAAATAATTTAACGGTTATGCCTAAAGTTTGTCCTATGGACCGGAACTTCAAAAAGAGAAGATATGAAACAATTAATTTTTTCATTATCTAAAAATATACCTATGATTCGTGCAAATTTATTTGGTGCTATTAAAAGAAATTTAGATGATTGGAAAATAAATAATTAATTTTATTATTAATAAAATGTGAGGAATTAAAATGCAAAAAAACAATTTAGACGAAACAACAAATCTATTACTAAATAATGAATATAGCCTAAATGATAATGATGAAGTTGATGAAGAAATAGAATATAAAAATATTAAAAAGAAGAAAAAAACAAAAAAGAAAAAAATATTACTAATTTTAAAAATATTATTTTTTCTAATTTTATTGTTTGTAATATTTATTTTTTTATTTTTTAAAACCTCTCTTTTCCAAAAATATAAAGAACTATGGGTTGAAACAGCTATGTCAACAATGAATCATCAATTTCTAGCTACATGGTTCTTATCTGAAGATGAGATTAACAAAATATTAAAAAAATCTGAAGTTCAAAATAATGAAAATTCAAACTCTGATAATATTACAATATCAAATGAAAAAGAAAAAAATAAAAAAGAAATATCATTAGAAAAAATTACTGGGAAAAACTATGTCGGTTTTGTAATGACAATCCCAGATGCTTCAAAAGTAAAATTAGTTGATGGAAGAAAATCTTCTAGAGGGTCTAAACTAAGTGAAATAGTTACATCTAATAATGCTATAGCTGGAATAAATGCAGGTGGCTTTTCTGATGATGGAGGTGTAGGTGCTGGTAATTTATTAAATACCGCTACAATTATGAACAAAACTCTCCAATATGGTAATAAAACTTCTAGATATAGTTTTATCGGATTATCTTCTGATTCAAAATTAGTACTTGGAAAATATACATATCAAGAAGCACTTAATCACAAAATAGAATCTGCAATTGAATTTGGTCCTTATTTAATTGTAAATGGAAAAAATCAAATAAGTAATTCAAATTCTGGACGGAATTCAACCTAGAAGCGCTATTGGCCAAACTAAAGATGGTACTTTTATATTTGTTGTAATTGATGGCAGACAAGTAGGATATAGTATAGGAACTAATTTATTAGAATTACAAAATATTTTTAATAAATACGATGCATATAATGCTACTAATTTAGATGGTGGGTCATCTGCTACAATGTATTATAATGGAAAATTAGTTAATAAGCCTTCTACTCCCGCTGGAGAAAGATATCTGCCTAATGCATTTATAGTAGAAAAATAAGATTTTTGAACTGTTTACTTTTTATAGTTTCAGTTCAAAAATCTTATTTTTTATTTTATTTAATTATTTTACTTAATTCTTCTTTTAATTCTTCCATCTTGTTTATTGCTTTTTCCTCTGATTCATCTTTTACACCTATATATAATTTTATTTTAGGCTCTGTTCCAGAAGGACGTATACAACACCATCCATCATCTTCAAGTTCATAATACAAAACATTTGATTTCGATAAACCTGTTGTTGTAGTTTCTCCTGTTACTAAATCTTTTTGTACATCTCTATCAAAATCTTTAAATTTTAATACTTTAGCTGATCCTATTTTTTCAGGTGATGCACTTCTCATATCATTCATAATTTGTTTTATTTTTTCAGCACCTTCGCTTCCTTCTAAAACAATTGATACTTGAGTCTCTTTATAATATCCATATTTCTTATAAATTTCTTGCATTTGATCCCACAATGTTTTACCTTGTGTTTTATAATAACAAGCAGCTTCACAAAGTGCCATTACAGCTGCTATAGCATCTTTATCTCTAGCATAATCTCCAATTAAACAACCATAACTTTCTTCAAATCCAAATATATATGTCTTATTTTTTTCTTCTTCTGCTTTTTTCATAACAGCACCAATATTCTTAAATCCTGTTAATACTTCTATACACTCTAATCCGTACTCTTTCGCAATTGCTTTTGCTAAATTTGAAGATACAATTGTTGTAATAAGCATACCATCTTTTGGTAATATTCCTTTTTCTTTCATTTGAGAAATTCTATATTCAGCAATTAATAATGCAGACATATTTCCTGTATATTCCATATATTTTCCTGTTACATTATCTTTTGCAAAGATTCCTAATCTGTCAGCATCTGGATCTGTTGCTAATACTAAATCAGCATCTACCTTCTCTCCTAGTTCTAATGCTAACTTAAATGCCTTTTTATCTTCTGGGTTTGGATAACTTACTGTTGGGAAATTGCCATCTGGTTCTTTTTGCTCTGGAACAACATATACATTTTCAAATCCTAATTCTTTTAATAGTCTTTCTGTTACTGTATTTCCTGTTCCATGTAATGGAGTATAAACAATTTTTAATTTTTTTCCTTCTTCCTTTATAGCTTCAGGATTTAAAATTTGACTTTTTAATACATTTAAATATTTATCATCCATTTCAGTCCCAATAATATTAAATAATCCAGCTTTTTCCGCTTCATTTCTTCCTATTTCTTTAATTTGACTATAGCTTTTTATTTCTCTTACTTTTGAAATTATATCTTTATCTCTTGGTGCTACAATTTGTGCCCCATCATCCCAATATACTTTATAACCATTATATTGAGGTGGATTATGACTTGCTGTTATCATAACTCCAGCTGTACATCCTAATTCTCTTACAGCATAAGACAATTCAGGAACTGGTCTTAAATTCTCAAATAAATACGTCTTTATTCCATTAGCATTTAATATTAATGCTGTTTGCATGCTAAATTCTTTTGACATTTTTCTTGAATCATAACTAATAGCTACACCTTGTTTTTCTGTTCCTTGTTCTACTATATAGTTTGCTAGGCCTTGTGTTGCTTTTCCTACTGTATATTTGTTCATACGATTTGTACCTGCTCCAATAACACCACGAAGACCAGCAGTCCCAAATTCTAATTCTTTATAAAACCTATCCTCTATTTCTTTTTCATTATCCTTTATTTCTAACAATTCTTTTTTTGTTTCTTCATCAAATTCTGGACTTTCACACCATTTTTTATATTCATCTAAATAATTCATATTTTATCTCCTTTTTTACTAATCTAGGTTATAAAATTTTTTATATAATTCTCTTGCCGTTCTTGGACAATCCACACCAGCTGAATCAGCATTTTTTACAGGTGCAAATTCTTCTTCTCTTTTTACTCTTAATACTGCCATTTCATCAACTTCTCCAAATGCATCAAACAAAAATGCTTCAAATTTATATGCATTAGGTGATTCTGGTTCAACTAAATCACCTTTTTTATCTATATATTTTGCTTTTTTATATGCTACATGATAAGGAAGTGGATTTGCCCCCATTCTTTCTATAGCTCCTACACTAAATAAATTACATAAAATATGAGATTCTCCATATAATAATTCACCATTTTCATCTGTAGACTCTGCCATTTCATCTGTTATTTCTGTATATTCAATAACATTTGGTTTTCCATTTCTTTTACAAAAAACTCCTACTTTTTCTTTTGGATTTGCTTTAACTACAGATTTACATGCTACAGTTACTTGTTTATCTATTGCAACCCCCATAAGTACAGGGTCAACCATTTTTACTAAACAGTTATCTACTCCTCCAATAAATACCCATTCAACGCCCATTTCTCTCATCTTTTTTGTCATTCCATTTTTAACTAAAGATTCATAAATGCCACCATGTCCATCTGCTGCCAATTTAATCAATCCATCTTCTCCAATTAATATTTTTCCTTCTGTATCCATCATTGGTAATTCACCTTGAATAAAGAAGAAAATATTTTTATCTTTTTCATATCCAAAATATTTATGTTTTTCAAAGAATTCAACAGTATTTTCTTTACTTGTCATAATAAACCATGGAATAGTAACTCCATATTTTTTTCCCTCTTCTTTTAATCTATCACATAATAATTCAAATAAAGATTTATGAGAATTTAAACCTATATCATAAGTACCTTTTGGCCCATTATGTCCTAATCTTGTTCCTTGTCCTCCTGCCATTGTTACAGCTGCCAATTTTCCTTCTTTAATAGCTTTTTTCCCTATGTTTTCATAATATTTATATTTTTCATTTAATTTATATTTATCTAAATAATCAATTGGTGTGATTTCGTCCTTAGTAGACTTCTCTTTTTTCTCTGTACTCCTATATAAACTATCTACAAGTTCAAAATCTATATTTTCAATTTCTTCTAATAGTTTTTGTTTATGGACATCATCTAACTTGTCATAATGATTTAACAAGTGCTCTTGCCCATATTTTTTTAAAATTGCTTTTATTTCTTCTAATCTAGCATCCATACAAAAAACTCCTTTTCTTACTATATTTAATATTTTTACTTATATACTATTTTTAAAAAAAAAGCAACATATATTTTATTATTTTATTATATTTTTTCCCGTAGTTTTCAGCGTAAACTTATACTGATTCATAATATTATCCATATCTTGTGATATTTCTTCCATATCATAACAGTCAATAATCTCTACATTTTTGCTTTTTTCAGTCCATTTTTCTATATTTTCATTTATATTTTTTATATAATTTTCTTTTCCTTTTACAAAGATCACCATATCTTTTTTACTTTTTATATCTTCATTTATCTTTTTAAATTTATTTAAATCGTTATTTTCCCAATCTATTTTTAATATATCCACTTTTTTATCTTCGTTTAAATTTATTTTAGATACTAATGTTTTTATTGTTTCTTTTAAATTATTTTCTGTTAATACAATAACTTCTTTACTTTCATCCAATTTTTTATTTATATATGGTAAACTTATCATTTCAAAATGATAATCACTTGCATAAAATGCACATGTTTTTTCTTTTGTTTTCTGATTTTTATTCATTAAAAATCCGCCCCTTTAACTTTTTTAAACCATACGGAAACTACTATTTTCTTCATTTTGGCTTACTGGTAAATTTTACCATTAGTTTTGAAATATGTCAATAATATTTCAAATAAATTCATCGACATTTTTTGCAAATTGTATAAATTTTCTCTGATTTGGTAATAATTAATTTAAAGAATATTTTTCAAAAAAAGTTTTTTGGAGGTAATAAATGAAAATTATAATAAATTTATTGAAAAATTCAAAGGTAAAAATGGTAATTATTTTAAGCTTTTTACTTTTTATTTATATAACAGTTTGCGCATTTTCTTATGCACAAAATATATCAACTGACATTGCAAATAATGTTTTTAGATTACATGTTCTTGCTAATAGTGATAGTGAAGAAGATCAAAATTTAAAATATAAAGTACGTGATAGCTTATTAAAATATATGAGAGAAATCTGCGGAAATTGCAAAAATAAATAAGAAGCCATTTCTTTAGTAGAAAAGAACAAAGAAAATTTTAAACAAATTGCATTAGATACTATTAGAAGTGAAGGCTATTCTTACGATGTTAATATTAATATTGGTAATTTTGAATTTCCAACTAAAGATTATGGAGATATTTCTTTACCTGCTGGATATTATGATGCTTTAAGAGTAGAAATAGGAGAAGCAAAAGGTCATAACTGGTGGTGCGTAATGTTTCCTCCACTATGTTTTGTAGATATTTCTTCTGGTGTAGTTCCAGATGAATCAAAGGAATTGCTAGAAAACAACCTATCTGAAGAAGAATTCGCCTTAATATCAGAAAATGATAATAATACAGAAATTCAATTTAAATTTAAATTATTGGAATTTTTTAATCAAAATGGTATGATTACTGCAAAAAAATAGTTGCAATCCTTTTGACTTTATGTTATATTAAATTAGTAGATAGAGTGTTAACATTAGATACACTCTATTTTATTTGAATAAATATTTTATAAAAATATTTATAGTATAAGAAATCAAATATATT
>ERZ779668.245-NODE-245-length-18464-cov-2.2634_pt1 | contig 18464 bp, 23 predicted proteins | sample MGYA00511101_ERZ779668 | MGnify/ENA primary metagenome ERZ779668 (study PRJEB29588, sample SAMEA2155636) | human gut metagenome | biome: human gut; feature: human-associated habitat; material: faeces | place: Denmark | collected 2008/2010 ...
AAAAACATTTTTTCAGGTCTTACCCATAACTGACGATTATCTTCTCTATTATATAAAGGTTTATAAACTACCATTCTTTCTTTTGTTTCTGAATCATAAGCAACATCTTCTACAAAATAATAATTTCCTTTAAAATGACGATAAACTTTACCTATTTTTATTTGATACATTTTAAAATTAATCCTCCATTTATAAAATTTGTTAATATTATATCTTATTTTCAACTAAACGGGGTAAAATAAAAGAAGAAATAATTTAAATGGAGATTGATAAAAGTGTTAATAGAGTTTATAAAATTTTTAATTTATTCAGGAATAATTGTTATTATTTCAAAATATGTATTAGTTACTACATTAAGAAAACTAGCAGAAACACTAAATTTAAAACCAAAAACAGTAGGAGATATCGCAGGATACGCGACTTCTATGCCAGAATTATTAACGATTGGAACATCAAGCTTTAGTGGTTTAATATCAGCAAGTATTGTTAATGTAATAAGTTCAAATGTAATAAATTTAATACAATATGTATCATCTATTTTTTTAAATAAAAATCAAAAGGTGTTAAAGAATAGAGCAATTAAAATAGATTTGATTTTGGTTGCAATAACAATTATAATTCCAATTATATTGTTTGCTTTCAATATAGAGATAAATATAGGAGTAGTTCCAATTTTTATTGGGCTATGTGTGTTGTTTGTTTATTTGAATTCGAATGTTCATAAATTATATTTGAAAAATGAAGAAGAAAAATTGGAAAAAGAGATAGAGAAAGAAGAAAAGTGGCAAAAAAATAATAAAAAGAAGACAGTAAAATATATATTTTATTTATTGTGCTCAGGTGTGTTGCTTTTTGTTGTGGGGGAATTGCTTGGAAATACTCTTGAAAATCTTTGTAATCAGTTTAATATTTCACAGACAATTATAGGTATTTTGCTTGGTTTTATTACAAGTATTCCTGAATTGATTACTTTTTTTGAAGCTCAGAAGCATTATAAAAAGAATACAGAAGATGCAATTTTAGGTGTTGTTGAGGCAACTAATAATCTTTTTACATCTAATATTTTGAATCTTTTTGTTATTCAATCTATTGGAAGTATAATTTATAGTATTTTTGCGTGAAGTTAAGTATTATAGCTTGATTAAATAATGTAAAAAATTATTCCCCTTTAAAGAATCATCTTTTGTATCATTTAATAAATAAAGGCCGGAAATTATGAATTTTAAATAAAAAACACTTGACAAAACTAAACAAAATGAGTTATAATATTATTCGTTACAAGAAGAAGTCAAACTTCTCACCTTATCTAAACTAGGAAAAAGGTTAGAATTAAATAAACTTAGCAAATACATGCTAGTATTATTTTAGATTTGACTTGTAACAAGAGTCAAATTTTTTTATTATTGGAGGTGTTTTTTATAAAACAAGAATTACCAATCAACAGACAAATCAAAGCAAGAGAAGTTCAATTAATTGGAGAAAATGGAGAAAAATTAGGTGTTATTTCTTTTAACGAAGCTTTAGAAAAAGCAGAAGAAAAAAACTTAGATTTAGTATTAGTTGCACCAAATGCAACACCAGTAGTTTGTAAAATAATGAATTATGGAAAATACAAATTTGAACAAGCTAAAAAAGAAAAAGAAGCTAAGAAAAAACAAAAAGTGTTAGAAGTAAAAGAAATAAGAGTAACTCCAAATATTGAAGAACATGACTTTGGTTTTAAATCAAAAAATGCAAGAAAATTTTTACAAGATGGAAATAAAGTAAAAATTACTGTTAGATTTAGAGGAAGAGAAGTAAACAATTCAAAAGCTGGAGAAATGGTTCTAAATAAATTTATAGAAAATTTAGAAGATGTTTCAATTGTTGAAAAGTCACCTAAATTAGAAGGTAGAAACATGTTTACAATTTTAGCTAAAAAAACAGAAAAATAAAATCTGTTAATATAAAAGCAAATAAAAAAGCGAAAGGAGTTTATAATTATGCCAAAATTAAAAACAAATAAAGCTGCTAAAAAAAGATATTCTTTAACAGCTACAGGAAAAGTAAAAAGAACAAAATCAAACAGAAGACATTTATTAGCAAATAAGACAAAAAGACAAAAAAAATCAGGAAGAATTCAAAATGGATACGCAGATAAAACATGCGAAAATACAATTAAGAAATTATTACCATATGGAAATTAATAAGAATAAGGAAGGTGAAAATAAATGGCAAGAGTAAAAACAGCAAGAACAACTAGAGCAAGACATAAGAAAATATTAAAACAAGCTAAAGGATATTATGGAGCAAAAAGTTATAGATTTAGAAATGCAAACCAAGCAGTTATGAAATCTTTATCATATGCATATGTTGGAAGAAAAGATAAGAAAAGCAATTTTAGAAAATTATGGATTGCAAGAATAAATGCAGCTGCAAGAATGAATGGAACAACATATAGTAAAATGATAGCAGGGTTAAAGAAAGCAAATGTTTCTATTAACAGAAAAATGTTAGCAGAAATAGCTGTATCAGATCCAAAAGCATTTACAGAAATTGCAGAAGTTGCAAAAAAAGCATAGTAAAAAGTAAAATAAAAAGCTATTAGGAAAATAATTTAAAATTAAAATCCTAAATAGCTTTTTTTATTGTTTTTTCATTTTAGGTTTAGAAATTAAAGATGCTAAATATCCGAAAAATACAGCAGCAGAGATTCCACCTGCAGCAGCTTTCACACCCCCTGTAAAAGCGCCAAGTAACCCACTTTCCTGAACACCTTCTATAGCACCTTTAGCTAGGTTATAGCCAAAACCTGTAAGAGGGACAGTAGCACCTGCTCCAGCAAAGTCAACAAGATATTTATAAATACCTAATCCACCTAAGATAGCACCGGTGGTAACAAATATAACTAGAATTCGAGCTGGTGTAAGTTTGGTTTTATCAATTAAAATTTGTCCAATAATACAAATAATACCACCAGTTAAAAAGCATTTTGCTAACATGGGCCAATTAAAAACATTCAACCAATTTATATCCATAGTTATTATATCCTTTCATTTTAAATTTCTATACTAATAGCATGAGCAATTCCAGGGATACTTTCTCCTTGTTGTGAAGTCGTAGAATTTGTTAAAGCACCTGTAGCTATTAATAGTATCTTTTTTAGTTTTTTTTGTTTTAATTGCTTAAAGAAATAGCCAGAAAAAACAGTGCCACAACAACCACAGCCACTACCTCCAGAATGAGTGTCCTGAGAATTTTTGTCAAATATTAAAACACCGCAATCATTATAATTTGATTTAATATTGTATCCTTGAGATTTTGCAAGGTCAATAGCAATTTCTTTTCCAATATGTCCTAAATCACCACTTATAATTGCATCATAGTAACTAGGAGATCTACCAGTATCTAAAAAATGAGTAATTAAAGTATCATTAAATGCTGGAGCCATAGCAGCACCCATATTATTAGCATCTTTTATTCCCATATCAACAATTTTACCTGGGGTCACGTGAGTTATATAAGGACCTGTACCATTTTTAGACAAGATAGCAGCTCCAGAACCTGTAACAGTCCATTGACTTGAAGGAGGCCTTTGATTTCCTAACTCCAAAGGAAATCTAAATTGTTTTTCAGCACTACAAAAATGGCTAGAAGTAGCACATAAAACATTATTTGCAAAACCTTCTACAGCTATAGAACCCAAAATCATAGATTCTACAAAAGTAGAACAAGCACCAAAAACTCCAAAAAAAGGAATATTTTCTTCTCTTAAACCAAAACTAGAAGAAATACATTGATTTAATAAATCACCAGCAAACATACAATCAATTTCGCTAGTTGGAATTCCAGATTTAGAAATTACTGTATTTACTGTTTCTTTTATAATTTTACTTTCTGCTTTTTCCCAAGTTTTTTCTCCCCAAAACTCATCATCTAGAGTTTGATCAAAATATTTAGCCAAAGGTCCTTGAGACTCTTTAGGTCCAACAATACTAGCACAGTCAACTATTGTTGGAGGATTATTAAACTTTATAGTTTGTTTACCTACTTTTTCCAAAAAATCATCTCCTATTGAGACATCAGGGACAGGTCAAAAATGTCTCATGAATTTGTCAGAATATGTCGAATTAAGACAAAATTCTATATTTTTCGTGAGACATTTTTGACCTGTCCCTGATGTCTCACGTTATACTAAAGTAATTGCTTGTGTGTTAAATATTAAATATATGATTCCTACAATTATGGAAGCTGAAATACCAAATACAAGTACTGGACCTGCAACAGTAAACATTTTTCCTCCCACACCCATTACATATCCTTCTGATTTGTATTCCATTGCTGGAGAAACAATTGAGTTGGCAAAGCCAGTAATAGGAATTAAAGAACCAGCACCAGCAAATTTTCCTATTTTATTAAATAGATTTAATCCTGTTAAGAATGCTGCTATTCCAATTAATAAAATGGAAACTATTGTACCAGATGCTTGAGTATCAAAACCTCGTTCTTTGCATATATTAAGAATAATCTGCCCAATTGTACAAATTAATCCACCAACCCAAAATGCATTAAAGCAGTTTTTTAGTATTGGAGAATTAGGTGTTTTTTTATCTACATATTCTTGATATGCTTTTTTAGTTTCTAAAGGATTCATATATACACCTCCTAACTATCTTTACGATTTACATCAACAATAAAGCTTAGATCTAAGTCTACAAAATATTCAGAAATTTTATTTCCATCGATATTTGCTCTTTGCTCGATAATTTTAACTTCAGATAAATAATCAATAGTTTTAGAAGCTTCACTAATAGCTTTAACAATGGCATCTTTCCAAGATACAGTGGAACTTCCTGTTATTTTTAAATGTTTTTTTATATCCATATTAAACCTCCAAAAGAACTTTTATAAGTATTTTTTACAAAAGGTAGAAAAAATATACAAAAATAGTAGAAAATATAATGAAAAAATTATATAATCCATCTAATAGATTAAATTATAAAAAGGGAGAAGATTATGATAGATAAAGCACGTGATATAGCTCTACAAACATTATATAAAATTGATATAGAAGGAGCTTATTCTAATATTATATTAGACGAAATGATAAGAAAAAATAGAAATAATTTAGGAGAAGATATTGGGTTAATTTCAGAAATTGTGTATGGAGTTACGACATGGAAATTAACTTTAGATGAAATAGTAAAAAAATATTCAAAAATTAAAATAAAAAAAATTTCACCATGGATTCTAAATATATTAAGAATGTCAATTTATCAAATTATATTTTTAGACAAAATACCAAAATCTGCAGCTGTTAATGAAGGCGTAAACTTAGCAAAGAGATATGGACATAAAAGTAGTTCAGGTTTTACAAATGCAAGTAAGTAAAGATGACTATGAAGAAATGTTTAAAATAAAAGAAATAGAAGAAAAAATTTCTAAAACAAATTCAATTCCAAAATGGATTATAGAAGAATTAAAAAAAGATGGGTTATCATATGAGAAGATAGAAGAAATTTGCAAGTGTTCTAATAAGAAACCTAAAATATCAATTAGAACAAACAAGATAAAAATAGATAGAGAAAGCTTAAAACAAAAATTAAAACAAGAAGGAATACAAGTAGAAGAGGGGATATTAGAAGATTTTCTAATATTAAGTAAAGCCAAGGGAATAGAAAAAATAGATGAATTCAGAAATGGACTATTTACTGTACAAGATGAAGCAGCAGGATTAGTTGCAATAATTTTAAATCCTAATCAAGGAGACAATATTTTAGATGCTTGTAGTAGTCCAGGAGGAAAAACTAGCTATATAGCAGAACTTATAGAAGATAAAGGAAAAATAGAAGCATGGGACATACATAAACACAGGACAGAATTAGTGGAAAAAACAGCTGAGAGATTAGGAATTAGTTCAATACAAACAAAAGTGCAAGATGCGACAGTATATAAAGAAGAATATATTGGAAAATTTGATAAAATTCTTCTGGATGTTCCATGCCTAGGATTGGGAGTGTTAAAGAGAAAGCCAGATATAAAATGGAAGAGAAAACAAGGAGATGTAAAAGAAATATCGAGAATTCAATCCAAGATTTTAAATATTTGTTCAAAATATTTAAAAACAAATGGAGAATTAGTTTATTCGACATGTAGCATTTTAAAAGAAGAAAATCAAAAAGTAATAGAAGATTTTTTAAAGAAAAATACCAATTTTGAAATACAAAAAATTTCATTAAAAAAGGAAAGTTTTTTTAATAAGTATTTACAAAATGAAAAAATTTTACAAGTGTATCAAAATCAGGAAACAGATGGATTTTTTATTTGTAAATTAAGAAAAAAACAATAATATTACAGGAATATTACATTTATATTACGGTTATGTTAAAGATATTGACTTTTTATTAAATAAATATAAAATATAAGTATACTTGTATTTATTATGCAATAAGAATATGTAAAATATTTTCAAGTATTTTTTAGAATTTGTTGTAAAAAATAAATATATACTAATAAAAGGAGAAAAAAATGCCAAGCTGTTTAGGGATATATATTGAAGAACATTTAATTAAATATGCAAAAGTATCTAAGGAACATGAAAATATAAAAGTAGAAGCTTTTGGAATTAAGTTTTATGATAAAATTGGTGATGCAATATCTCAAGTAATAGAAGAAACATACAGTCAAAAAACTCCAATAAGTGTAAATATGTCAGAAGAAATGTATAACTATTTTGATATGTTTGCTTTACTTACAAAGACAGATTTGCAAAAAGCAATAAAAACAGAATTTGAATCTTATTGTTCAGAAAAAGGATATAACCCGAATGTATTTGAAAGAAGATATGCAGTAGTAGACAATCAATTAGACAAAGAAAAAATTAAAGTTATTCATATTGCCGATAACAAAATAGAATTAAATAAAAGAATACAAGAAATTGATGGCTATAAATTAACAAATATTTCTCCTATATCAATGTCAATTCCTAATTTGATTAATATAGAACCAAATGAAAATTGCATTATTGTAAATATGGAAGATAAGACAACAATTACAACTATTATAGATAGTAAAATATATCATGTTGATGTACTAGACGAAGGAAGTACAGATATACTAAGCAAAATCAATTTAAAAGAAAATTCATATTCAAAATCATATGAAATATGTAAAAATACAACAATATATACTTCAGAAGGAAAAGAATTACAAGATGAACAAACAAACTATTTAGAAGACATTATGCCAACTTTATATACAATAGTAAGTAATACACAAAAAATAATAAATTCTACAACAGAAAAGATAAACAAAGTTTATATTACTGGTACAGCAGCATTGGTTAATAATGTTGATTTATATTTCCAAGAATACTTAACAGAATCAAATTGTGAAATATTAAAACCATATTTTATTAATAACACTAAAGATATAAAAGATTATATAGAAGTTAATTCAGCAATTTCAATAGCTTTAATGGGGCTAGGAACAGGAATTGCTGGAATGAACTTTAAAAAACAATCATTTGCTGATAAAATTCCAGCTTGGTTAAAAGTAGAAGTGAACCCAGGTAAGACAAAAAAAGAACAAAAAAATCTAGGAGGATTTTTAACTTGGGATTTAGGACAAAAGTTAGACAAAACAGAAAAAGGTTTATTAAGAATAGCAACAGGGTTATTGTTATTAGTTGTTATTTATAGTGGATTTGCAAGTTTACTTAATTCACAAATAGGAAAAAAACAACAAGAAGCTGAAAGCTATATTGAAAACACTAATAAACAAATTCAACTTGCTAATGCTGACAATGAAAAAATAAAAACCAAAACAAATGAATATACAACAATGATAAATGAATTAGAACAAGCAAATGAAAAAATAGCAGATAGAAATAAAACAAGAAATGCAATTCCTAATTTATTGAATCAAATAATGTCTATTATCCCAGAAAATGTTCAATTAACTTCTATTGAAAATACATCAGGAACACATGTTGTTATTAATGCACAATCAAATAAATATGAGCAATTAGGATATTTAAAAGCTAAAATAAAAGCAGATGTTATTTTAACAAATGTAATATCAACAGCAGGACAAAAAGATAATAATATAGTTACTGTAAAAATAGAAGGAGATTTGCCATGAAAAAATTATTAATGTTAATATTAATAGCATTGTTAGTAGCATTTTCTATATTTCTTTTTATTCAAGGAGTACACATTGGAAGTTTTGAAATACCAGGGATAAAGATAATTCAAGAAAAAGATGATGAATTAGATGCTAAAATACAACAAGCAGGAAAATTAGCAGAAAAAGACTATAAACAAGCTGTAGGCGATGTGACAGCGAGTTCACAACAATTAAAACAACAAAAGAAAAATTATGAAGATATGACAGCAATAAGTACAGATGCTGAGGGAAAATCAACTAATCAAATAGAAAAATATGAAATTGAAACATTATGGGTAAGATTAGGAAATCATGCTACTAGTCAAGGGGTAGTTATGCAAATGGATGTAATAAAAGGAAATAGTTCTACTCAAGATATGTATAATTTAAAATTCACAGCTACAGGAAGCTATATTTCTATTACAGATTTTATTTCAGCAATTGAAAATGATAGTACATTAGGATTTAAAATAGAAGAATTTAAAATGAATCCATCTTCTTCAGGTTCAGACTTACAAGCAACTTTTGTATGTAAAGATATTGCTATAAAAGATGTATCACAATCAACAACAACTACACCAAGTCCAAGTACAGATACAAGTACAAACACAAATAATACTACAAACAATACAACAAATAATACAAATAGCAATAGTACATCAAATACAAGCAATTCAACAAATACAACAAATACAAGTAGCTCAAATGCTGCTAGATAAAAAAGGAGAAGAAAATGGCAAAGTCAATAATAAAAGAGTTAATAATAGTGTTATTGCTATGTTTAGCTATAATACTTGTATTAGGAATATTATTATATGAATATGTGCCTGTGTCAAAAACAATACCAAATGAAGTTTCATATACTACACCAGAAGAAGTAAAAGAAGAATTACTTACATCTAGTGATGTTGATGAAAACCAAATAGTGATGACATATGAAATAGATTCAACTGATTTAAATAATTACAAAAAAATACAAAATTATAAACCAGGAAAAGCAAATCCGTTTTCATCTTATGAAACACAAGCTAGTGGATCTAATGCTGGTTCTAGTCAAACATCTGGACAAAATACAACTACAAGTACAAATACTTCAAATGGCAGTGATACTTCAAGCAGTTCAAATTCATCACAAAGTACAGATAATACAACAACATCAGGTGGAAAATTTTTTCAAGATACAGGAACAAAATAATTTTTAGTTATTAACGTTATATTTATAATTTCAAATTATAAATATAAAGCAAAATATAAATTCCAAAGAAAAAGGGGGGAAAAACGAATGAAAAATCAAAAAGGTATTACATTAATTGCTTTAGTTATTACTATTATTGTATTATTAATTTTAGCAGGTGTAACAATTGCTATGTTAACAGGAGAAAATGGAATATTAAATAAGGCAACTACTGCTGTTAATAATACAACAGATGCTGAATTAAAAGAAGCTGTAAGATTAGCTGTAGCTACAAATATTACAAATAATGATGGAAGTTTTGTTGTAACAGATAAAACAGCTTTGAAAAAAGAAATTGAGACAGCTAATGCTAATGTGACAGCTGAAGTTACAAATATTGAAGAAGGAGAAAATAAAGGTAATTATAGTGTATCAGTAAAACCAAAAAATGACAGTAACAGAACACCTTATACATGTATAATAGATGCCAAAACTGGAAAAATAACAGAACCACAATAATAAGGATTATAATAAACAACAAAGCCATACGCACACTTCGTGTGTATGGCTAAAATTTTAAAAAGGAAACAAAGAAATGAACATATTTTTTTATATTATAATATTCATCATAGGAACCTTATTTGGAAGTTTTTATACTTTAGCAGTATACAGAATTCCAAAAAGACAAGATATTTTATATACACATTCATACTGTCCTAATTGTAATCATAAATTAGGTCTTTTAGACTTGTTTCCAATTTTCAGTTATATCTTTTTAAGAGGAAAATGTAGATATTGTAAAAATAAAATAAGACCAAGATATTTAATTTTAGAAATTCTTTCAGGTATACTTTTTGTAACAATTTCCTATCTAATAGGAATGAACATAAATCATTTAACTTCAATAAAAATAGTTGAATTTAGTTTTTTAGTATTATATTTAACATTTATAATATTATTATCTGGAATTGACAAAGAAAACCGAAAAATTGATAAAGCTGTAAATATCTATGGTATAGTAATTGCTATAATTTATATGGTATATCTATGCATAGTAGAAAAAGCTAATATATATAGATATGGTATATATTTAATGTGTTACATTATAATGTTAACATTTGATACAATCACATTAAAAAAATATGCTAAAAGTACATATGTAAATGGAATTATAATTAGCATAATAACAATGATTGTATTTACAGGAGAATATGTAACTGCAAATGCAATTATATTAACACTTTTAACAATTGCAATTTATTTATTATTATATAAACTAAAAAATATAAAAAATAGAAATAGAAAATCAGATAAGCAAATTTCAAAACAACTTAGTATAGGCTTTTATCTAGGAGTATCAAATATTTTAACAGTAATATTAGCATTATTTTTTAATCATTCTATTTTATAAAAGGAGAATAACATGAAATTTTATAGTGAAAAGGGGTATACAGGTGTTGATATAGCTATATCAGTTATTGTAATATTTATATTTGTTTCATTAATATCTTTTTTGATTTATAGATTTAATAGTTCTGCAAAAGAAGTAGAATTAAAGTCTGAAGCAACTTCTATTGCAGTTGAAGAAATAGAAAAAGTCAAACAAGATGGATTTGAAAAATATGATGGAATGAATAAAGATACAAAGAAAGATAAAAATGGTAATAGTTTAGAAAATCAAAAAGTGGAAAATAAAGAAGGCTTTTTTAAAACTATTATAGTACAAGATTATGCAGATTTGGATAATAATAGTGAAAAAATACCGAATTTAGTAAAAAAAGTAACTGTAAAAATTTCGTATATGTTTCAAGCAAAGGAGCAAAGTGTAGAGCTTTCAACAATACTTTCAAAGGAGAATTAATTATGAAATCACAAAAAGGTGTAACTCTTATATCATTAACGATATATGTAATTGTAATGGCAATTGTAGTTGGAATACTTTCTGTTATTACTACATTTTTTTATCATAACACAAAAGATTTTAGAGATATTAATCCTATGTTAGAATACACAACATTTAACAGTTATTTTTCAGATGAAGTTAATCATAGCAATATAAAAATCGTAAAATGTTATACAGGGACGACAGGTGGTGAACAAAATTATATAATATTTAACAATGGGGTACAATATACATATATTCCTGCTAATAAAGGGATTTATAGAAATAAAGTAAAAATATGTAGAAATATAGAACAATGTGAATTTTCTGAAAAAATTGAAAAAGGAAAAACAATTATAACATTAACTTTCCAAGCTGAGGGTGGAGAATTAAAGACTATAGATTATACTTTAAAAGATTAGAAAATTTATGTAATTTAACAAAACCAAACAAAATTAATTTATATTATAGTATAATAAAATTAAATACTAAAGAAAGGGAGAACGTTTAATGGATATGAGAAAAAGGCAACCAATAGGGGTTGAATTAGTAAAAAGAGGAATAGTAACAGAAAAAGATATAGAAAAAGCATTAGAATATCAAAGAGAACATCCAAATAGAAAATTAGGAGATATTTTATATATTCTAGATGTATGTGATCCTAATAAATTAATAGAAACAATAGGAGAAATAGTTGGAACAAAGGGAATTTTACTAAATGCTAGTACAATAAAAGTAAAATTAACGGATTATATATCCCTAGACGTTGCTAAAAAAAATAAAGCGGTTCCTTTTGAAGTATCATCAGGAAAGATTAAAGTTTGTTTTGCTAATACAGTAAATTCAAGAGTGATAGATACAGTAAGATTATTACTATTAAATAAAGGATTAGTAATGGAAAGTTATATTACTTTTGAAAGTGATATAGACAAAATATTAAAATCATTAGAAGGTGTGGCAACAAGCAATCTAGAAGCAGCAGGAAGAAATGATACAATTACAGGACTTGTAGATAGTATTATAAAAACTGGAATGGAAAGAAGAGCTAGTGATATTCATATTGAACCAATGCAAAATCAAGTAAGAGTAAGATATAGAATTGATGGTGAATTATTTACAGCGGCAAAAATTGAAAAAGAAAAACAAAGTCAAATTATAGGAAGATTAAAAGCAATTTCAAATATGCATCAAGAAAAACAAGAATCACAAGATGGAAGAATATTGCTTTATGAAGATTATAATATTCGTGTATCTTCACAACCAAATATCTATGGTGAGAAATTTGTTTTAAGATTATTAAAGAAAAATACTGTTATTAGAAATATATTTAAATTAGGATTCCCAGGAACAGAAGAAGAACTAAGTAAAAATATAAATAAGAAAAATAGTATAACAATTATTGCAGCTCCAACTGGAGAAGGAAAAACAACGAGTTTATATAGTATAATAGACTATTTAAACAGACCAGAAATTAATATAACTACAATTGAAGATCCAGTAGAAATAAGAATTGCAGGATTAAACCAAATAGAGGTAGAAGCCAAAACAACATTCCAAGATTCTTTAAGAACAGTTTTAAGACAAGATCCAGATATAATACTAGTAGGAGAAATTAGAGATAGAGAAACTGGAGAAATAGCAATACAAGCTGGACAAACTGGACATTACGTTTTATCAACAATTCATACAATAGATAGTATAGAAGTAATTACAAGACTAAGAAAAATGGGACTTTCTGACTATGATATTTCAAGTACATTAGCTACTTCAATATCACAAAGATTAGTAAGAAGATTATGCCCAGAATGTAAAAGAGAAAGAGATTTTACAGAAGAAGAAAAAAGAATAATCGAAACAATAAGTAAAAAATATGGAGTCGAGTTTGATTTATCAGGAAAAACATATGATGCAATAGGCTGTAAGCATTGTAATAATACAGGATATTATGACAGAATTGGTATCTTTGAAATGTTAGAAATTACAGATGAAATAAAACAAGAAATAATGAATGGAAAATCAAGTATAGAAATTAGAAATGAAGCATTAAAACAAAAGTACAAACCATTAGTTGTAGATGGAATTAGAAAAATTGTACAAGGTTATACCACATTAGAAGAATTAAATAAAAAGTTACTAATTTATTAGTTACAAAGGAGGAAAGATGATGAATATAGAAGATATATTAGAAGAAGCAATAAGATTAGATGCTTCTGATGTCCACTTAATATGTGATAACAAACCAATGCTAAGAATAGCAAGAGACTTGGTTCCTGTTGAAGGTAGCGAAGTTCTAACACCGGAAGATATGAGTGAAATTTATGATTATTTGGTAAAAGGAAATATAGATAAAGACGAGGTATTTAATACAACAAGAAAATTGGACATGTCTTATGAATATAAAGATATTCGTTTAAGAGTTAATATATCATTATCAGATGATATACCATTATGTACATTAAGATTAATAAAAAATCAACTACCAACTTATGAGTCACTTGGAGTACCAGATATAGTAAGGAGAATGACATATCAAACACAAGGACTAATATTAGTAACAGGAAAAACCAACTCTGGTAAAACAACAACTTTAAATGCTCTAATTAACCATATAAATGAAAATCAAAATAAAAAAATATTAACATTAGAAAATCCAGTAGAATATAAGCATCATTCTAAAAAATCAATTATTGTACAAAAAGAAGTTGGGAGAGGAAGAGATAGTTTAACTTTTAGTGATGGTGTAAAGAATTCATTAAGAGAAGATTGTGATATTTTAGTTATTGGAGAGATAAGAGATAAAACAACAATGGAAGCTGCAATAGAAATGGCAGAGTCAGGACATTTAGTAATTGGTACATTGCATACTAAATCTTGTGCAGAAACAATAGACAGAATGATAAACTTTTACGAAGTAAGAGATCAAGAATCTATAAAATACTTATTATCAGCATTATTAAAATTAGTAGTATCACAAAGATTATTAAAAGGTACTGATGGCAAACTAGTGCTAGTGCCAGAGGTAATGGTTGTTGATAATATAGTAGCTGGTATTATTAGAAAAGAAAAATTAAGTGTATCAGAGATAGAAGATGCAATACAAAGTAATTTAGAAAAAGGAAGTATTGGACTAATTAATTCTTTAGCAGAATTGTTTGTGAACGATAAAATTACTTTAGACCAAGCAAAATCACAAATTGAAGAAAAAAATATTGAAATATTAAATAGAACAATTATGCAATTAAAAATAAAAAAAGGAAGATAACAGGAAGGAGGGTTTGATTTTATATGCCTACCTATATGTATAAAGCAATGACTAAAACAGGGGTTGTTGTAAGAAATAGAGTTGAATTTGCTAGTAAACAAAGCTTAATAAAAACTTTAAAAAGTAATGATTTACTGCCAATATCAATTGAACAAATTTCATATAGTTCTAAGAAAACGCCTAAAAGAAAAAAGAAAAATATAACAGATATTCAAGAAATTATGAAAAATGTTAATACAACTCAACTTAATAAAGAAAAGAAAATGACATTGTCAACAAAAGAAAAGATAAATATGTATTTAGCAAAAACAGAAAAGATAACTCAAAGAGATATAGTTGTATTTACACAGAATTTTTACTTGCTAAAAAAAGCAAATTTTAACAATATACATGCTTTAAATACCATAATAGAAAGTACAGAAAATATATCTTTTAGAGGAATATTAGAAGACATACTAGCAGGTGTTGAAGCTGGGGAAAATATGTATACAACAATGGAATATTATTCAAATGTATTTCCATATATATATATAAATATGATAAAAGTAGGAGAGTTGTCTGGTTCTCTAACAAATTCTTTAGAACAAGCGGTAAAATATTTAGATGACACAGAATCTTTAAATAAAAAATTAAGGATAATTTTAATACCAAATATTATACAATTTGTATTATTATTAGTTATGTTAGTTGTAGGAACGTTAGTTGCTATACCAGCTATTCAAGGAATATTTGATGAATTAGGAACAGAGGAAACATTGCCAGCAGTTACTTTATGGTTTGCAGATTTTATTAATAAGGCTATAAAATATTGGTATTTACCAGTATTAATAATTGTGGCTGCTGTAGCGGGAGTATTATTTTATATTAATACACCAAAAGGAAAATATAATTTCCATTATTTTAAATATAAAATGCCTATATTTGGCCAATTAATATTTGCATTAGATTTTTCAAGATTAATGAAAGCAATGTTATTAAACCTAAAAAATGGAATGAGAATACAAGAATCTTTAGAAGTAAGTAAAAATGTCGTAAAAAATTATGTGATGTTATCTATGATAGAAACATCAATAAATAATATATTAACAGGTACATCGTGGATAGAGCCATTTGAAAAATCAGGGCTTGCAAAACCAATGATTACAGAGATGTTAAAAATAGGAATGCAAACAGATTTAACAGAAATGATGGAAAAATTAGTAGAATATATGGAAATAGATATAGATAATATAATGAGGAAGATAATGCAAGTATTGCCTCAGGTTGTGTATGCAATTGTAGGAGTTGTCTTAATTTTCTTCGTATTAGTAGTTCTAGTACCTTGTATCCAAGTATATATGGGAAATTTCTTGTTCTCAGCTTATGGCGTATAATATATTTTTATATATTAAAGTTGATCAGCAATGTGAAAGGAGAATTGCAAATGAAAGTAGGAATTGATTTAGGTGGAAGTCATATTGCAATAGGAGTAGTAGATAGCAGAGGAGTAATTATAGAAAAAATAGAAAAAAGACTAAAAAATGCTGAAAAAAGAACTATAGAAAAATCAATTGAAGAATATATTATTGAAAATGCAAAATTGTTGATGAAAAAATATAAAATAAGTGAAATAGGAATTGCAATACCAGGAACAGTAAATGACGATAAAGTAATTAAATCAGTAAATTTAGGATTAGAAAATTATGAGATTGTAAAAAAATTAAAAAGTAAAATACAAGTACCTATAAAAATAAGAAATGACGCCAAATGTGCAGCAATTGCTGAAAACACGTATGGTTGCTTAAAATCCTACAACAGGAGTATATTTTTAACATTAGGTACAGGCATAGGCGGAGCTGTTATAATTAATAAAAAGCTTTTAGATACAGGAAATTTACCTGGTTGTGAGATTGGTCATATGTCAATTGAAAAAGATGGGATTCTATGTAAATGTGGAAGAAAAGGATGTTTTGAAAAATATGCATCTATGAAGATATTAAAAGATAACTTAAGAAAAGCACTTGGATATGATGAAAAAGTAAGTGGAAAAGAATTATTTGAAATAATTAGAAGCAATACTCCAGAAAGTAAAAATTATGATATAATTGAAAAAATATTAAAACAATATATTGAAGATTTAAGCATAGGAATAGCTAATTTAATTAATATATTTGAGCCAGAAGCAATAGGAATTGGTGGAAGTTTTGTTTATTTTGAAGAAGTATTATTAAATAGACTAAAAGCAGAGATTATATCAAAGAATATATTGTTTAACCCAAGAGAAAATATTATTATAAAAACAGCTATTTTAGAAAATGATGCTGGAATAATAGGTGCAACTTTATAAGATAATAAAATAAGTTTTTTAATTGATAGAAGCGTGGAAAATTATTTCTACGCTTTTGTTAATTTATTATTTATCTACAATTTGAAATTCTAATTGTAGTTCCTGCATAAATTAAATTTGGATTTGAGATATTATTTAATTTTACAATTTCTTGTACTGTAGTATTATAGCGTAAAGCGATTTGGCTTAAAGTATCTCCGTATACAATCTTGTATAAAATTTTACCACAAGAATTTTGACCATTAGAAATATTATAAGAACTGCTAATTATAATTTTTTGACCAGGAAATATTAAATTAGGATTCTTTATATTATTCAAATTTACCAAACTATTTACAGTTGTATTATAGTTTACAGCAATTTGACTTAAAGTATCACCACGTTTTACAACATAAACTGTATTATTTGTAGTACCTGTTGAATAATCTAAATTTGTTTTTATAGTAAATTGTTGACCCGGATAAATTAAATTAGGATTTTTTATAATCGGATTTAAAGAAACAATACTAAAAACTGTAGTACCAAATTTTTGAGCAATTTCACTTAAAGTATCTCCTCGTTTTACTGTGTATACAATTGTATTTTCAGTAGATGAGTTTTCAGAAGTTTCAGGGGTTGGTAAAGGAGTAGTAGAAGATAGAAAAATTCCATTAGTAAATTGATTTCTATCAACATAACCAGAAATTCCATAAACATTACCAGTACTAGTATATTGCCATCCTACCCATGTATTCCATTTTCCATTACTGCCAGGTTCACGAACACCATAATTTGCTACCCAAAGGGGATATTTAGTTAATTCATATCCAAAAATAGTTCTAGCAGAATAAGCATTACTATATATAACTACATTAGTTTTAGTAGTATTTTCTAAAGTTTCTAAAAATACTTTTGAAATTTCGTTAATTTCTGATATAGATAAGTTTCCAAAACTTTCAAAGTCCATAGCTAGTCTACAATCAATTTCTTTTCCAGCAATGACTTTAGCAAAAAAATTGGCTTGCTCTTGAGCTTGTGAAGCGGATCTTGCAGTTACATAATGATAGAATCCGATTTTTAAACCATTTGCTTTTGCATTTCTGTAATTAGTTTCAAAATAGGGGTCGATATAGCTTTTTCCTTCGCTAGATTTAATATAAACAACATTAATTCCAGAATTTTTTACATTTGAAAAGTTAATAGTTCTTTGCCAAGAGCTTACGTCAATTCCTTGATAGATAACATCACTAGAAGGACCAAAAGCGAAGCTAGGTAAGGTAATAGATAGTATAGTGAAAGTCATTATGAAAAATGTATAAATATAATTTGTTTTTTTATGTGTTTTATTCATGATAAACCTCCTTTCTATATAATAGAGAAGAAATCTCTTGCTAGATAATATGCAAAAAATATTGAATTTGATAAAAAAATCGGTTAAAATGTTGAAGTTTAGTTTTCAAATATTTTTCCATTTGGAGTTGACCATTTCTCCAGAAAAAGGATCTTCGAACTCACCATCATGCACTATAATTTTAAGGACTGTGAATCGTAACTCACAATAAAAAAATCAGAAATAAATTACGGCAACATATTGACTTAATTCAACAATATTTGTAAAATGATAGTGTAAATTAAATTTATTTTTGTAATACTATTTACAAAAATGGAAATAATTTAAAGAGAAAAATAAAAAAAG
>ERZ779668.262-NODE-262-length-17114-cov-1.52723_pt1 | contig 17114 bp, 20 predicted proteins | sample MGYA00511101_ERZ779668 | MGnify/ENA primary metagenome ERZ779668 (study PRJEB29588, sample SAMEA2155636) | human gut metagenome | biome: human gut; feature: human-associated habitat; material: faeces | place: Denmark | collected 2008/2010 ...
TCGTATTGTAGGCGAGGTGACTCCGGAGAAAGTTCGCATCGTTCAGGATGCAGACGCTATCTACCGCGAAGAGCTTGCCAAAGCAGGATGCGACAAAGGACTGGGACAGTTCTTTGCAGCGCTGACCAACATGCGTTCTGTTGGCGTTATGGGCGATGAAAGAACCTACGATTATGCAGTTGCGCTGCGCGCAGTCATCACATCTGATTTTATGACCGCAGAAGCTGCAGAAATCCCGTTTGACGTGCTGTTCAAAGTTATGACCCGCGTCATCAATGAGGTGAAAGGCGTCAACCGCGTACTTTACGATTTGACGAGTAAGCCGCCTGGGACGATTGAGTTTGAGTAGTTTTCATTTTCTGGGAGCCCAGTATTTATGCGGGTTCCCAGACTCTTTTATAACAAAGTGACACCCAAATGACACCCTTTTCTAAAATCAGAGGTATTTTATTGGCATTCCACGACTGGAAAAACAGAAAACATATCTGGTATCAACTTCGTAATATCCTTCACTCATCATAATAACAAATGCCTCTTCCGACTCAATAGTTCCATACACCATATCATCAAATTGCTTCCGATCAACAACTTTTTTGATCTTGTATTCACAATCCCACAAAATAATATCATCCGTTTCATAGGTGTTATAATTTGGCAGAGCCTTTTGAATTTCTCCAAGGAGTCCGATTACCTGATCTTCTGCGGTCTTGTTTGCTGTAAGACCTGTAGCTTTTACCTCCTGCAGACCAAATGCAATTTGACGTCCCTTATCCGGATACAGGTGAGCGTATGTATTCCATGTTGTCTGCACATTTTTGTGGCCAAGCCTCTCAGATATCATCAGAATATTAAATCCCATCTCAATGAGTAGTGATGCGTGAGAGTGCCTGAGATCATGAATTCGTATAGGTTCAAGTCCGGCCATATGCGCCATGCGCTTTATTTCTTTCAGCAGGAATGACTTTGTAAATGTAAATAATCTGTCTGTTCGCTCAAGACCATAAAGACCATGCATATAGTTCTGGACTTCATCATAAAGAAACTGCGGGATTGCTATGCATCTGATAGATGGATCATTCTTTGGTTTCTTTATGATATGTTCTCCGTTTACGACAGCAAAGCTCTTTTTAATATCCAACCTTGGACCTGGAAGAAAATCGGCAGGAGTGAGAGCAAGGAGTTCACCTTCCCGGATACCGGTCCAAAATAGAATGTCAAAGGCAATTCTAGCATCTGACTTATCGGCATATCCTATGAATTGTTCAAACTGGTCGAGAGTCCATATCTCCATTGCCTCTGCGCTGCTTTTTCCCATGCTCCCAGCCCTCTCGCATGGATTATACGGAAGCCGGTAGTACCGGACCGCATAATTCATCATGGCAGACAACTCATTATTGATAGATTTCAGGTAAGTAGGTGCATACCCTACGCCTTTGAATTTATCAAATCCTTTCTGTTGCACCCATGTCTGCCAGTTCAGAACATCCAGCTCTGCGATCTGATTGATAGGCTTCTGGCCAAAATAAGGACTGATCATTTTATCAAAAGCCCGTTGCTTTCTCTCCGCAGTGGTTATCTCTATTTTATGGTTCTTTGTGAGATCGCCCAGATAATTTTTCACAAGTGCGGTAAATGGAATATCTGCGGAGTGCACAAGAGTAGCTTTGAATTCAGCTTCAAAATCCAAAGCATCCTTTTTCCTTTCAAATCCTCTCTTTGTCTTTTGCCTCTTTTCTCCACGCCAGTCTCTGTATTTGAACTTGGATGTCCAGGTTCCGTTATCTTCTCTGTATGCCGGCATATATAGCCTCCTTGACTTTTTACGAAAGAAGGTATTATAATGTACTTAACAAGAGAGTCAATGGCTAGAGTACACCTAGCCGCCGGCAAAATGTAGCATTAAAAATAGCGCCTTACTTTACCAGAGCGAGGGCGCTATTTTTTGTGTATATTGATAACAAGAGTAACGATTGCACAAAGCATAATTACAAATTGGATCAGATCCGCGTATGTAACCATTGGCACCAGCTCCCTTCCATAAGTGTCCGGCAGCCGACATAATCGCCCCATCAGCTCCCTTGGCAGGTACATCAAATACCTTCCAAGTAGATTTATTATGTTCTGTATTTGTAGGACCTCTCCATTGCTTCTAATGTCAGCATATCGAGGTCTTTTTGCGAAAGCACACCTGTTTTATTGCGGCCTTTCCTTAAACGATAGAATTCGCTTCTGGAGATATCATCAAGGTGCGACAACCGTTCTTCAATCATCCTTTCAAATTCTTCGTCATGCTCCCTTGCATCAGCAAGAGGAGTATTTAGGAGTTCTCCAAGGACTTTTTCTCTTAATGTAATTTCAGGATTCATCATTTGCGAGGTCTCAGATTGTATCATGCTGCATACCTCCGTTATTTATTTTCGGTTGAGCTTACTATTCGGCTTATTATCTGATATATATATTCAGAATCCTTGGTTTCTAACGGATATTGGTGATCCCCAAATTGGAAAGCAACGTATCCTTTGTGTGGAGTAACTGAAGATATCGCAGATAACTTTTTATCAAAAGCACCTTTATTAGCAGAAAAAACAATCCTCTTATTTGTAATTGAAAGTATTCCATCTGTCTTCTCTTCCACATCGCTTCTTACTGGAGCCGCTTTATGAGATCCGATACGGAAAGAAACATCTTTTGCAACTCGAACTGTTGTCCCACGACTACCACCAGAATATCCAACTACAACATTTTTTGTCTTAACAAAGGTAGCTTGGCCACAGTAATGGCATGTTTCATCAGCAGAAAGCATTAGGTTTGAATTTGCTATTACAGGAAGGCTATCGGTAGGAGAAAGGGTTTTTGTATATGTATGATTCTTTTTTCTTTTTGAGATTATCTGCGTTATTCCTATCAGAATGACATATAGAATAATGCAGGAAATAAGTATTGAAAAAAAGTCAGGTATACTCTTTGAAGAACATAGATTTCGAATGGTGACAAGCGTGCAAATTACAAAAACTACTTTGGAAGCAGTTGTTAGTTTTCCCCAGTACATTTTTGCTATATCTATACACTTTTCCATTGGCATACACTCCTAATATATATTTTGATTGTTATATAGTAATCGCAAACTTATCTACTTTTTCCGGCCTCGGTACCATTCGAGGCTAACTATTTTCCAGACGCCTTCTTTTCACTTACCGCTGCAACAGTAGGAATCGAAGGCTTATTTTTTATTAGATCCGCCATCTGACCTACGATCCATCGTTGATCTATCTTAGACAGCTGGCTGTAATAGGAAAGAATCTCATATTTCTCTGGACTTATTTCGTTATATAAATCTGTCCTTCCAATAAGATAATCTACAGTTGTATTAAGCGCATCTGCTACCATAACTATATTCTCAAGAGTCGGAATCTCATTTACAAACCATGAATTTAGCGCATCAATGCTAATACCTGTAATATTTGATAATTCTTCTGTTGTTTTCTTGCGAATTTCACACAGATCTACAAAATGAGAGTGACATACACCATCACTTGTTAATACCTTCCCGAAATTACTTCCGCTAATAGTTGTCATATTAGATAGACCAATGAGAAAGTCCATTGGAACATTAAAGTATTCGCATATTTTTAGTTTTATTTGGTCGTTCGGACAACTTTTCCCACTTTCATACAAAGAAACTGTCGATTTTACAATTCCAAATATCTTTCCGAACTCTTCCTGAGTCATTCCGGCAGTTGTACGCAACATTTTTATTCTCTCTGATAGTTTCGCCAAAGAATATACCTCCTTTCGTTGAATATTCTCAAACATATTATATAATACACCTCCCGCGAATTGAACATGTTTTGTAAAAGTTGATAAAAGTTCAACTAATCTATTGACAGATGGAAAAAGTTGAAGTATTATGAACATGGTTGAAGAATATAAAACAAGAAAGGAGTGATTAGATGAATCTTAAACTTCTAAAAGAGGAGCGATCCAAACTAGGATATACGCAAAAGTATATGGCTCAGCAGCTTGGATTTAAAGATAGAAGCAGTTATTGTCTAATCGAAAAAGGAAAGGTATCTGTGGACATTGAAATGGCCAACAGGATCGCTACCATTCTCCATTTGTCAAAGGAGAAGACGTTTGAGATTTTTTTTGCCTCAATAGTTCAATTGTAAACAGGTAGAGAGGTGAAATAAATGGGAACAAGACCTACGAAAGCAAAGGACAACATCTTTTGCAAAGCCAGATTGGATGCTGCAAGATACAATGACAAACTAAAAAGCAGGGCAGGAGCTGCTGAAGCGCTTGGATATGCATCTGAATCAACAATATCTGATTGGGAACTTGGTATTAGCGTGCCGACGCCGGAAGCAGTATTGAAAATGTCAGACTTATATAATGCTCCGGAACTGATCAATACATATTGCCATAACCTTTGCCCGCTTGGATGGGACATACCGGAGATTACAGCACAAGACCTTGACAGGATTTCAATTAAGGCTCTTTCATCGTTCCAGAAAATCTCAAAGACAAAAGAAGAGCTTCTGGATATTGTATCAGACGGCATTGTATCAGAAGACGAACAGCCAACGTTGAACAAGGTGCTTTCGTCACTGGATGAATTAAACGCTGTGACGCAGGAACTGAAAGCCTGGGTAACTAAAAATTGTAAAAAAGAATAGTGATTTCAGGAGGTGAAAAACATGGCAGTGCTAAGCCAGGATGTCACAGTGTCATATTACACAGTGGCTGATGTAATGCAGATCTTAGGCTGCAAGAGGACAAAAGCACAGGATGTTGTTCGAAAACTCAACGATGAGATGGAAGAAAAAGGATATATGAGATATCCAAAGGGAAAGGTATCAAAAAAATATTTTAATGAACGCTTTATTTAGAAGAGGAGGTACCAGAGATGGCAAAAAGATACTATGATGTCTGCCCGTACTGCAATGGAAATTTGGATCCAGGAGAAATATGTACATGCAGACAGGAGAAAGAACAGGAAACAAACAGAATTATGAGCATGTACAGAGCCGGTAAAGGAGGCCAGATGCAAATATGTTTCACGGAGGTGCATGAACGTGAAAAGGAAGTTGTATAACGCTTCGTGCGTAGCAATCAGCCTTATAGCAATCGGAACCATGATGATTGCAGGAATATGTAAACCAAAAGAGCATTCCCAACTTTCACCTTTAAAAGAAGTTGAAAAAGTTGAAATGATTGACATTATATATGCAATCAATGAGTCTCAACCGGCTATCTTGCCAATGGAGCAGGATGATACGGAACATGAGACAGAGAAAATGCAGGAATGTCCGGAGTATATGATCGCAACTGGTCTGATGAAGAAACTTATCTACTGGCTAGAATAGCAATGGCAGAGGCAGAAGGATGTTCGGTTCAGTGCAAGACATTGATTGTAATGTCAGTCCTAAACCGAGTCGAAAACGATGCATTTCCAGACAACATCCATGATGTGATTTACCAGTGCATAGATGGTACATATCAGTTTTCTTGCATAGGAGACGGGCGATGGGATCGAGTAGAACCGAACGCAGATTGCTACGAGGCAGTGGAAGTTGTCAGGACAGCGGTGAATGACTATTCCGGAGGATGCTTGTATTTTGAAACATGTGAGGATGAGGATAACTGGCACAGCAGAAATCTGGAATTTCTTTATCAGTGCGACTCAATGAGATTTTACAAATAGGAGGCAGGTATGAGTGAAAGCAAAGTGTATAAAGTGCAATCTGAACTGGAATATCAGTATCTTACAGAAGATTCCAAAGTCAGGGTATATCTGTCCCCGGTGCGAAGAGAAACAAAGAAAGAATCAGCGGCAGAAATCATCACGGTAATGATAATCAAACTTTTCTTTTCCGTGTCAGCTGCATTTTTTACAGCTCTGTTTATTATTCCATATGCTTACAAAGAGAGGGGATATGTAGCTTATGGCGGGGAATATATTTTGATCGGTATGGTTTTTGCGATAGCTTACTGTTCTATCAACACATTTTTTAAATATTACCGGAGGGACAAACATGACAAAAATAGATGTGGAGAATATCTTGCAGGCAAATATATCAGATGAAAATTATGAACAGGCACTTGAATATGCAAAGAGGAAGCAGAACCATATCTACAAAATGGAAAAAAGACCAGAAGTAATGCAGCCATGGTACTTGGCTCAGCTTACAGCGGAATATGTTCATTCGCTGGCTTTTTCTAAATTCACAATGGATTTATGCGAGAAGCTTCGCAATATGGAAAAGAGCGTTCCGTCCGAAGACAGGAACACTCCCGTTGCAACCATATTGTAGCATTCATCGCTTTATAAATCAAGAATAAACACACAATATGGAGGTATTTACATGGAAACTAAAACGAATGCTATGGCAGAAATACAAAAGAAATACGCTGGCTGCAATCTTCTTATGCCAGCATCAACAGAGGTTCAACTTAACCCTTTCTACAAAGTCACCGTTATGGAAGTGATCGCTGACTTATCTGAAAATTCTGGAGATATATTCAAAGTCGGTTCCATAAAATCTGAAAAAAAGGACGGAAATGGAAAAGACATTTGGATTGAAACATTTTCCCCTGCAAAACCACTTCTTATGAAGATAGCAGCTGCGGCTGGTATCCAGTTCGATCCGAACCATACATACGTTAACAGAGAAAGCGCCAATTCATACAGAGCTACCGCATTTGGAGCAATGAGAATGCCAGACGGAACCGGGAAGACACATGCAGACTGGAAGTGCATTGATCTCGATGATGAAGAGGCAAATTATAGGATTGAATTTATGGATAAATCAATCAGAGGAATAACGGATGAAAAAGCAGCAAAAGCCGCTGCAGAGATGTTCAAAGGTAAGTGGATTGATACCACGAACAAATGGGGTAAACCCTGCAAAGCGTATGTAATAGATGACTGTGATAGAGATAAGTATGTTGATAGGTCTGTACTGGTTAATATGACATTACTTAGAAAAACAGCTGCTGAAAAGGCTATGACAGGCGCTATACTTCGTGTCATTAGAGCATTGACTGGCATGAAAGGTCAGTACACAAAAGAGGAACTACAGAAGCCGTTTGCAATTCCTCGTGTCACATTTTCTCCAGATTATAATGACCCGGAAGTACGAAGAGCAATGCTTTCGCAAGGTATGAATTCCATAGGTACATTATTTGGTACAGAAGCACCTTCTATAGCAACAATTGCCACAGATAGCAACAGAGCAACAGACTTTTTTAATCCAGATGAATTTTCTGATAACCCTGCATTCCAGAGTGATTTTCAGCCAGATGAAGAATCGGCGGCAGAAGAGTATTCAGATCCAAAACAGGAACAGGAATCTCACAAACCGGAGAATGTACAGGAACAGGCTCAGGATGAAGGTCTATTTTGCGATAATTGCGGAACTCCGATCACTCCAAATGTATATAACTATTCCGTCAATAAATTCGGCCAGTCATTATGCGTTAAGTGCCAGAGAGGAGTCAGATGATGAAACTTATCAAAATATCTACGGATATGGAGCTTTCAATTCACGATTTTCGAGATGGTAATCATTCAAAGCAGAATAGAGAACTCAGAGAACTTATTGGAAATGGCTGTAATCTTTATGAGCACGTGATGCCGGAAAGACTTTATACGGATTTAAAGATGAAAAATCGCCCTACAAAAATACCAGGACAGTGTGTGAGTATGCTGATTGATGAAGAGGGCAGACTGAAAGAAAATGTACCAAATTTAATCGGAAGTTATCTTTACAAAACGGACGAGCACGGAAATCCGATTATGGGAAACATCCTTTTCGTTGGAGAGGAATGGACCGGTGATGGAATTGATTTCTGCGGAATCGAAGAGGAAACATTCAAATTACTGGAACTTGAATTAAACAATATGATTTATGCGATGAAAGCTACAAAGGAGGCAATGAAATTATGAAAATACTACATACAGCAGATTGGCACATCGGTTCCTTTAAAGGACCAGAACAGGATGGAGTAAACCTTCGATCCATGGATACACTGAAATGCCTTGAGGAAGTGGTAAGAGTTGCAGAGGATGAACTTCCGGATCTCATACTTGTATCCGGAGATATATTCCATCAGGCTGAGATTTGGCAGAGTAGGAGCCATAAAGAGGTACTGCAGGCACGAGATATCATCATGAGATTATCAAAGACCTGCGGAACCATCGTGGTCATGAGAGGTACTCCAAATCATGATTCAGAAGATGCATTTGAAGAGCTAAAAGCTCATTTTGAACTGATTGACAATGCGTATATTGTGACGGATCCACAGGTTGTCCATACAAAATACGCTGATATCGTAGCGGTACCTGGATTTGATAAGGGCAGGTTTAGAGCGAAATTTCCCGGTTTATCCAAGGATGAAGAGAATATGGTATTCAGTGATGAGCTTGGGAATATCGTAGTCGGTATGAAGTCACTTTGCGAACCTGGAAAATTATCGATTCTGATGTCTCATTACACAGTTCCCGGGGCAAACACAGAATCCGGTCAGGTGCAACTTTTGACACAAGTAGAACCGGTTATTACGCAGGAAATGCTAATTTCAGCAAATTACGATCTGGTAGCGCTTGGTCATATACATAGGCCGCAATTCATTACCGGCATTGATAATGTATGTTATAGCGGTGCTGTGAATGCTCTCAATTTCAATGATGAAGGACAGGAGAGGGGCTTCTGGATTCACTACTTTGAAGATGGAGCATTTGGAAATACCGGTAAGGTATTTACTGATTCTCAGTTCTTTAAAACTCCATCCCGTGAGTTTCTGACAATTACATGGTATCCTAAAGACGTTGCAGAGGCTATTGGAAATCCTGAAACACTTGCTATGAAATTCATGGAAGCTGGTGTTGCAGATAAGATTGTCAGAATTATATACAGGTGCACTTCGGAGCAGAAAAAGGCAATCAACACAGCACAGATTGAAAAGGCACTGTATGAGGCAGGAGCTTTTTGGAAAGCAGATATTAAGCTGGATTCCATAGAGGACGTGAACAGGACAGAGCTTTCCAAATTTGATGATCCGGAAACCAACCTTACCCAGTATTTACAGGAAAAAGGGAAGATGCCGGAGGAAATTACCCAGATATTGGAGGCTGCACGTCCAATCATTGAAAAGGCGAGAGCAAATGAGGCGGTATCAGAGTTTACAGGAACATTTATTCCGAAGGAAATCTCTGTTAAGAACTACAGGAATTATGTAGAGCAGAGCTTTTCATTTGAGGATATTCGATTCTGTACAATTAACGGACAGAACGGCGCCGGGAAAAGTAGCCTCTTTATGGATGCCATTATGGACTGCCTGTTTGAGGAACCAAGAGAAGGAGATCTTACAGGCTGGATTCGAAGTGATGAAAAAGCAAGATCTGGCTCTATCAGCTTCACATTCTCCCTCGGAGAAAATACATTCCGTGTAGTACGTACAAGAGCAAAATCCGGAAAAGGAACACTCAATTTATCACAGCTTATCAACGGAGAGTGGGAAGACCGATCCAAAGAAAAGTACAAGGATACGCAAAATGAGATTGAGAAAGTTCTCGGAATGGATAGCCTTACATTCAAGGCATGCGTGCTGATTATGCAGGACCAGTACGGATTGTTTTTGGAAGCCGGCAAGGAGGAACGTGTTGGAGTTCTCTCGAATCTTCTCGGACTTGGCATATACAGTGTCATGGAGGATTTGGCAAAGGATAACCTTTCGGTTCTCAGAAGAGACATTGCAGCTAAAAAAAATACAGTCAATATCCATGAGCAGACCATAAATGGTTATGGAGATCCTTTAGCTGAAAAGACAATTGTGGAAAACAGCATATCTGCTCATCAGGATAGGATTAATGAACTCACAAAGGAGCGTGATGAAAAATCTGTCATTTTGAACATGCAGAATGAAGCTGAAGAACGCCGTAAGAAGGTGCAGACATCCATAGTCTCACTGGAATCCAAAGTAAGTGAATGCCAGACGAACATAGCGGCTCTTTCATCTACTATTACGACTTGTGATACTACACTGCAGAGTGAGTCTGATACCTTACAGAAAGTGAAAGAATACAATGCTCTCGTAGAAAAGGACAAAGGACTTTCTGAAAAGGCTGCTGTACATGCGAGCAAGGTAGATGAGTTAAACAGACTTAGAGTACAGATTGCGGATGAAACGGCTTCCATATCAAAGCATGAGGCAGATCTTGACCAGAAGAACAGAGAACTTAGCAGTTTACAGGACAACGCCAATGACTATGTGATTCGGACGAATGCTGCAGAGTATATGAGCCAGGATAAGCTTTTGAATGTTGAATATGAAAAAGAGCGTGATTACAGGGCAAAGGAACTTGAAAAGCAGAAGGTCAGCAATTCAATAGCAGAGCTACAGAATTTGTTTTCGGTATCCAAGAAAGGACTTGAGAGGGACGAAGAGAACCACCGCAGAAAAGCACAGCTTCTTGATTCGGTACAGTGCGTTGATATCGAGAATGCAAATTGCGGGTTCCTTGCGGATGCTCTTGCTTCAAAGAAAAAACTGGATGAATATCCGGATATGTTGAAAAAGCTGGAAGAGGACTATCAGGCAAAGGTAAAACCGCTGGAAGATCACTTGGAAAAACTGGACTCCGAGCTGCAGGGTATTGGATTTAATCCGGAAAATATAGCAAAGATTAAGACCAGAATTGCGGAACTTCGACCGTATGTTGATCAGCTTGAGGAACTTAACCAGCGCGAAAACAGGATTGAACTCGTAAAAGCTTCAATCGAGCATATGCAGTCAAATATAGCTGAAGCGCAAAAAAGGCTTTCTACGGTCAAAATAAAGGCACAGGAGATAGAAGAAATCCTTCCGGAGTATACGGATGCAGTAACTGCTCATAGAGAAACTTTGGCAGAAATAAACAGACTTAAAGCATATGTGGACCTAGCCGGAACTTACCCGGTTGTGAGGGAAAGAAAGGCAAATGCAGAACAGCAGAAAGCCGATTACTCCATTCGACTTACAGAACTCCTGAGAGAGCTGGAAGATGCAAAAGCAGAACTCGAAAAGACAGGTGGAGCAACACTGGATATTACCTCCCTGCAGATGCAGATAGATTCTATGAATTCTCAGATAAAACAGCACACTGACATCATGAATTCGCATCAGCAGGAGCTTGGCGGCCTGAATCAGAAGATTGAAGAAATCAAAAGATTAAAACTGGCTGTATCAGAACTGCAGACCAGCATATCCGGAGTATCCGCAGAGATTTCCAAGTATGATTTACTGAAATCGGCATTCTCACAGGATGGAATTCCGCACCAGATCATTCGGTCACTGGTACCGAAGCTTACAGAGGTATCAAGTAGTATTTTAGGTCAAATGACTGGCGGAAAAATGGGTATCGAATTCCAGACTGAGAAAACAATCAAGTCCAATACCAACAAGGAAGTCGTTACCCTGGATATCCTGATTGAAGAATATGGAAAATCAACACTTCCTTATCTGTCAAAATCCGGTGGAGAAAAGGTAAAAGCATCACTGTCAGTCATTCTTGCACTGGCTGAAATCAAGGCATCCTCAGCCGGAATACAAATGGGAATGCTATTCATCGATGAGCCACCATTCCTTGATGCAGATGGAATACAGGCTTACTGTGATGCCCTTGAGACTATCCAATACCGATACCCGACTTTGAAGATCATGGCAATAACACATGATCCTACCATGAAAGCACGCTTTCCTCAGAGTTTGGATGTTATAAAGACGGAGGATGGATCCAAGGTTATTTATGAATAAAATACGAGGCTGCCTTCGGGCAGCCCCAGAAAGGAGAAGCTTACATTCATGAAAATTGGAGGTACCAGAGATGGCTAAGAAATACTATTGGCTCAGGCTGAAAGATGATTGGTTTAATTCAAAGGTCATCAAGAAACTTCGAAAGATAGCTGGTGGAGATACATACACTATTATTTACCTAAAGATGCAGCTCCTATCTCTGAAAAATGAAGGAAAGCTTTACTATGAGGGAGTCGAGGACAGCTTCGAAGAGGAACTAGCGCTTGATCTTGATGAGGACATCGACAATGTTACGGTCACTGTTTCGTATCTGCAGAAATGCGGATTGCTCGAAGTGATAAGTAAGGATCAATACCTTTTGACTGAAGTTCCTGCTGTCACAGGAAGCGAAAGTGCATCAGCTGAAAGAGTGAGAAAACACAGGGCTCAAAAGGAATTAACCGAACAAATGAGCGAAATGAAAGCGTTACAATGTAACACTGATGTAACGGAAAGTAACGCAGAAGTAACAAACTGTAACACAGAGAAAGAGATAGAGAAAGAGATAGAGAAAAGAGAAAGAGATATAAATATTCCTGCTCGGAGTTCTGGCAAGCAGTCCTCCGAACCCGAGGCAGATGTTGAAGCCTTGATACTGAATGACGGATCTGAATGGAGACCAACGGAAGCATTATTCGCAGAATACGTAAGACTTTACCCAAGCGTGGATGTAAAGCAACAGTTCAACGAGATGCGGGCGTGGTGCATATCCAACCGGACGAAACGTAAGACCAGAAGAGGAATTACCAAGTTTGTAAATTCTTGGCTATCAAGAGAGCAGGACAAAGGCAATCGTCGGTACGGCGGGCAAGGCCAATCTCCTATGGAACAGTGGGCTGATAATGTAAGGGGGTGGGCGTCAAATGACAACCGATGAATTTGACCTCATAGCAGGAGCTATCAAAGCATCCTATCCGGCATCAAAAATACTTGCAGATGCTACTGCGATGCGATTTTGGTACGCAATGCTCAAAGATGTGGACTATCCAATTGCTGAAAATGCTGTTATGGAATTTGCATCTACAAGCACATTTCCGCCGACGATAGCGGATATCAGAAAACTATGCATGGAAAGGACAAAAGGACCTCTTCCGTCGTTTGATGAAGCTTGGGGTAGTGTTCAAAAGGCAATGCGTATGTACGGGCATAATAATCCGGAACAGGCATATAGCACAATGGATGATGTGACGGTTTCTGTCGTGAAAAACCTTGGGTGGACAAATATATGTACGGACGAGAATCCATCGGCATCCAGAGCAAATTTCAGAATTGCCTATGAAGACCAAATCAATGAACGCATAAAGCAGCGGCAACTACCTGAGATTGTGCAAAAGACAAAACAGATACAGATTGAGCAGAATACGAAACAGGCTTTAGGAACTAAGGAAACGAAGCTTATCGAAAATGCAGAACCGGTAAATGAGAGAGTCGAGGCGCCGGCTGATCTGATGGATGAACTAAGGAGGAAGTTAAATGGCAGTGAAACAAAGTGAAATTATCCATGGTACAGAGAAAGAGTTTTTGGATATATTTCACAGTCTTTGTTATTCCCGTAGCTCTTGGCAGGTTTGGGCAGATTTAATGGCGGCCATAGCGTGCTCAATAAGTAATGTGGCTGACAGAAGTCCAGAGCATTATGAGAGTAGAGAAAAAGAATACGCACAATGCATAGAGAGACTTGGTTCTGTGGAAGTTCCTGCGAAAATGCTTGCAATCATTGTTGAAGCGTTTGAAAGAAATCCGGAACAGGATTTCCTTGGAGATATGTATATGCAGTTAAATCTTGGAAATCACTGGAAAGGGCAGTTTTTTACACCCTACTGTGTATGCAAGATGATGTCTGAAATAACCTGCAAGGACATTGACAGTCATATTGAGAAACAGGGGTACTTATCTATATGTGATCCGGCTTGTGGAGCAGGAGCGACATTGATAGCTGCCGCAAATACTATGAAAAAATGTAAGCATAATTTTCAAAATCATGTGGTTTTCGTAGGGCAGGATGTAGACCGAATAACAGGAATGATGTGTTATATACAGCTTTCCCTTTTGGGATGTGCAGGATATGTGTGCATAGCAAATACAATTACTAATCCTCTAACGGGTCATGTATTGTTTCCAAATGAAAAAGAGGGACAGGAACTTTGGTATATGCCAATGTTTCAAAATCAAATATGGACCTGGAGAAGATTGTTTCAGTCAATGAGCGGTCTTTGTGGAACCGCAACCACCGAAAAGGCAGTGGGAAAAGAGCACTTTTATATGTTTTTCGATTTCGATAAAAAGGAGGAAGCCTATGGAAACAGGTAGAAAAGCAATACACTACGCATTAGGAGATAATCAAGATTACGAATGCGAGTGGAGCAAAGCTGTTCTTGAGTATCTGGAAAACGGATATTCTTTGGAGGACAGCAAGAACGAAGTTGAGGTAGGGAATACTACCTACAAGATATTAAAGAGAGAGAAAGTAACCGCATTCTATGATGCTGATGGTAACACATTGTTTGATGTAGAGAACAGATTAAAAGAAGAATATGAGGCTATGGATTTTTCGGCATCCGAGCCGCAGTCGGAAATGGGAAAAGTTATTTCAAGCATTGAACAGCAGGCATTTGAGCAGGCGGTTAATGATGATATAGATGCAGATGATATGGTCCCGATGGGAACAGCAAGTCTTAAAGAAATTCCAGCACCTACACCAGAGAAAATTGAAGCTGTGAAAGAAAATAATAACAGTTCTGTTTATATCGGAGTTGTTGGAGCAGTTACGAAGTTACAGGAGGAGTTGAAAAAAGCTAAGGATAAGTCATTTGCAGATCCAATAATCAAACATCTGATTGAAAGGTGCAGGGAATCTGAAAGTCTTGCTTCGGATGTATGCCAGGATCACAAGACTTGGGAGAAGTGCTTCAAGTACATCATGGATCAGGCACGAAAGCTCAAGAGTGGCAACTGCGCCATGGTAAAGGATTCCGTAGTCTACGAATGGGCAGAGGACTATTACAGACTGGATGATAAAGCTCTTGAAGAGAAAAAGGCTGTGGAAGCCAAGGAGAGAGAAAAGAGACAGAAAGCCGATCAGCAGAAGCGTCTGGACAGCATGAAGAAGCGTGCTGAGAAAAAGGCGGAGACAGCTGGAAAAGATAAGGTTGCCAAGGAAGCTCCGAAACCGGAAGCAAAGGCGGACAAACCGAAGAAAGAGCCGGAGAAAAAAGAAGCTCCAAAGAAGAGGTCGAATGAACTTGAAGGGCAGATGGATCTGTTCTCAATGATGGGGCTGTAAGGAGGGATGTACGATGGAAAAAAGAAAGCTGTCTGCATTGCCTAGACCAGAGGCAACAGCAGAAATGGCTGAAATGGCAGATATACTGGACGGAATGGAGCACATTGTGACTGCGGAGCTGGTTGATGATAACAAAATACTGCTTCTGAATTTCTATGAGGTGTCGAAGCTCAAAAAAGGAAAAACGGAAGCAGCATTTAGGACATTTCTGTCGAGTGATGATTATATCACGCAGGACCTGTCACAGTCAAAGGTTAAATGGCTTACAGCTGCATTTGATAATATGCAGGGTTTCCGGCTGTGGGAGTACAAATGGGATCAAAAAACATGGAAAAGCGAACACGTTCCAAAGGTGTTTATCTGGACAGCAGAGGACAAGGGCATCATGGAGAGCTTTTTCAAGGCTTACCGCAAAGACACTGACGAGAACGTATGGAATGCTATTGACAGATTCCAGGACAAGGTCAAGGCAGAACGACTGGCAGAGAAACACAGAAAAGTCCTTGATCCGATTGATTTACGGATGGAGCCGATAGGAGAGCCTTCACAGGATTTTACCGACTGGGTATGGGAGCAGGGCATGAGCTTCAGCCGGTACGGAATTTATAAAGAGACATCCAAGGGAAAGGCTGAATTTGAGTGTACGCACTGCCAGAAGACAGGAATCGTTGACCGGAGCAGGATAAGACTTCGGAACAATGAAAAGGGGGAATGTCCTTTCTGCGGAAGCAGAGTGACATATAAGGCAAGAGGAAAAATGCCATGCCAGATAGCAGATGAAAGATGGTTCATATATGTGGATCGGCAGGAGGAAGGTTTCTTACTCCGGTACTTCAAAGCATGGAGACACATAAAGAATGACGCAATGACAACAGGCAGCATATGTAAGAAACGCATTGAAGAAACCATGCATGAGTACAGCCGCTGTTTCTGCACATTCTTCGGCGAAAAGCTGATGAAGGAAAGCTATGAATGGGGAGTGTACCACCAGAAGGGGAATTCACGCTGGATTCCGGATGAGGGAAATATCGCATGCATGGAGTGTATCTTATATCCCGGAAATCTTCCGCAGACATGGGAACACACACCAATGAAGTATTCCGCACTGGAAATTCTGGCACAGAACATGCCGACCACGGCTTTCAGATACGAGGATGCCATTGATATTTATCTGGAATTTCCGAAGCTTGAGTGGTTCTGCAAAATGGGCTTGAACCAGCTGGCGAAGGATGTGGTAAGAGGCTACAACTACAGCGGGAACATGACGGGCAAGGTCAATTATAAGGCTGACACCATCTATGAAATATTAGGGCTGAATAAGGTCAATACGAGGACACTACAGGCTATAGACGGCAATCATTACGAACTCCGCCTGTTGCAGGTAGCACAGCAGCTTGGTATCCAGATGAAGCCGGAGCAGTTAAAGGAATTTTACGAAACCTTTGAATGCAATACAGATCTTCTGAAGGAGAAGAACAGATAGGTATCGCTCCATAAGCTCTGCCGGTACATAGACAGGGAGAGTGAGAGATACCCGATCGGAGAAAAGAATACCTGCATGTGGGGCTATTCCTACAACAGGTATAAAGAGAGAACGGATCCGCGAATAGAGAGAAAACAGAATATGGCACATGACTGGCTTGAGTATATAGGGTGGTGCCGGGAACTGAAATATGACCTTAACAACATGTTTATTTATATGCCTAACAATTTCAAAAAGGTACATGACAGAACCGCAGAAGAATATAAGGCATTGCAAGATAAAAAAGCTGCAGCTGAAAAGAAACGCAGAGAGAAACTTGCCGCCAAGAAAATGGCTGAGACCAAAAAGGCAATGGAAGAGATATTTACCAAAAATGAGGGTGTAAATGCTTTCCAGATAAAGGGAAAAGGTTTGATACTGGTGGTCCCTCAGAGCGGAGATGAAATACGTAAGGAGGGCGAGGCTTTGCACCATTGCGTTGGAGGATATGTTGAAAGAGTGGCAAGAGGGGAA